>Ga0182743_1002089_pt1 | contig 18125 bp, 16 predicted proteins | sample eDN3rd30CKraftOP_FD_128522 | JGI IMG/M metagenome (GOLD analysis project Ga0182743, IMG submission 128522) | Enriched Organic Plus compost microbial communities from Emeryville, California, USA - eDNA 3rd pass 30_C Kraft OP (version 2) (version 2) ... | reverse complement strand
CGGGCGGAGGGCGAAGGAAAGGTGCCGGTGTTTGTGCATACGGCGAAGCACTTCCGAGTTCCCGCCGACATGTCGAAGGACATCATCATGGTTGGCCCCGGCACCGGGATTGCACCGTTCCGCGCAATGTTGCAGGAACGCCAGGCCACGGGTGCGACGGGCCGCAACTGGCTGTTCTTCGGAGAGCAGCGGTCGGCCACGGACTTCTTCTACAGGGACGAGTTCGAGAAATACCAGGCCGACGGGGTATTGACCCGTCTCGATACCGCGTTTTCGCGCGACCAGGACTACAAGATCTACGTGCAGCACCGGATGCTCGAAGCGTCGAAGGAGCTCTTCGAGTGGCTCGAAGGCGGCGCCACGTTCTACGTCTGCGGCGATGCGTCGCGCATGGCAAAGGATGTCGACCAGGCGTTGCACCAGATCGTCGAGAAGGAAGGCGGCAGGTCTCCGGAGGAGGCGATTGCCTACATTGACGGGCTCAAGAAGGAGCACCGCTACCTGCGCGACGTCTATTGAGACATTTCCCGTGATTTTCCTCTTCGTTTCGAAGCCCGACAGGGCTTGGTGACGGAAGGGAGGAGCGGGATCAGATTTTGGCGTGAAACACATCCATTTCCTCGGCATTTGCGGCACCGCGATGGGTGCCGTCGCGGCCGGGATGCGCGATCGCGGGTTCATCGTCACCGGGCAGGACGACCACGTCTACCCGCCGATGTCCACGTTTCTGGAGGAGAAGGGCATTCCGATCACCAGGGGGTTCGATCCCGCCGACATTCCGGCGGAGACCGATCTGGTCGTGGTGGGGAATGCCATGACTCGCGGCAAGCCGGCGGTCGAGGCCGTGCTCAACCGGAAGCTCTATTACCTGTCGCTGCCGGAAACACTAAAGCAGTTCTTTCTGCGTGGACGGCACAATCTCGTGGTCACGGGCACGCACGGAAAAACGACCACGACCTCGCTTCTGGCGTGGATTCTCGAGCATGCCGGGCTCGCGCCGGGATGGTTGATCGGCGGAATTCCCGCGAATCTCGGGCAGGGGTGCTGCCTGCGGGACTCGAAGTATTTCGTGATCGAGGGCGACGAATACGACACCGCGTTTTTCGACAAGCGCTCGAAGTTTGTCCATTACCTGCCTGAGCTGGTGATCGTGAACAACATCGAGTTCGATCACGCGGACATCTTTCGCGACCTCGATGACATCAAGACGAGCTTCCGCCGCCTGCTGAACATCGTTCCCAGCGAGGGAATGGTGCTGCTCAACGCGGATGATCCGAACTGCATCGACGTCGGCCGCACCTGCCCGGCGCCAATCGTGGAGGTCGGCTTTTCGGAGAACGCGGCCAACCAGATTCGCCACGTCCAGCATCACGCGGATCGGTCCGTCTTCGAGTTGTTTGGCGAGACGTTCGAAATTCCGATGCTTGGCGATTTCAACATTCGCAACGCGGCGATGGCAGCGTCGGCAGCCCATTTCTACAACGTGCCCGTGCCGGCCATTCAGGAGGCGTTGCGGACATTTGCAGGCATCAAGCGCCGGCAGGAGGTGCGTGGAGTCGTGAACGGAGTGACCGTCATCGACGACTTCGGGCACCATCCGACGGCGATCCGCGAGACGCTGGCCGGCCTGAGACGGCGCTATGCCGGGTCGAGGCTATGGGCGATCTTCGAGCCGCGGTCGAATACGACGCGACGTGCGGTGTTTCAGGAATCGCTGCCTGCCGCGTTTGCCGACGCGGATGGCGTGTTCATCGCGCAGGTGGCGCGACTGGAGCAGATTCCCGAGCACGAACGCTTGAACCCGGAAAAGGTGGTTGCGGACATTGCGAGCACCGGGAAGCCCGCGCATTACGAGCCGACCGCGGATGCGATCGTGTCGAAGCTCGTTCCGCTTGTCGAACCAGGCGACGTGATCGTCGTCTTCAGCAACGGCGGCTTCGACGGGATTCACGAGAAGCTGCTCAAGCACCTCGCCTGAGCAGCTTCACCTTGAAAGCAATCAGTTCTGTGCGCGGCGGCGGCGAATGGTGAAGACCACCAGGCAACCCGCGCCAAACGCAAGCAGCGCCAGCTGGGAGGGCTCCGGAACAGCCGTCAACTGCAGCGCGCCGATGTAGGCAAAATCGCTTTGCGCCACGCGAACCGTGAGGGTGATCTCGCCGAATTCGTTGGGAACGATTCCGCTGAACGTGGCGAACTCGTCATTGTTGCCGTTGTAGCCGCCAGCGCCAATGCCCGCTCCTGATGTCTGATACAGAAGGGTGTGCGTGCCGTTGATATCGATGATCGTATACTCGGTGATACGGACCTGATTTTCGGCTCGCGTCGCGAAGATCTTGAAGTCGTAGGTAAGCGAGGTATCGAGACCGTAGAAGGTCATCGAAGCGATGCCCTGCTGGCCGGCGGTGAATGGTTTGTTGATGAAGAAATAATCGCCGACAGCGTTCTTGGATGCGAATTCGCCGAGGAGAGCCGGGTCGGGGTTCAGCAACCCGCCGTTATTGAAGCCATTGGACTCCCAGCCTTCCGTAAACACCAAGTCGATGCCGGTGGGCACGTTCTGGGAGTTGATGAGGTTGATGACAGGATCCGGTGGAACAGGGCCTCCAGCCGTCGCGGTGTTTGTCCAGGCGTTGTTCCAATAAATGCCATACGCATCCGGGACGCCGGTGCTGTTTCCGGCGTCTGTATTCATCGGCCCATCGGCAGGCATGATGATGCCGTTGGAGACATCATTCTTGCCGAAATCGATGTAGAGGGATTCGCCAATGCCCAGGCCGGCCATGGCGGAAGGGGTGACGGCAAAGGCGCACAAAGCCGCGCCGAGGGAGGGGAGTAATTTGCGGATACTCATAGGATATGTGGGGTGAACGTAGGGGTGAATTATTGTGTGCGACAATAACACCAACAGCGGTTCCGAGAAAGCAAATTTTGTATACAATTCTCGAGATTCGGTTGGACATTCGGACGCACGGGATGCCGGCGGTTGTGATGCAGAGGATTTTTCCTCGCCATGCGAGTTGCCGCCCCTAAGTTGGGAAGGATTTCATGAACGAGGAACTGCAGAAAGTTGTAGAAGCGGGGAAACTGAGCCCGGAAGCGGCGGAGAAACTGGAGAAATTGCAGCCTGGCGCTTTCTGCCAGCATAAGAGTTGGGGCTTCGGTCGCGTCGCGGAGTGGAACCTCCTGACCAACCAGGTTTTCATTGATTTCGGGTCGAAGAAGGGTCATCCGATGCAGGCCGATTACGCGGCCCAGACCCTTGCGCCGATTCCTGCCGATCATGTGCGGGTGCAGGCGGCGCTGGATCCGGCGGCCGTGCGCGAGCGGGCGTCATCGGATCCCGCCGGGCTCGCCAAGGAGGTGCTCTCGAATTTCGGCGGCCGTGCAACGGTCGAGCAAATCACGGCGGTGTTCGTTCCGCACGCCATGGACGCGGCGACGTTCAAGAAGTTCTGGGACAACGCGAAGAAGAAGTTGAAGGGCGACCCGCACGTGCATCTGCCGGCGAAGAAGGGCCTGCCCGTCGAGTTGCACGAGGCGCCGGTGAACCAGGGCGCGAAGCTGCTGGAGTCGTTCCGGGGGGCGCGCCATCCGAAGGATCAAGTCCTCGCGCTCGATTCGATCGTCAAGGCGCTCGACGACCTTGCGAAGGAAGTCGAGGAGATGAAGGCCCTGGCGCGTCAAATCGAGGACGCCGCGAAGAAAGGCCAGAAGCTCCACGCCGTGCCGGCCATCGAGATGCTGCTGGCGCGCGACGAGATTTGCGAGCGCCACGAGGCGTTGCAGCCGGGCGAGGAAGCGCCGGGAGTGGCGGATATTTTGCGCGGAGAGCAAGGCCGGCTGGCGGAGATTTTCTCGGCGCTGCCGGCGACGAAGCACCGCCGTGTGCTGTCCCATTTCAAGACGGCATTTGGCGATCGCTGGACCGACAAGGCGCTCAGTCTGGCACTGCGGGCCACGCCGCGTCTCGTGCAGGAAATTGCGCGCTTGTTCGAGCAGGAGGGGCGCAAGGAGGAGTTTCGCGTTGCGCTCGACAAATGGATTCGCGAGCGGACGGTGACGCCCGAGATTCTTTTCTGGCTCTGCAAGGAGCGCGGTGCCGAATTCCCCGAGCAGTTCAACGCCGACATGTTCAGCGCGATCATCGCGGCGCTCGAGAACGACATGCTCAGCGACGTGACGCGCGGCACGAAACTTCACGACCTCGTGATGGACGACAAGACGCTGCTCAGCGATCTGCTTGCCGACGCCGAGCCGGTCGTCGTGCGTGACGCGGTGCGAAAGCTGAAGCTGACCACCGTTTTCGACGACCTGAACAAACGCTCGCTGCTCGCGCGCATCATCAAGCTGCACCCGGAGATTCAGAGCATGATCACCGGCGAGCAGGATGACTCGAAGGCGGAAAACCTCGTCGTTTCCTGGGCCAGCCTCGAGCGGCGGCGTGCCGAATACGACGATCTCGTCAATCGCCAGATTCCGCAGAACACGAAGGACATCAGCATCGCGCGGTCCTACGGCGACCTGCGGGAAAACTTTGAGTTCAAGAGTGCGAAGGAACAGCAGCGCGTGCTGCTTCGCCGCAAATCCGAAATGGAGCGCGAACTCAGCATGGCGCGCGGCACGAATTTCGAGGACGTCGACACGAGCAAGGTCTCGATTGGCGCCGTCGTGAAGCTTCGCGATCACGAAACCGGCGGCGAGGAGGAGTTTGCCATTCTCGGCGCCTGGGATGGTGCGCCGGAAAAGGGGATCGTGTCGTATCAGGCCGCAATCGGGCAGGCGCTGCTCGGCAAGGCGGTTGGCGACGATGTGGAATTGCCCACGGAATCCGGAGTGCGCAATGTCAAGATCGTCGACATCTCCGCTTTCAAAAACCTTGAACTGCTGAAGGCTCCTGAGCAAGCTCCGGCCTAGGCGCGGAGATTCCCCGTAACGCCTCGATTTTTCATTTCATGTCAGACACCACCATCATCTCCCTGCGTGCGCGCGAAATTCTGGATTCGCGTGGCAATCCGACCGTTGAGGTCGACGTTGAACTTCTTGGCGGCGCCATTGGTCGCGCGGCCGTGCCCAGTGGCGCAAGCACTGGTGAGCACGAGGCCGTGGAACTTCGCGACGGCGTCAAGGGCCGTTATCTCGGCAAGGGCGTGAGCAAGGCCGTGGCGAACGTTCACAAGACGATCGCCCCGGAGGTCGTCGGAATGGACGCGCTCGATCAGGTCTCGATCGACAAGCTCATGATCAGCCTCGACGGCACGCCGAACAAAAAGAAGCTCGGCGCAAATGCCATCCTTGGGGTGTCGCTCGCCGTGGCCAAGGCCGCTGCCGCGCAGCTCGGCCAGCCGCTTTACAAGTATCTCGGCGGACCGAACGCGAAGGTGCTGCCGGTGCCGATGATGAACATCCTGAACGGCGGTGCGCACTCCGATGCGCCGATCGATTTCCAGGAGTTCATGATCATGCCCAAGGGGCTGCCGACCTTCTCGGAGGCGCTTCGCGCCGGCACGGAAATCTTCCACGCGCTGAAGAACGTGTTGAAGGGACGCGGGCTTTCCACTGCGATCGGCGACGAAGGCGGCTTCGCGCCCGCGCTGAGTTCCGCGGAGGACGCGCTGGATTCCATCGCCAAGGCGGTGAAGGACGCTGGTTACAAGTTCGGCAAGGATATCTTCATCGCGCTGGATTGCGCCTCGTCGGAGTTCTATCAGGCCTCGACGAAGAAATACGTATTCAAGAAGTCGGATGGCTCGAAGCGCACGGCCGATGAGCTCGTCGCCTACTACGAGACGCTTTGCAAGAAATACCCGATCATCTCGATCGAGGACGGCTGCGCCGAAAACGACTGGGCCGGGTGGAAGAAGCTCACCGAGACGATCGGCGACCGCGTTCAGCTCGTCGGCGATGATCTCTTCGTCACGAATGTCGATTTCCTGCGCAAGGGCATCGAGACCGGCACGGCAAACTCGATTCTCGTGAAGGTGAACCAGATCGGTTCGCTCACCGAGACCCTCGATGCGATCGAGCTGGCGATGGACAACAAATACACCGCCGTCATCAGTCATCGCTCCGGCGAGACCGAGGACACGACGATTGCGGACATCGCCGTCGCGACGAACGCCGGCCAGATCAAGACCGGATCGCTCTGCCGCACGGACCGTGTCGCGAAATACAATCAACTCCTCCGCATCGAGGAGGAACTTGGCTCGAACGCCATTTACGGAGGCAAGATGCGCTAGCAGGCGCGACCGATGAGAACCCACGGCAAAGCCGATATTCGCAAACGCCGCGAGACGGACTTTTGGCGTGCGGTCAATCGGTTTCTCATCTTCCTCATCGGCCTGGGCAGTCTTGCGGTCTTTGCGCTGGCGTTCATTCCGGAGCTGCGGCGCATCGACGAGATGCGGGCCACTCTCGCCGGGCTGGAGAAGGAGCTTGCCGACCAGCAGCTCCTTCTGCGCCAGCAACAGCGCGAGGAAAAATGGCTCAACGAAGATCCGGAATATGTCGAGACGATCGCCCGCGACCGTCTCGGGCTTATGAAGGAAGGCGAGACCATTTTCCGTTTCGATACCGAGCCCGCGCTCCCGCAGCCGGCGGTGGCTCCGGAGACCGCCCAGCCGTAAAGTCGGTTCGCGCGCGATGATTTTGCGCGAGCCTCAGCAATTTCAAGATCATGGACACTCAGACGTTTGATCCCTCCGAACTCACCAATCGCATCGGTGAGTTGCGGAGGTTTCTTTGACCTCCCCGCATTGACCGCCCGCCTCGAGGAAATCGAGGCGCGGATGACAGATCCGAATTTCTGGAACAACAAGGAGGCTGCGCAGGCCGACATGGAGCAGGTCTCGGCGCTTCGCGCCAAGATCGGTCCGTTCAAGGAACTCGAGTCGCGCGCGGCGGATCTCGTGGTGCTGCACGAGCTGGCTTCCGAGGAAACCGATCCGGCGGCGCGTGCCGCCGCGGAGGAGGAGGTGCGGAAGGAATTCGCAGCGATTTCGAGCGATCTTTCCAAATTCGAACTGCGGCAGTTTCTCAGCGGCGAGTTCGACTCGAACCCGGCATTTCTCACGATCCACGCCGGGGCCGGTGGCACGGAGTCGTGCGACTGGGCCGACATGTTGCTGCGGATGTATCAGCGCTGGATGGAACGGAGCGGGTTCAAGTTCGAAATCGTGGACATCCAGGTCGGCGACGAGGCGGGCATCAAGAGCGCGACGCTGCGTGTCACGGGCGAGAACGCCTACGGTTACCTCAATTGCGAGCGCGGCGTGCACCGGCTGGTGCGCATTTCTCCGTTTGACGCGAACAAGCGGCGGCACACGTCGTTCGCGAGTGTCGATGTCGTTCCGGAAATCGAGGACGCGCCGGTCGAAGTGAATGAGGCCGACCTCAAGCTCGACACATTCCGTTCGGGCGGCAAGGGCGGGCAGAACGTCAACAAGGTCGAGACCGCGGTGCGCATCACCCACCTTCCCACGGGCATTGTGGTGGCGTGCCAGGCCGAGCGGAGTCAGGGCCGGAACCGCGAGCTGGCGATGAAGATGCTCAAGGCGAAGTTGTTCCAGATCGAGGCGGACAAGAAGCGCGCCGAGGTCGAGCGCCAATACGGCGAAAAGGGCGACATCGCCTGGGGAAACCAGATTCGTTCCTACGTCTTTCAGCCGTATCAAATGGTGAAGGACCTCCGCACCGGCGTGCAAACGAGCGACATTCAAGGCGTGATGGATGGAGACATCGACGCGTTCATCGAAGGCAAGCTTCGCGGATTGACCTACAAGAAGGGCGCCTCGGACGAAGACGAGGAGTAATCACGTGCCTCAAATGCGGCGTTCGTAGCGGCAGTGGAGCAATTCCTCGCCGCCGATGGTGATGATTTTTCGAGCGCCCTCCGGACGATAGCCCCGGGCCTCGTAGAACGCGCGCGCGATGGCGTTGTCCTCGAGCACCCAGAGGCTGAGGGCTGTGAATCCGCGTGCGCGCAGGCGTTCCTCCACGGCTCCGATCAAGCTCCCGCCGATGCCGTGACGCCACACTCGCGGCAGCACGTAGAGGGTGTGGATTTCGCCCATGCCGGCGCAGTCGGCATCCGGGCTGGGGCGGCCGGTGCAGAATCCGACGACCTCGCCGTCACCTTCCGCAAGCAGCGCGATGGTCTGCGGGTTTGAAAGAAGATCCGTCCACAAGGGAACCTGCGCCTCGCAGGAAAGGCTGTCGAGAGTGGTCGTCGGGACGAGGTGACGAAAGGCGGTGCGCCACGCCTCGATGTGGACGTGCGCAATTGCCCGAATGTCGTCGAGCGTCGCTTCGCGCAACGTGAAATTCACGGTCGATCCGCGAGAAAGACTTCCCCCTGACGGCGATACTCCAGGTAATCCTCGACACGTCGTGCGATCTCCGCGCCGAGAAAACGCTCTACGAGCCATAGCGAGAGATCGAGGCCGGAGGTGACGCCGCCGGCCGTGACGAAGTTTACGTCATCAACCACCCGGGCATCCACAACCGACGCTCCAAAGCCCGCGAGGTCGGCTTTCGCGGAGTGATGGGTCGTTGCCGGTCTGCCAGCGAGCAGACCCGCAGCGGCCAGCAGGATGGAGCCCGTGCAGACGCTGGCCAGCGTTGAGCCACGTTCTGATTGGCCTACAAGCCACGCGATGAGGCGTTCATGCTGCACCGCCAGCCGGACGCCGGTGTTCTCTCCGGATAGCCACGCGCCGCCCGGGACGATGACGAGGTCGAAATGGTCAGGCTGCGTGATGGATTGCGTGGCCGAAAACTTCAGGCCGTGTGTGGCAGTCACGTCTTGAGCGTGGTCGGACGACACCAGCGTGATCGTGAGTTCTCCGCCGAGTTTCGCCGCGGCTGAGAAGACCTCGTATGGTGCGATGAAGTCCATTTCCTCGACACCGGGGAACACGAGTATCGCGACGTGCATCCCTAAGCACTATGTCCGCCGCGCGGGGGCGGCAAGTCCCGCAAGTCGATGGTTCAATGCGTCTCTGGCTAGTGCGGGAAGGATGGGATGGCCGCTATTGCGTCGGACTAAGCAGGGCGGCGGAGCGGCATTTGAGGTGGAAGAGCAGGCCGCGGTTCTCGAGCGCGTAAAGGTCGTCCTCCTTGCACCGTGCAAAGTCGTCTTCGAGCATCTTCTCCACACGATTGGCGAACGCGCGGCTTGCCACCATTACGGAGAGTTCGAAGTTCAGGACGAACGAGCGGTAGTCGAGATTGATCGAGCCCACGATGGAAAGGTCATCGTCGGCGAGCAGCACCTTCTGGTGCATGAATCCCGGCTGATAGCGGTAGATCTTCACGCCTGCTTCGCGCATTGCGGGATAGAACGTGAACGACGAGAGCCACGGCAGGATGTGGTCCGGGTTTTGCGGGAGCATGAGGCGCACGTCCACGCCGCGAAGGGCGGCGTGCGCGATTGCGGCACGCAGCGCGGAGTCTGGCACGAAATACGGACTCGCCAGCCAGAGCCGTTTCCGTGCCGAGCGAATGACCTCGAAATACGCGGCAGGGCATGTGTTCCAGACCGAAGCAGGCGCACCGGGCACGACGGAAGCGGCCATTTTTCCATCCACCGGGTGCACGACCCACGGCAGATCGAGAACCTTCTTGCGGATGAAATACCAGTCTTCGACGAAGGGAATCTGGAGCGCGATGACGATCGGCCCTTCGAGCTGGATGAAGGTGTCGCGCCATGGCCCGAAATGGGGATCGCGCCCCATGTATTCGTCGCCGATGTTCAGGCCGCCGACGAAGCCAATGCGGCCGTCGGCGATGACGAGCTTCCGGTGGTTGCGGAAGTTGATGCGAAACCGGCGGCCGCGCTCACGATTCGTCACGAAGACATCGAACTCCACGCCCGCATCCATCAATTCGCGGCGATAGCTCTTCGGCAGGCGGTGGGATCCGACCTGGTCGATGAGCATGTAGATCTTCACGCCGCGCTTTGCCGCCGCGAGGAGCCGCGCCTTGATGTCCCGACCGAGCTCGTCGTCGCGGACGATGAAAAACTGCACGATGAGATATTCCTTTGCGGCATCGATCGCACGGCCGATGGCGTCGAAGGTCTCCTCGCCATCGATGAGCAGCTGCACGTCGTTGCCGGCGGTGACGGGAAGCTGGTTGAGCTTCTCCGACAGGCGGGCCGAGTCGCGGTATTTTTCCGTCAGGTCAGAGGCATACGGCTCGAGAGCGGCGCGGGCTTTTTCCAGCACCGGTTTCAAGTCGCTGGAATCGGGATGACTCGCGAGCTTGTAGCCTTTGAACTGCGACCCGCCGAAAATCGCGAACAGCGGGATGGTGACGTAGGGGAAGAGAACCAGCGTGATGACCCAGCCAATCGCGGCAGGCGACGAGCGGGAAATCAGGATCGCCCGGAACGCGCAGAACAGGCCGGCGGTGTGGAAGAGAAAGATGACTCCAGTGACGAGCAGGTCGAACCACATCTGCGCGGAGTGTGCGCAGAAATGCTCCGTAGAGGAAGCCCGCACTCGCGGTGTTGAGCGGCGTTTACGAAATCATCCGCACTGATGCGTCACGAAGGTCGAGCAGGCGTGACCCGGACGGCGCAGGCTTTATAGGCCGGTTGTCGCGAGTAGGGGTCGACTTCATTGTGGGTGAGCAGGTTCGTGACGGGGAAGTGCATGGGCAGGAAGACGTGCCCCTCTTGCACCGTGGGAGTGACAAACGCGCGTGCGGTTACGGTGCCGCGGCGCGAAGAGATGGTCACTTTCGATTCCGGCGTGATTCCGAGCCGCGAAGCATCCTTCGGGTGAATTTCCAGATGGACATCGGCGGGATAGAGCTTTCGCAAAACGTCTGATTTTCCAGTGCGGGTTTGCGTGTGCCATTGCGACGACGTGCCACGACCTGTGAGGAGGAACAGGGGGAATTCATCGTCGACGGGCTCCGGAACCGGCCGTGGCTCCTCAAAGACGATCCGTGCCCTTCCGTCCGCGGTGTAAAATTTTCCGTCCTCGAAAAGCCGACGCTCGGGGACTTCGACCGGCCTGGTGGCGGGCCATTGAATGCCGCCCGCCGCGTCGATCTCCCGATAGTCCTCGATTCCCGAAATGTCGCAGGGTTGCCCGCGCACGACGCGTTTGAGAATCTGAAAAACGGCTTCAGGGGAGGTCCATTCACGAAACAGATGGCCGCAGCCCCATGCCTCGGCGAGCAGTCGAAAGATGTGAAAGTCCGCGAGCGCGTGGCCCGGAGCGCGACGCACTTTTTTCACCACGCCGATACGACGCTCCGAGTTGATGAAGGTGCCTTCCTTTTCTCCCCAGCCGGCGGCGGGCAGCACGAGATCCGCGAGCTGAGCGGTCTCCGTGGTGTGATACATGTCCTGAACGACGAGGAAATCGAGCTTGCGAAGCAACTCCTGCGCACGGCCCGATTGAATCCAGGAATGGGCGGTGTTCGTGGCGATGATCCAGAGTCCGCGAATTCGTCCACTCTCGATGCCGTCGATGATCTGATCATAGGCGAGACTGCCGCGATCCGGGATGCGCTCGACGGGGATGCCCAATGCGGCGGCGACCTTTTCCCGATGCGCGGGATTCTCGAACTGATGACCCCCGAGAAGATTCGTGGTGTTGCTGAAAAGGCGTGAGCCCATCGCGTTGCATTGCCCGGTGATCGAATTTGCTCCCGTTCCAGGGCGACCAATGTTGCCGGTGATGAGAGCGAGATTGATGATGGCCTGCGCGGTGCGGGTCGCCTGGTGACTTTGATTCACACCCATCGTCCACCAGAACGAGACGCGTTTTCCCTGGCCAATCGTCCTTGCGAGTTCCCAGATTTCCTCGGCGGGCACTCCTGTTTCAGCGCTCACGCGATCCGTCGTGAAATGCGTCACAAACTCGGAGAACTCCGCAAAGCCGCTGGTGTGTGCATCGATGTAGTCGCGATCGATCCAGCCGCTGGCGATAAGAATGTTCGCGAGGCCGTAGAAGAGCGAAGGATCGGATTTTGGCCGCAGAGCGACGTGTTGTGTTGCCGCCATGGCGGTCTCGGTGCGGCGCGGATCAATCACGATGATTGCCGGATGATTCCGATTGCGCACGACGCGCTGCCACATGATCGGGTGCGCGATGCAAAGGTTCGAGCCGATAAGCACGACGACGTCCGACTGCTCGAAGTCCGCGTAGGTGTAGGGCGGCGCATCGAAGCCGAAGGATTCCTTGTAAGCCGTAACCGCCGTGGCCATGCACTGGCGGGTGTTGCCATCGCCGTGGAGGATGCCCATGCCGAATTTCGCGACGGCACCGAGCAGCGCCATTTCCTCCGAGACGATCTGCCCGGTGCTCAGAAAAGCCAGACTGTCGGGTCCGTGCTCGCGCTGGATGCGCTGAAAGTTTTCGCAAAATGCGCGGGCAGCGCGTTTCCAGTCGATCGGCTGCAGCGCCCCGTGACGGTTCCGAAGAAGGGGTGTTGTTGCGCGATCCGGCGCATCGAGCGGAGTAAGGGCTTCCCAACCTTTGGGACAGGCCATGCCGAGGTTCACTGGATACTGGGTCGCTGCGCTGATGTTGATGGCTTCGCCGTTTCGAAGGTGAAGATTCAGTCCGCAACCTGTTGCACAAAATCCACAGACTGCGGTGGTGATGGCATTTGGCTTCAACCGTTGAGGCACCCTGCCAAGGCCGAATTCGCCCGGTGTTTGCACAAGATCCGCAGTGAGCGGCCCGGTGCGGGGGCGGAGAAAGCGGTCGGCGAGAGGCGTCATTTTCCGGGCATGCGGTGAGCGACGACGCAGGTGAAAAACTGGTAACGCTCGATCCACTCGCTCACGGCGAGGCAAAGACAGGCAATGGCGATGGACTCGGGACGAACGGTGATCAAAAGGAGGGAGGAAGTTCCGGCGAGAAGGACACGCGCGAGAAGAACACGGGGCTTTCCGAGAATGAGCTGTGCGGAGAGCGAGTCGGCGGAGCCATCGGCGCGTTGCGGGTTGCGCAGAAACCAAGTTTCGCTGCCCAGCTTGACGGTGACCAGTATCGCAGCCGCGAACGCGGCGGCAAAAGTGCCCGTCAGGAATGCAACGCCGGCAGTGGCGAACATGGCGACGGTGCCGTAAAACCTCGCGGTGGTGCGCGGGAAGCTCCAAAACTCCCGGTGGGTATCCGCGTAGACCATTATGGATGTGAAAACGCAGAACAGGCCCAGTATTGCGGCCGGAAGGGCGAGCGATGCGGGAAGGAAGACCGTGAGCGGACCCGCCGTTTCGAGTCAGAGTTAGTGACAGTCTGAGCGCTAGTTATTGGTTATCTGGTTGGGTTTGTGTTGTCCATCATCGGCGTAAGGAGCCCGGAGGGCGACTGGAGCCGATGATGGAGCGCGGTGGGTTGTGGCCGCGAAGCGCTTTGGGCTCAGGTAGCCCAGCTTGCTGTGCGGCCGGTGATGGTTGTATTCGCGCCGGAAGTCCTCGATAACGACGCGGGCTTCAGTCAGGGTCCAAATCTGTTCGCGGTTGAGGCACTCGTCGCGCAAGCGGCCATGGAAGCTTTCGACGAAGCCGTTTTGCCACGGGCTGCCGGGATCGATGTAGATCGTTTTGATGTGATTGGCTGCCAGCCAGCGCTGGACCTCCCTGGCGATAAACTCGGGACCGTTGTCACTGCCCAGATATGCCGGGGCTCCATGTTCGGCAATGGCCCGGCCCATCCACTCCAGCACATCCCCACTCTTGAGGGCCCGATCGGCCCGCAGCACATGGCATTCCCGGGTGTATTCGTCCAGGATGGTCAGCATGCGCAGGGCTCCGCCCCGCGTGGTCGCATCCGAGATGAAGTCCCAGCTCCAGACGTGGCCTCGACGCTCCGCCTTGGTGGGCAGCCCGGTCGAGACGCCTCGGCGCGCCATCCTGCGTTTGCGGGCCGGCACACGCAGTCCCGCCCAACGTCGCAGCCTTTGCACATGCCGCTTGCCCACCGGCCAGCCCTCCTCTCGCAGCAGTGCGGCGATCCGGCGATAGCCGTAGCGGGGATGCTTCGTGCTGAGCGCCTCCAGCCGCTTGATCAGCCTCTGCTCCTGGCTTGTCGCCTCCTTCCTCTGATACCAGTAGGTCGCCCGTGACATCCCCAAGAACCGGCACGCCGCCCTCCCGGAACACAGCCCCCGAGCCACCACCTCTCGGGCCGCCCGCCGACGCTGTTCCGGGCTTATAACTTTTTTTCGCATACCGCCTCCAATACCCGGTTCTTGAGCAGGCTCTCGGCCAGCATCTTCTTGAGTTCCGTGTTCTCCCTCTCCAGCTCCTTGAGCCGTTTGGCTTCACTAACCTCCATCTGCCCGAACTGCCGCTTCCACCGATGGAAGGTCACTTCCGAGATGTTCGCCTCTCGACATACCTCCAAAATCGATCGGCCTCCATCGGCCTGCCTCAATATCCGGATCTTGTCCTCTGTCCCGTATCTCTTGCCTTTCATTGTTGTCTGGTCCTTTTTCAGGCACCGACTGTCTCATCAACTGACTCGATTTGGCGAGGTCACGCCACTACTTGAGTCGAAATTGTGCATATGCTCTGATAACGGAGCAATCGTATCTCGGCCCATGAAAAATTCGAAATCGAAGAAGCGTGTGTTCTTGGGTGCCATTGGACTCAAACTTGAATGGTTTCTCGTCATTAGTTTCTGTCTCCATTCTCTGGCATCCACCGCTCATGCGGACAGTTTCGACAAGAACCTGAGTCGCGGTCAGGTTCCGGTGAAGCGCGCGGAGCGTTTCACCAAGAATTCGGTCTACTTCTGGAGTTGGTGCGGGGCATTCGGTTGGATCGACGAAAATCGAAAACGCGCCGGCAATCCGCCCCTTGCAGAAGATGACGCTCTCGGCAGGGCTGCCTATGAGATTGCCAATGAGATGACGCGCCAAGACTGGGCGGGTCTGCCATTACCAGACGGCAGGAGCCTCGCGGATTTCCTGCGAAAAGTGCGCTACAAGGGCGCTCCGGAAAAGGTGCATGCCTATGTGTGGGTATCCGACGATCAGGGCTACCACTTTTGGACGATGGACAAAAGCAGAAGGTTGCCTGCGGCGATGCGATGGGTGGCCGGGATTCGTGCCAAGGGATTCGGCTATTGCGAGGCAAGTGCAGACAATCCGGCGGGACTTCGCATCAACGACCGAGTCCGGGAATTTATCGTCCCTGCGGGCGGGGTGGATCCCGTCACCGGCAGGTTCAACCAATGGATACAGTATGGGCACAGTATCGAAGTCATCCTCATTTCGGAAGAGGCTCCGAGCAGACCCGACCGAACGGTCCGTCCCTCCAGAGACCAGGCAAGGTATGAAAAATCCTCCCGACAGACGAGCATCGCCATCCATCTCAAGCGCGGGCAGCGGGTGAAGCAGGGATTCGCGGGGGGAGGAGCCAAAATCGTTGGAAGAATGAAGCGGCTCCGTGGTCGACTTCCCAAAGGCGTGCGTCTGAACGCGAAAACCGGAGCTCTCCTCGGTATTCCACGCTCGAAAGGATCGTTCCTCGTGACGGTGCGAGCTCGTTACCGGAGGACCAGCGAAAGCCTGCTGGTGCAGAAAGACATTCCCACCATACACGGCGCCGCCGCCCATGAATGGCGGACGACCGAGGTCATGAACGGCGTCCACACCAATACCTATCGAATCTTCGTGCGATAGACGGAGCGTTCACGCGCTTCGGAAATGCCGATCAAGAATCGAGGCATTGCGCAAAATGGAACTCGACCGCGTTCTTCTGCAGCAGGTCGAGGAGCTATGCTCAGGGGAAAGCGTGCATCTCCATGCCAATCTGGCGGGAGCCTATCGCTCGGCATTCGAGGAATACCGGCGGACAGGTGACGAGGATTATCTTGCGATCGCCGGCGAAGCGGAAGTGGCGCTCCGTATCCGGGTTGCGAAACTCCGGTGTGAGCGGGCGATGTTCGTCCGTTGGGAGTAGCCGGATTGTTTCCGAACAAGCCCGGCGGCAGCGACACCGACGGTTCACAGCGAAGCGATGATGCGCGGCGGAACTCCGTATCTCCCGCCATGGAATTCTCACTCTCTCGTTTGAGCCGGCATGTCGAAGCCTGGAACATCCGAAATCGTCAGCAGCACAATATGTTCGCCTGGCAGCTCGCCCGGTATTTCCAAGCGACACTTCAAACCGTGGATCCCTGGAAGACGCCATTTGATGGTGTTCCACTGAATCTTCTGGAACTCGAGGAGCGCCTCTACCACCTCTACGGCATCAGCAGCATGAGTCTGCGTTATTTCGGAGAACTCCAGAGGACACAAAACTGGGGCGACACGAAGGTCGCGGAGATCATCGAAGCATTGGGACACATTCAGCTCCGCGCTCTCAACGGCGAATTGAATTTGAAATCCCTCGAATTCAATCGCCTTCACGTCATCGATCCGGCGATCGGGCATATTCTGACCGTGAGCACCGATCCCGCGACGCGAAATCTCATGCCGTTCGACGTGGTTGGCTGGGAACAGGTGCTCCATGGCGTTCACCCGGGCGCGAGAGTGACCAGAGGTTCCGAGGAATCAACCGGCATTTCCACGGAAATCCGTCTCTCCGACTCCCAATCCGAACTCTTGAAGCCTTTGCGCGCACTTTGGCGGATGAAGCAAGACGGACGCCGCGTCGCAGGCTACGATCCCCGCCCGATCCCGCTGATCGTCGGTCCGTCCGGCAGTGGAAAGACCGCACTCGTTCGCTACTTCGCGGAGACGGAGCAGCTGCCGATGAAGGATTTCAACGTCGGCACGTGGCTCGTCTCCGGTGCCAAGGCAGAACCTCCGACGTTGAGCGAAGTCGCTGATTTCCTGCATGAGCAGAAGTGCGGCATCCTCTTCATCGACGAGGTGGACAAGCTGTATGGCAACACGGACTGGACGCGCCACGTGCAGCAGGAAATCTACGCGGTGCTGGATGCGCGGACGGATTCGTTTCCCGATTGGGATCCGGCTCTCCGCGAAAAGCTGATCCGGAATTTCTTCATCGTCGGCGCCGGCACCTGGCAGTCGCAATACGCGTGTCATCGCCGGTCGCTCGGATTCGGCGCGACGGCACCCGATCACGCATGGGAGCTCAAGGTGGAGCAGCAGACCGAAATTCCCGAGGAGTTACTCATGCGATTCAACGCAGACGTCCTTTATCTGCAGCCGCTGACGAAGAACGAGTTCGCCGAGCGAATCTGTGACATCCACACCGATCTCAGATTGCTTGAGCCGTCAGGTGATCGATTGGAGCGCCTTGCCAACGCAGCTGTAGAATCCGGCCGCCACAACCGATGGCTGGAAGCCTATGCTTCCCGGCTCATACAGGAAACGGTCGATACGCTCGACTTTGAGTTGCCTCAGCAAAGTCGATCCGAGCCAACGAAATGACCGTTCACCGGGAACTGTTTCAATCCGCGCTCCCGCGTGGGGAGCGACTCGCGCCGGAGGTCCTTAAGGAGTTTGACGTGTGTGTTTCAATCCGCGCTCCCGCGTGGGGAGCGACTGCGCCACTGGCGCGGGTGTGGTTTCGGTGTTGTTTCAATCCGCGCTCCCGCGTGGGGAGCGACACGGGTCCGTTGCGGCAACAGTCCCGACCGCCGCGTTTCAATCCGCGCTCCCGCGTGGGGAGCGACCTCAGCATTGGGACTGCTGCCTTTGGCAGCGTTCAGTTTCAATCCGCGCTCCCGCGTGGGGAGCGACCGAAGCGGGCACCAACCTGCTCGCCGCGCTAGAGGTTTCAATCCGCGCTCCCGCGTGGGGAGCGACTTTTTAACTCGATCTTGTTCTATCACCGAGTCAAAGTTTCAATCCGCGCTCCCGCGTGGGGAGCGACCTACATCAAATGTTTCTCCCACATGTTTTGTCGGAGTTTCAATCCGCGCTCCCGCGTGGGGAGCGACAATCGGCAATACGGCTCATTCAATTTAGGGTCTTCGACGAATCAAATGGGTAGAGGGTGAGGCAGGTGGAGCTTGAGGCGACTGGTTTTGAGATAAGCGGTGAGGCGGAAGTAATGGAAAACGCGGAAGCCGCGGGCGATGCGTTTGGCCATCTGGAGCAGGCCGTTGACGGCTTCGATGGCGGCGTTGGTGAGGCGGGTTTCCATGAAGGCGATGATACCCTGAAGGTGGGTTTTGATG
>Ga0182743_1002088_pt1 | contig 18134 bp, 11 predicted proteins | sample eDN3rd30CKraftOP_FD_128522 | JGI IMG/M metagenome (GOLD analysis project Ga0182743, IMG submission 128522) | Enriched Organic Plus compost microbial communities from Emeryville, California, USA - eDNA 3rd pass 30_C Kraft OP (version 2) (version 2) ... | reverse complement strand
TCGCTGGTCCTGCTGGCGCTGCCGCTGCTGATCCCGTGGAACGTGGTCGGCACGATCTGGCAGATCTTCGGGCGCGGCGATATCGGCCTGCTCGGCTACACGCTCAACCGTATCGGCATTTCCTACAATTACGTGCGCGACATCGAGGACGCCTGGATCACCATCCTGGCCATGGATGTCTGGCACTGGACCTCGCTGGTGGTGCTGCTGGCCTATGCCGGCCTGCGCTCGATCCCCGAGGCCTATTACCAGGCCGCGCGCATCGACGGCGCGTCGCGCTTCTCGGTGTTCCGGCTGATCCAGCTTCCGAAGATCCGCCACGTCCTGATCATCGCCGTCCTGCTGCGCTTCATGGACAGCTTCATGATCTACACCGAGCCCTTCGTCCTGACCGGCGGCGGGCCTGGCAATTCGACGACCTTCCTGTCGATCGACCTCGTCAAGATGGCGCTCGGCCAGTTCGATCTTGGCCCGGCCGCGGCGATGTCGCTGATCTACTTCCTCATCATCCTGCTGCTGTCGTGGGTGTTCTACACCGTGATGACGCAGGACGCGGAAGCCAGCCGTCGGAACGGAGGCTGACCATGCGCACGCTCAAGCCTCTCTTCCTGACCCTCTACATCGCCTTCCTGCTGGTGCCGATCTACTGGCTGGTCAACATGTCGCTCAAGACCAACCAGGAGATCGTCAGCGGCATGACGATCTTTCCCGTAGAGCCGACGCTCGACAATTACCGCATCATCTTCACCGATCCGGCCTGGTATTCGGGCTACATCAACTCGATCGAATATGTGGTGCTGAACACCGTCATCTCGATCGCGGTGGCGCTGCCCGCGGCCTATGCCTTCTCGCGCTACCGCTTCCTCGGCGACAAGCACCTGTTCTTCTGGCTGCTGACCAACCGCATGGCGCCGCCGGCGGTGTTCGCGCTGCCCTTCTTCAACCTCTATTCGGCGATCGGCCTGTTCGACACGCCGCTCGCGGTGGCGCTGGCGCACTGCCTTTTCAACGTGCCGCTGGCGGTGTGGATTCTCGAAGGCTTCATGTCGGGCGTGCCGCGCGAGATCGACGAGACCGCCTTCATCGACGGCTATTCGCTGCCGCGCTTCTTCGTGAAGATCTTCATTCCGCTGATCGCGTCGGGCATCGGCGTCGCGGCGTTCTTCTGCTTCATGTTCTCGTGGGTCGAACTGCTCCTGGCGCGCACGCTGACCTCGGTGGACGCGAAGCCGATCGCCGCCACCATGACGCGCACCATCTCGGCCGCCGGCATCGACTGGGGCCTGCTCTCGGCGGCGGGGGTGCTGACCATCATCCCCGGCGCGCTCGTGATCTATTTCGTCCGCAACTACATCGCCAAGGGCTTCGCCCTGGGCCGGGTATGAGGAGGTCGCTACCATGACCAATCTCGCCTGGATGGCCTGGACCTGGCAGACGGGCCTGTTCTTCGCCGGCATTGCCGCGCTGCTTGCGCTGATGACGCTCTGGCAGATGGCCAGCCCCTCGGTCGAGCGCGTGGGCGTGCTGCGCATCGCCACCACGCGCGGCGACCGCCTGTTCATCAGCCTGCTCGGCGCCGCCTACATCCATCTGGCCTGGCTTGGCCTGGTCGGCCCGCAATTGTGGTGGGCCTCGTTGATCTCGCTCATCTACGCCGTCGCGGTTTTCCGCTGGGTGTGAGGAGCGCGTGAGGAAGCCGCGGGCCAGGCGTTCGGGCCGGCGGCGCAACCAGAAAGAACGCGGGAGGAAACCATGCGCAGACACCTGATCGCTTCGGCGACGGCGGTTGTTCTGGTGCTCGGTAGCGTGCCGGCCTATGCGGACATGGATGCCGCCAAGCGCTGGATCGACACCGAGTTCCAGCCGTCCACGCTGACCAAGGAGCAGCAGCTCAAGGAGATGGAGTGGTTCATCAAGGCGGCTGAGCCCTTCAAGGGGATGGAGATCAACGTCGTCTCGGAGACCATCACCACCCACGAATACGAGTCCAAGGTGCTGGCCAAGGCCTTCACCGAGATCACCGGGATCAAGGTGACGCACGATCTCCTGCAGGAAGGCGACGTGGTCGAGAAGATCCAGACCCAGATGCAGTCGGGCAAGAACATCTACGATGCCTGGGTCAACGATTCCGACCTGATCGGCACCCATTTCCGCTACCACCAGGTGGTCAACCTGACCGACTGGATGGCGGGCGAGGGCAAGGACGTCACCAGCCCGACGCTGGACATCGACGACTTCATCGGCAAGTCGTTCACCACCGCGCCGGACGGCAAGCTCTACCAGCTGCCCGACCAGCAGTTCGCAAACCTCTACTGGTTCCGCTACGACTGGTTCACCAATCCCGACATCAAGGCCAAGTTCAAGGCCAAGTACGGCTACGAGCTCGGCGTGCCGGTGAACTGGTCGGCCTATGAGGACATCGCCGACTTCTTCACCAACGACATCAAGGAAATCGACGGCGTGAAGGTCTATGGCCATATGGATTATGGCAAGAAGGACCCCTCGCTCGGCTGGCGCTTCACCGATGCCTGGCTGTCCATGGCCGGCAGCGGCGACCGCGGCATCCCCAACGGCAAGCCCGTCGATGAATGGGGCATCCGCATGGAGGGCTGCCGCCCGGTCGGCTCCTCCGTCAGCCGCGGTGGCGACACCAACGGCCCGGCGGCGGTCTATTCCATCGTCAAATACCTGGAATGGCTGAAGAAGTACGCGCCGCCCCAGGCTGCGGGCATGACCTTCTCGGAATCCGGCCCGGTGCCGGCCCAGGGCAATATCGCGCAGCAGATCTTCTGGTACACGGCTTTCACCGCCGACATGGTGAAGCCCGGCCTGCCGGTGATGAACGAGGACGGCACGCCGAAATGGCGCATGGCGCCCTCGCCGCACGGCGCCTACTGGAAGGACGGGATGAAGCTCGGCTACCAGGACGCCGGTTCCTGGACCCTGCTGAAATCCACCCCGCTGAAGCGGCGCAAGGCGGCCTGGCTCTACGCCCAGTTCGTCACGTCCAAGACCGTCTCGCTGAAGAAGAGCCATGTCGGCCTGACCTTCATCCGCGAGAGCGACATCTGGGACAAGTCGATGACCGAGCGGGCGCCCAAGCTGGGCGGCCTCGTCGAGTTCTACCGCTCGCCGGCGCGCGTGCAGTGGACCCCGACCGGCGTCAACGTGCCGGACTATCCGAAGCTGGCGCAGCTCTGGTGGCAGAACATCGGTGACGCCGCCTCCGGCGCCAAGACTCCCCAGGAAGCGATGGACTCGCTCGCCAACGCCCAGGACCGCGTCATGGCCCGCCTCGAGCGTGCCGGCATCCAGGGCGAATGCGGGCCCAAGCTGAACGAGGAGCACCCGATGGACTATTGGGTCGAGAAGGCGAAGGCCGATGGCAACCTCGCGCCGCAGCCCAAGCTCGACAACGAGAAGCCCAGGGGTGAGACGGTGGATTACGACACGCTGATCAAGTCGTGGCCCGCCCATCCGCCGGAGCGCCATGCCGAAAGCGCGCCTGCCGAAAGCCCGGCCTCAACGCCGGCTCCGGCCTCCGCCCAGTAAACTTTTCGGGTAACGCCAATTGGGCATGGGCCGGGATCATTTCCCGGCCCATGTTATGTCAGGATTGTCGCGAAGAAGAACCACGCGCAGGGAGGCGCAGGCATGGCCGGACATATTCTCGCAATCGACCAGGGGACGACCTCGACACGGGCCATCCTGTTCAGCGAGAGCCTCGACGTATTGGCCATCGCCCAGAAGGAATTCCCTCAATATTTCCCGCAGCCCGGCTGGGTCGAGCATGACCCGGAGGACCTCTGGGCCACCACGGTCGCGACCGTGAACGAAGTGCTGGCGCGGCGCGGCCTGCGCGCCTCCGACATCGCCGCGCTCGGCATCACCAACCAGCGCGAGACCACCGTGGTGTGGAATCGCCGCACCGGCCGCGCGATCTACAACGCCATTGTCTGGCAGGACCGCCGCACCGCCGAATTCTGCCAGGGCCTGCGCGAGAAGGGCGCCGAGCCGCTGATCGCCGAGCGCACCGGGCTGATCGCCGATTCCTATTTCTCGGGCACCAAGATCGCCTGGATCCTCGACCATGTGGACGGCGCGCGCACCGCCGCCGCACGCGGCGAACTGGCCTTCGGCACGGTGGACAGCTTCCTGCTCTGGCGCATGACCGGCGGGCAGGCCCACGTCACAGACGCCACCAACGCCTCCCGCTCGATGCTCTACGACATCCGCAAGGGCGAGTTCGATCCGGAACTGCTCGACCTGGTCGGCGTGCCCTCCTCCATGCTGCCCGAGGTGCGCGACAGCGCCGGCTTCTTCGGCGAGACCGAGGCGCATCTCTTCGGCGGCCCGATCGCCGTTCTCGGCGTCGCCGGCGACCAGCAGGCCGCGGTGGTCGGCCAGGCCTGCTTCGAGCCCGGCATGATGAAGGTAACCTACGGCACCGGCGCCTTCGCGCTCCTGAACACCGGCGATCAGCCGGTGGCCTCGGCCAACCGCCTGCTGAGCACCATCGCCTACCAGATCGACGGCAAGCGCACCTATGCGCTTGAGGGCGCCATCTTCGTGGCCGGCGCGGCGGTGCAATGGCTGCGCGACGGGCTCGGCATCATCAAGTCCGCCGCCGAGACACAGGCGCTGGCCGAACAGGCCGACCCGGACCAGGCCGTCTATTTCGTGCCGGCCTTCGTGGGCATGGGCGCGCCCTATTGGGATCCGGATGCCCGCGCCATCATCACCGGCATTACGCGCGGCACGGGGCGACCCGAGATCGCGCGCGCCGCGCTGGAGGCCGTCGGCTACCAGACACTCGATTTGACCGAGGCCATGCGTGCCGACTGGCCGAATTCGCAGGAAACCGTGCTGCGCGTGGATGGCGGCATGGTCGCCTCCGACTGGGCCATGCAGTTTCTCTCCGACATTCTCGGCGCCCCGGTGGACCGGCCCGTCATCCAGGAGACGACCGCGCTGGGCGCGGCCTATCTGGCGGGCTACGCCGCGGGCATCTGCCCCGCTCCGGATGCCTTCGGCGACCGCTGGAAGCTCGACCGCCGCTTCACGCCGTCCAGCCTCGACGGCCGCCGGGCGGCCAAGCTCGACGGCTGGCGCGATGCGGTGGCCCGCGCCCGGGGAAGCGTGCGCTGATCCAGCCTCGCCATGCTTGCGTCACGGCCGGCGGTGCTTAAGTTCCCCGCAGACAGTCTGGAGCACTTATGACCGACCGGGACGGCGCCGCCGACAATCCGCTTCTCACCCCCTGGAACACCCCCTTCGAGGCACCGCCCTTCGCCGCAATCCAGCCGGAGCATTACCGCCCCGCCTTCGACGCCGCGCTGGAGGAACACCGCGCCGAGATCGCGGCGATTGCGTCCGACCCGGCGCCGGCGGGCTTCGCCAACACCATCGAGGCGCTGGAGAAAAGCGGCGCGCTCCTGAGCCGCGTCTCCTCGGTCTTCTTCAACCTCGCCGGCGCCGACACCAGCGACGAACTCGAGGCGATTGAGCGCGACATCGCCCCGCTGCTCGCCCGCCATCACACCGCGATCTATCTCGACGAGCGGCTCTTCGCTCGTGTCGCAATGGTGTTCGACGCGCGAGAGCATCTGCCGCTGACCTCCGAGCAGCAGCGCCTGCTGGAACGCATCCACACCCGCTTCCGCCGCAACGGCGCCGGCTTACCGAAAAAGGCCAAGGCGCGGCTGGCCGAGATCGGCGAGCGCCTGGCGCTGCTCGGCACGCAGTTCGGCCAGAACGTGCTGGCCGACGAGAAATCCTACGCGCTCATTCTCGACGGCGAGGCCGACCTCGCCGGCCTGCCGGACTTCCTCCGCGCCAGCGCCGCGCAGGCGGCCGAGGCGCGCGGCCATTCCGGCAAGCACGCCATCACGCTCGGCCGTTCCAGCATCGAGCCTTTCCTGACCTTCTCGCAGCGGCGCGATCTGCGGCGCGAGGCCTTCGCCGCCTGGGCGCGGCGTGGCGAGAACGGCGGCGCCACCGACAACCGCCGCATCGTCACCGAAATGGTGGCGCTGCGCGCCGAGCGGGCGCGAATTCTCGGCTTCGACAGCTTCGCTCATTTCCGGCTCGACGACACCATGGCCAGGACGCCCGACGCGGCGCTCGATTTGCTCAACACCGTCTGGGGCCCGGCCCGCGAGCGCGCGGTCGCCGAGCGCGAGGCCCTGCAGGCATTGCTGGAGAAGGACGGCGAGACCGGCGGCATCGAGCCCGCCGACTGGCGCTTCTACGCGGAGCGGCGGCGCAAGGCGCTGTTCGATGTCGATGAGGGCGCCATCAAGCCCTATCTGCAGCTCGAAAAGATCATCGAGGCGGCCTTCGACATCGCGACCCGCCTGTTCGGCGTGACCTTTGAGGAGCGCAAGGACGTTCCGGTCTACCACCCCGCCGTGCGCGCCTGGGAGGTGAAGGACTGCGCGGGAAACCACCTCGGCCTCTTCCTCGGCGATTATTACGCACGGCCCTCCAAGCACAGCGGCGCCTGGATGAGCAGCTACCGCGACCAGGAGAAGCTGGCGGGCGATATCCGCCCCATCGTCGTCAATGTGATGAACTTCGCCGAGCCCTCTCCCGGCGAGCCGGCGCTGCTCAGCATGGACGACGCGCGCACGCTGTTCCACGAATTCGGCCATGGCCTGCACGGCTTGCTGTCGAACGTTATCTATCCCTCGCTGTCGGGCACCAGCGTCTCGCGCGATTTCGTCGAGTTTCCCTCGCAACTCTACGAGCACTGGCTGGAGCAGCCGCAGGTGCTGCGCCGCTTCGCCCGGCATTTCCGCACCGGCGAGCCCATGCCCGAGGAACTGATCGAGCGCCTTGTCGCGGCGCGGCGCTTCAACCAGGGCTTCGCCACGGTGGAATATGTCTCCTCCGCGCTGGTCGACATGGAGTTCCACCTGCTGCCGGACGGCGGCAATATCGATCCCATAGACTTCGAGCACGACGTGCTGGAGCGCATCGACCTGCCGGCCGGCACGGCCATGCGCCACCGCACCCCGCATTTCCTCCACATCTTCGCCGGAGAGGGTTATTCGGCGGGCTATTACAGCTATCTGTGGTCGGAAGTGCTGGACGCCGACGGCTTCGACGCCTTCGAGGAAGCCGGCGACATCTTCGATCCCGAAACCGCGCGGCGGCTGCACAAATTCGTGTACTCGGCCGGCAACACCCGCGACCCGGCGGAAGCCTATCGCGGCTTCCGCGGCCGACTGCCCTCTCCGGGACCGCTTCTGCGCAAGCGTGGCTTCGATCCGGCGCAGCCGGCGGGAGAGGCCTGACGCCCCCATTCCGGAGCCTTTTCGGAGGTTCCGTTCATCTTCCTTAAACGGCGAATTGCGACTTTGGGGCGGTTGTCTCGGATAACCGCGCAATGCCGGCTAGTGTTTCCTCTGTCGACCGGACCACCGCGCCGGCCCGCTTCCTCGGGCTGCGCCTGCCGGTGTTCGTCCGTCTGGCGACCTGGCTTGCCTGCATTTCGCTGATCCTCGTCGCCGGCGTCTCGGCCTGGAAGGACCACGAGGCCGCACTCCAGGCGGCCGGCGCCAAGGGGCGCAACCTCGCGGGCATCCTGCGCCAGCACAGCGAGCGCACCTTCGATTCCATGGACATCATGCTCAAGCTCCTCGCGCGGGAGCTCGGGCCGGACCCGCGCGACGTGGTCAAGCGCAGCAACACGATGTCGATGATCGAGGCCCTGGCCCACGATCTGCCGCATGTGCTGGCCGTGCGGCTTCTCGATGCCAAGACCGACGAGGCGCTGTTCGACTTCCACCTGCCCCGCATCAGCGCCGGGCTGACGGACGCCGATGCCCTCAAGGCGCACGCCGCCAACAAATATCTCGGCCTCTACATCTCGGCTCCCGTCTACGACCGGCAGTACGGCGGCTGGGTTGTGGGGGTCAGCCGGCGCATTTCCGGCGAGGAGGGCATTCCCGGCAATATCGTGCTGGCGCTGCTCTCGCCCGATTACCTGCAGCAATTCTACAAGACCGTGGATGTCGGCCCGCTGGGCTCCATCACCCTGCTGCGCAGCGACGGCACCATCCTCGCGCGGCAGCCGCTGCCGCCCGGAGCGATGGGCGAGCGGCTGACCACGGCCCGCCTCTTCAACGATCTCTCCAGCGCTCCCACCGGCACCTACGAAACCTATTCCAAGGCGGATGGAACACATCGCCTGCTGAGCTTCGAACGGCTCGACCGGGCACCTGTCGTCGTGGCGGTGGGCATCAGCTACCGCGACGTGCTCGACACCTGGTTCAGCAACACCTTCCAGAGCATCGCGCTGACGCTGTTGGCCATTGGCGTCGTCGTCTTTCTCGGCGAACTGCTGGCGCGCGAACTGGTCAAGCAGGAGCGCTCGGAGCGTTCGCTGGCGCTCGCGGCGACGCACGACGCGCTGACCGGGCTCGCCAACCGCACGCTGCTGCAGAGCACGCTGGAGGACAAGGTCGCGGTCAGCCGGCGGCGCGGCGGCACGCTCTGCCTGCTGCTGATCGACCTCGACGACTTCAAGAACGTCAACGACACTTTGGGCCACGACGCCGGCGACGCGCTGCTCTGCGAGGTGGCCACCCGCCTCGGCAAGGTGGTGCGCCCGAAGGACACCGTGGCGCGGTTCGGCGGCGACGAGTTCGCCGTGGTCATGGAAGGAACGCTGGCCGAGGCCGCGGTCCTGGCGCGGCGCATCCTGGGCGTGCTGCGGCAGCCTTTCGAACATGGCGTGCACACGCTGTTCACCGGGTCGAGCGTCGGCATCACCGCCTTCCCCGAGCACGACGAAGTGTGGATCGAGCTCCTCAAGAATGCCGACATCGCGCTCTACGCGGCCAAGACCTCGGGCCGCAACCGCTTCATGGTCTATTCGCCGGACATGCGCGCCGACATCGCCCGCCAGTCGGAGTTGCACCGCGAGGTGCGCGGCGGCATCGAGGCGCAGGCCTTCTTCCCCTTCTACCAGCCGAAGATCCGGCTCGCGACGGGCGAGGTGGTCGGCTTCGAGGCGCTGGCGCGCTGGCAGCACCCCAAGCGCGGCCTCCTGACTCCCGGCACCTTCGCCTCGGCGCTGGAACAGGCCGAGCTTGCCGTGCCGATCGGCCAGATGATCCTGCGCCGGGTGCTGATGGACATGGTGACGTGGAAGACGGCCGGCGTGCCCTTCGGACGCATCGCCGTGAACATCTCGGCGACCGAGCTGCACCAGCCGGGCTATGCCCGCGATATCGGCGCGCAACTGCTCGACTATGGCTTGCACCCGAACCAGCTCGAAATCGAGGTGACGGAGAGCGTCTTCTTCGGCAAGGCCATGCCCGAGGTGCGCGCCAATCTGGAAGAGCTCGACCGCCTCGGCGTGACAATCGCGCTCGACGATTTCGGCACCGGCTTCGCGTCGCTGACCCACCTCAAGCAGTTCCCGGTGCGCGTCATCAAGATCGACCAGAGCTTCGTGCACGACCTGGAGACCGACCATGAAGACGCCAGCATCGTTTCCGCGGTGACGACGCTCGGGCGGAGCCTTGAAATGGAGGTCGTTGCGGAGGGCGTGGAGACCGAGGGCCAGCGCCGTTTCCTGATCGAGGCGAAATGCGACCTCGCGCAGGGCTATCTCTTCGCCAAGCCGCTGGCCGCCAGCCGCGTGCCGTGGTTCCTCAACCGCAAGCCGCCCGAGACGCGGCTGTCGGAAACGGCCTGAGCGCCGCCATGGCCATGCTCCCGGGCACGCGGCGGGATTTCCTGAAGCTCGGCATGGCGCTGGCCGCGAGCGCCTCGCTGCCGGCCGCCGCACGCGCGGCCAAGCCGCTGCGCATCGTCACGCCCTTCACCGTCAACGGCCCGACCGACACCGTCACCCGCATCCTGGCGGAGAGCCTCGGCCGCACCCTCCGGCGCCCCGTCTATATCGACAACCTCCCAGGAGACGGCGGCCGCTACGGAGTCACCGCCTTCCTGCGCCAGGCCAATGCCGACACCCTGCTGATCGGCCATACCGGCACCCATGCGGTCAGCCCGGCCATGTTCTCCGATCTGCTCTATCGCCCGATCGAGGACTTCGCCCCGATCGGCGTCATCGCGGAGACGCCGACCGCCATCGCCGCCAACCGGGCCTTTCCGGCCGACGACGTGGCCGGCCTGGTGGCGGCCGCCCGCGACCCGGAGCAGACGGTGCGCTTCCTCCACGGTGGCGTCGGCACCATGTCGTGGGGCGCGGCCCTGATGCTGCAGACCGCGCTTGGCAAAAAGCTGAGCTTCGTATCCTGCGCCGGCTCGAAGAGAGCCGTTGCGCGAATCGCAACTGGCGAACCGGGAATGGTCGTCGACCAGATCACCAACATCGCCCCGGAGGTCTCGCGGGGGCGCCTGAAGGCGCTGGCCATCGCCGGCCGCACGCGTTCGGACGCCCTGCCCGGCGTCCCGACGACCATCGAGGCCGGACTGCCCTTCACCATGTGGGTCTGGACGGCCCTGTTCGCGCGGGCGGACATACCGGCGGCGGATCTTGCAGTCTATCGGGCCGGCTTCCGGGCGGCGCTCGACGACAATGCCCTGCAGGCCCGGCTGGACGATCTCGGCTCGGCAACGCCCGATTCCGAGCACCGCACGCCGCAGGCGCTGCACCAGCTCATCGAAAGCGAAACACTGCGCTGGAAGATCGCCCTGCAGCCGCTGCGCAGCAGCCTCTAAGGCTCCCGTCACTCCATTACGACGGCATGATCGGAGGGCGTGCTGGCGCTGTTCTTGCGCAGGAGGAAGACCAGCGGCATGACCATCACCGACATCAGCATCATCAGCTTGAAGTCGTCGACATAGCTGATCACGGTCGCCTGCAGCGTCACCACCTGATCGAGCGCGGCGCGGCCCGCGGCCGTCCACGGGCTCAGCGCGTGCGCGACGGCGGGCGCGTTGAAGGCGTGGTTGAACGGCGTCACATAGGCGCCGATCTCCTCGTGGTTGCGCTGCACGTTCTCCGTGAGCAGCGCCATGACGATGGAGATGCCCACACTCGAGCCGATATTGCGCGAGAGGTTGTAGAGGCCGGTGGCCTCGCCGCGCCGCGAGGCCGGCAGCGTGGCGAAAGTGACCGTGGTCAGCGGCACGAACAGGAAACCCAGCCCCGCGCCCTGGATGAAGCCGACGACGATGATGTCCCACTGGGAGACGTCCTGCGTCCAGCCGGTCATGTCGTACATCGACCAGGCGGTGAGGCCCAGCCCGATCAGCAGCAGGCCGCGGATGTCGATGCGGCCGATGAGACGCCCGACCACGAACATGCTGATCATGGTGCCGATGCCACGCGGACCCATGACGAGGCCGGCCGTGACCACCGGATAGCCCATCAGGTTCTGCAGGAACGGCGTCATCAGCGCCATTGAGGCCAGATAGGTGATACCGATAACGAAGATGAACAGCATCCCGACCGAGAAATTGCGGTCGAGGAAGAGCCGCGGATCGACGAAGGTGTTGCTGCGCGTGAAGATGTGCACGACGAAGATGTAGAACGCCGCCGCGCAGACGATGGCCTCCAGCATGATCTCGGTGGAGGAGAACCAGTCGAGCTGCTCGCCGCGGTCGAGAAAGAGCTGCAGCGCGCCGATGCTGATGCTGAGCATGATGAAGCCCAGCCAGTCGAGCCGCATCTTCTCGGCCACGCGCGACTCGGTGACGAAGGCGCTGACGCCGGCAAAGGCCAGCAGGCCGATCGGCAGGTTGATGTAGAAAACCCAGCGCCAGCTGACATTCTCCGTCAGCCAGCCGCCGATGACCGGGCCGAGCACCGGGCCGACCATGACCGAGACGCCAAACAGCGCCATGGCCTTGCCGCGTTCCTCCAGGCTGTAGATGTCGAGCAGGATGGATTGCGAGATCGGCACCAGAGCCGCGCCGAAGAAGCCCTGCACCAGGCGGAAGCCGACGATCTGCACCAGGGATTGCGCCAGCCCGCACAGGATCGAGGCCAGCACGAAGCCGCCGATGGCGGTGAGCAGGACGCGCTTGCGGCCGAAGCGGTTGGCCAGATAGCCCGAGGGCGGCGTCATGATGGCCGCGGCCACGATGTAGGAGGTCAGGACCCAGTTGATCTGGTCATAGCTGGCCGACACGCTGCCCTGGATGTAGGGCAGCGCCACGTTGGCGATGGTCGTATCCAGCGCCTGCATGATGACCGAGAGGATCACGCAGGCGGTGATGGCTGCGCGGTTGACGACGCCTTCCCCGCCAGCCGGCCCGGCAGCGGAATTGTCAGCCATGGCTCTTGCCGTCCTGGCTCCTCTGCGCGGTGTAATCGCCGCCCGAGAAGAAGGGGATGCCGCGGGCATGGCCGGTGTCGATCTCGATCTCGGCGCTCATGCCCGAGCGCAGGATCGGCTTGTCCGGCGAGGTCCTGATGCGCACCCGAAGCGGGATGCGCTGCACCACCTTGACCCAGTTGCCCGAGGTGTTCTGCGCCGGCAGCAGCGAGAAGCTCGACGCCGAGGCCGGGCTCAGGCTGTCCACCGTGCCCTGCCACTCGACGCCTGGATAAGTGTCCACCGTGACGGTGACGGACTGGCCCGGATGCACGTAGGAAAGCTGCGTCTCCTTCGGGTTCGCCTCGACCCAGACATCCTGGTCGGAGACGATCGAGAAGGCGGCCGTCGAGGCGGCGAGATATTGCCCGATCTGCAGCGAAGACACATTGGTGACAATGCCGGAGAACGGCGCACGCACGATGGTGTGGGCGAGTTGGCGGGCGGCCTCGTCGCGCGCCGCCACAGCCGCCTTGTAGCGGGGGTGCTGCTCGACGGGCGCATCGGGATCGCCGCTCAGGTTCGCGGCGATGCCGGCGAGTTGCTGCTCGAGCGAACTCTTCTTGCGCCGCGCGCCATCGAGATTGCGTTGCGCCTCGTCCAGCGCCGAGCGCGAGGCGTAATTGTTGCCGGCCAGCGTCTTCTGCCGGTCGAACTGCTTCTCGTAGAAGTCGATGTCGACCTGTGCCTGCGCGATCTGCGCCTGCATGTCCCGATAGCTGGCCTTGAGCGCGTTGAGGTCGTCGCGGGTGATGCCGACCTGCGCCTGCGCCTGGTCGAGCGCGAGGCGGAAGGGCTTGTCGTCGAGCGTGAACAGAACATCGCCCGCCTCGACCTTCTGGTTGTCGACGACATCGATGTCCTTGACGATGCCCGACACGTCGGTCGAGACGCCGAGCATGTCGGCGCGGATATAGGCGTTCTCGGTGGAGACGACCGAACCGCCCATCACATACCAGACGGCACCGATGAGCAGCGCGACGGGAAGGAGCGCGAACAGCCAGGGACGCAGGCGCTCGCGGCGGCTGACGGCGCGGGGGGCTTCCGGCTTCGACGAAGACGGCGCCTCGCGGCCGGTGAAATAGGCCTCTTCGGCGGATTCGGCCTCGGGCCGGACCTCGTCGAGGGTCTCGGCCTGGCGCTCGAAGGAAACACGGTCATCCATTGCCGACATTCCTTTCCTCGAGCGTCTGCTCCCCCACCGGGGGACGGCTCAGGGCGTCGAGGAGATTGGCCTTCATCGTGGTGAGGATCCGCTCCAGGCGCTCCAGTTCGGCCTGCGGAATGCCGGCAAATGCCTCGGTGCGCGTGAGCGACCCGATCTCGCGGATCGAGGCCAGGATCGGGTGCGCCTTGGGCGTCAGGTAGAGAAGGCGGATGCGGCGGTCGGTCGGATGGGCGCGGCGCTCGATCAGGTCGCGCGCTTCCAGCTTGTCGAGGATGCGCACCAGGGTGATCGGCTCGATGTCGAGCATTTCGGCGAGGCCGCCCTGGTGGATGCCTTCCTGACGCGAGAGATAGGCCAGCGCCTGGTACTGGGCGCGGGTCAGCCCGAGGTCGCGGGCATTCTGCTCGAAACGCTTGCGCAGGAGCCGCGCCGTGTCGTGCAGGAGAAAGCTCAGGTTTATGTCAGCCATGGGTGCCGTCAGAATGCAGCAAGCGATATTATAAGCTTGCTTATGATAAGCCTATATAGTCCATCTTTGCTTCCCGGCAATGGCTGTTGAGTGATTTTTTGCAATGAGTGGCGTAGGTCTCTTTTCCGGTTGGAGCCGGCTTCCCGGGAAGGAGGTTCCAAAGCCTTTTTGTCAGCTGGTTCCGTGAACGCCCCCTTGATCGACAGCCTTCGACATTTCTGGACCGACAGCGCCGCCTGGGTGCGTGCGCTGGTGCGCGGCAGCGAGCTGTGGCTGTTCGTGCTGGCGACCGGAGTCGGCATCTGCGGCGGCGCCATCGTCGCGCTGATGAGCGGCTGCGCCTTCCTGCTGCATTCGCTGCTGTTCGGCATCGACCTGGAGGCCCGGCTCTCCAGCATGCCGGTGTTCGACACGCCGCTGCGCGCCATCGTCCCGGCGCTGGGAGGCGTGGTCCTGGCCATCATCGCCTTGCTGCTGGCCCGTCGCGGACGGCGCCCCGCCATCGACCCCATCGAGGCCAACGCCCTGCATGGCGGGCGCATGTCGATGCTCGACAGCATGGTGGTCGCGGTGCAGACGCTGATCTCCAACGGCTTCGGCGCATCGGTCGGCCTGGAGGCCGGCTACACGCAGGCAGTCTCGGCGCTCGCCTCCAAGCTCGGCGAGGCCTTCCGCCTGCGTCGGGCGGACATGCGCCTGATGGTCGGCTGCGGCGCCGCGGCGGCAATTTCAGCGGCCTTCAACGCGCCGCTCGCCGGCGCCTTCTATGCCTTCGAACTGATCATCGGCACCTATTCTGTGTCGATGGTGGCGCCGGTCATGGCCGCCGCCATCGCCGCCTCGCTGACCCAGCGGGCCATCGGCATTCCGGTCGTGCCCATCGAGATTGGGAATGTCTCGCTGACCACAACAGACTACGGCGTGTTCATCCTCACGGGCCTGCTGTGCGGCCTGGCCGGCATAGGCATCATGCGCGCCGTCACCTGGATCGAGGCCCTGTTCCGCGCCAGCCGGCTGCCGTCGACGCTGCGCCCGCTGGTCGGCGGGCTGATGATCGGCGGCATGGCGCTGATTACACCGCAGGTGCTTTCCAGCGGCCATGGCGCGCTGCACCTCAACCTGTCCATCAATCCCGGGCTCGAGGTCTTTGCCACGGTGCTGGTGCTGAAGGCGCTGGCCTCGGCCATCTCGCTCGGTTCGGGCTTCCGCGGCGGCCTGTTCTTCGCCTCGCTGTTCATGGGCGGTCTGTTCGGACGCGTCCTCGCCGACCTCCTGGCGTTTGCGGCCCCCTCGCTGGTGACCGATCCGGTCATCATGGCGGTCGTGGCGATGGCCGCCCTGGCGGTCGCCATCGTCGGCGGCCCCGTGACGATGACCTTCCTCGCGCTCGAATCCACCGGCGACTTCCTGATCACCGGCATTGTGCTGTCGGCGGCCATCGTCTCCAGCCTCACCGTGCGCGAACTGTTCGGCTATTCCTTCTCGACCTGGCGCATGCACCTGCGCGGCGAAACGGTGCGCAGCGCCCACGATGTCGGCTGGATACGCTCGCTGACCGTGGGGCGGATGATGCAGACCGGCCTGCGCACGGTGCGCACCGACATGACGCTTGCCGAGTTGCGCGGCCAGTTCCCGCTCGGCTCAACGCCGGTCCTCGTCGCCGTCGACGAGGCCGACCATTATGCCGGGCTGATTGTCGTCTCCGAAGCCCATGTGCCGACCAGCGATCCGGAGATGAAGGGCCGGCGGCGCGTGCGCGATATCCTCCACCACACCAAGGACACGCTGCTGCCGGCCATGAACGTCAAACAAGCGATCCAGACCTTCGACGAGACCGAGAGCGAGGTGCTGGCCGTGGTTGAAAGCCCGAGCTCGATGAAGGTGGTCGGCCTGCTCGCCGAATCCCATGCGCTGCGGCGCTATTCCGACGAACTCGACAAGGCGCGCCGCAGCCTGTCCGGCGAGGACTGAGCTTCCTCAACGGCCGGCGCGACGCTCCGGCTTGGCGTGATACAGCGCCTGGTTAGCCTGATGCATGATCTCGGCGGCGTCATAGACATCCTGCGGGAGGAGCACGCCGATGCCCCCGGTCTACCAATCCTCGCCGGCAAGGTGCGGTTTAAGGGTTCAGCCGAGGCTGCCGGTGGCCGGCTCGGTGAGTTGCGCCGCGGCGCGATGGGTGAGCAGGAAATTCTGGATTACCGCAGGCGGCGCCGGCGCATGCAGCACATAGCCCTGGATGTAATCGCAACCCACGCTGTGCAGCACCTGGATCTGCTCGACCGTTTCCACGCCCTCGGCAATGACCGGCAGGTTCATGGCGGCGGAGAGCGAGATGACGGAATGGATCATCATCCGGCCCTGGGGCGAGTTGTCCATCTCGGCCACGAACGAACGGTCGATCTTGAGGTGGTCGAAGGCAAAGTTGCGCAGATAGCCGATGGACGAGAAGCCGGTGCCGAAATCGTCCAGCGAAATCGACACGCCCATTTTGCGAAGCTGCGCCAGCTTGCGCGCCGCCCCGGCCGGATCGCCGATCAGCACGCCCTCGGTCAGCTCGACGTCGATCTGGTCGGTCCGCACCTTGTGCTTCTTCAGCATGGCCGTGAAGTTGCGGGTGAAGTCCGGGTCGCGCAGTTGCACCGGCGAGACGTTGACGGAGACCCGCAGATCGGGCCAGCGCGCAATGTCCTCGCAGACGCGCTCCAGCACGAAGCTGCCGATGGTGTGGATGAAGCCCGTCTCTTCCGCCACCGCGATGAGCTCGGCCGGCGACACCTTGCCGAGCACGGGTGATTCCCAGCGGATCAGCGCCTCCAGGCTGACGATTTCGAGGTCGCGGGTGCGCGCGATCGGCTGGTAGACGACGGAGAGTTCGCCCGCCGCCAGCCCGCGCCGCAGCGTTTCCTCGAACTGCTTCTTCTCGGCGGCGTGGCTTTCCATCGAGGGCTTGTAGCCGCACGGCTCGCGCTGGCCGGTGCGCTTGGCCTCGTACATCGCCATGTCGGCGTGGCGCACCAGTTCCTCGGCGCTGATGTCCTTGCGTTCGGCGATTGCATAGCCGACCGAGCAGGACACGTGGAACTCGAAGCCACGCACCATGAAGGGGGCGTCCAGCGCCTGCATCAGCGCCAGCGCCACGGTCGGCGCCTCGCGGGCGTCGGTGCGGTGCAGCAGGACGGCGAATTCGTCGCCGCCGATGCGGCCGAGATGCGCGCCGTCGGGAAGCACGTCGGTGAAGCGGTCGGCGATCTCGCGGATGAGGTCGTCGCCGCCGTGGTGGCCGACCGTGTCGTTGACCGCCTTGAACGAATTCACGTCCATGTAGATCACCGCCAGCCCTTCCGGGATCGCGGCCATGTCCAGCAATTCGTTGAAGCCGAAACGGTTGAGGAGGTGGGTCAGCGGATCGAAGCGCGCGACCGCCTGCGCCTGCGCCTCACTGCGCGACAGCGCCAGCGCCATGGCCCTGGCGCGCAGGCCGATGCCGAGCATGGCGGCGCAGAAGATGACCAGCGCCAGGCCGAGCAGCGGCGCGGCGCCACGCAATTGCGCGATGCCAGGGCTCGGCGGCGTCCAGGTCAGATAGCCGGCCGAAACGCCGTCCTGCGCCAGCAGCGGCAGGGTGCGGTCCGGCTTCGAGGGGTGGTCCTGCCAGTGCAGGTCGCGCAGCAGGAAACGCCCGCCGAGCTCATCCAGCCGCTCCCTGTTGAGATACTGGATCATCAGGAGGATCGGCATCTGCTCCTTCTTGACGCTGTCGAGATGCTCGAAGGGCGTGATGCGGGCGACGCCGATCATCGCCACGCCGCCCTTGGTCAGCAGGAACATGGTCTGCGCCGCCCGCCGGTCGACCGGGAGATCGCGGATCAGCGCGCGCAGCCGCTCCACCGCGGTCGGGGGCACGATGTCGTCTGGCGGATAATGGAGATCCTCAAGCTGCCAGTCGTAGTCGATCTCGCCGTGCGGAGAGAGGATGATGAGGGCGTCGGCGATCTGGGTGCCGGTGATGCCGCTGCCGATATTGGCGTCCAGCCATTCCCGGTCCTTGCGGACATAGGCCTGATAGGCCTCATCCCACCAGACATAGTCATTGGTGATGGATGCTAGGCGGTTCCGCGTCGATGAAAGCCCGCCAACGACCATCGTGCGGGTCGATTCCGCTGCCTGCTCGTCGTGGCTGCGGGCAATCCAGACG
>Ga0182743_1002087_pt1 | contig 18137 bp, 21 predicted proteins | sample eDN3rd30CKraftOP_FD_128522 | JGI IMG/M metagenome (GOLD analysis project Ga0182743, IMG submission 128522) | Enriched Organic Plus compost microbial communities from Emeryville, California, USA - eDNA 3rd pass 30_C Kraft OP (version 2) (version 2) ... | reverse complement strand
TACCTTCCGCGATAATGCTTCTGCTTTCCGCAATCCCGCTGGCGGTGATGGTCATGGCCGCTGCGGAAGCCTGCGCGCTTTTGGTTCGTTTGATCTTCTCAGCCTCGCCATCATTCTCGGCCGCCTCAAGCCGCCTCTGCGAGGATAGCACTTCGTTGAAGGCAGATATCATTTCTTCTGTCGGGCGCGGATCGTCGATCAGGACCGCCCGGATTTCATATCCGTAACCATTCATAGCCTCGTCGAGTGATTCTCGAACCGTCTGCGTAAACTCGTCCCGATGGGTGTAGAGTTGATCGAAAGTCTTCGACGCTGCGACAGCCCGGGCCTCGGTCGCGACATAGGATTCGATCTGCTTTTCCGGATTCTGGAGTTCATAGAACGCTGCCTGCACCGCATTTGGGATAACACGATATTGCAAGCTGATCGGCATGGTCACAAAAGCGTTATCCCTAGACTTGACACCGAGCTGGAGCGCGATCTGCTTGGTCTGAAGGGAGAATGGCCTTCGTGCGGTCTGGAATGGCCAAGGTTGCTTGATCGAAAGGCCGGCTGCACGATAGCCACTATAACGACCGAAGGTCTCAAGCACTCGTACATGTTGCTGCGGTGTGATGACTAGTACCGTCTTGAGCCATGCCAACAGCAGAATGAGGAAAAGGATACTGCTCACAGACGAAACAAAACTCTCGAACAGACTATACATAAGCCTCCTTTCAGGCTGGTCCGATGCCCTTGTTCCCGCAGATCATCGCACCTCATTTTGCGCAAATTTTCCGCAATCATAGTTATGGCAAAGAGGCACCCACGCAGAATTGCCATTGGGGAAGACGCGACGAACCGTGCACCTCACGCCATGATGCGATTTCGCGAAACGGCAGCACGCGTCAGGGCGGATACAATGTTACTCAACCTTTCCCTTCGGAATCGCGCAACCCGGTATCTGGAAACCTTCCCGTTGATCCTTGCCACTCCACCTGTATTCCAAGTTCACTGGGCACTTGTGCCGCACAATGACGCTGCGGAACTAGTATCACCGGGGTGTCGGTTTCTGGGCATATGGCCAGCGCCCGTGAACCATGATGCTTGCTTCAAGGCGGCAGGGTTCACCCTGTTCGGAGATAATGACGAGGAGTGGGATCGGCCGCGGAAGACTTGCTCCAGCAAGTCATCGCGCATCTCTCCCGGTTTGGTGCGTTGTAAGCGCACCTCTCAAGGATAACCCGCCCTGGTATCTGCGCCCGTTTCGAACCGGTCGGGAACTGCCGTTGTTTGAGCAGGCCATGCTCCCGATGCAAAGCGACTGGCTGCCATCGTTCCATGCACAGTTCGGCGAGGATCATGCCGCACTACAGACCGGAGACGGGCACTTTCTGCTCTGGATCACTCTGCCGGAAGCCGGGCCAACCCCATCCGAATTTGTCAGGAGCGTCGCGCAACCCTGGGAAGTCTTTGAGACCAGGCTTGACTGGAGGATGTTGCTGCCAAGTTCGGCAAGCGCCCAATGTTCAGCGGAGATATCCCAGACTCCGTCAGGCAAAAAAGTCATGATGTTCCTCTTTCCCCAGCCATCTAGGGGAGGTGTGATCCATAGGTATTGCTGCTCGTTTCTGGATCGAGACGGTGGCCTGGCCTTCATCGTCGGGCAGCCCTGTCCTGCGCAATCTTTGCACATCGCAAGAAAAGCCCGCTCATGAACGGAATATGGCGCCACATCCCATTGCGATATCAGTGCGTTACATCCCCGCCTCATTCAACCGACTGTGGGCTGCTAGAATGTCTTCCATCAACTTGTGATGCGTTCGAGCGGCGTCGAATATGTTGTCCCGGCGCATGGATTTCTGAACTTCGCTCCCATTCATGCGGGAATCGATACGGATACGGTCGCCAGGCTTCTGGTTGGGTTCGCAATCACCAATCCGGGTCATGGTTTCGTGATAGGTGGACACGCCGTCGAAGACGATATGGTTGCGATCGACCCGCCGGTGCTCAACGGTTACCCTATCCGCGCCGTCGTAGGTGGTGGTGCTTTCAAAGGCGGTTTCGGTGCGGGAGCCGTCATCCGCACCTCTGCTGGTGCATTGCATGGTCATTGCCAGCCTGTTGCCATTAAAGACATATGATGGCGAGGAACAGTTTCCATCCATCATAGCCACGGTCATGTGTTTGGCGTCTAAATCCTCCCGATAAAGCGCGCGATCGACAGGGGCATTCACGCAGATGCGCGACCGCTCTTCGTATGTTTTCACAGCGCCGCTCAACGTGCCTTGCGTGTAAATTTCCCAGAGACCGGGGTGGCGTTTGGGAAGATTGGACGGAAGATCAGAATAGGGAAATGGAGTTGCTGCCGCCGTGAAAATTGATCCCAGCGCAACCAGCCCCGCCACGTGTACCCTGATTCGCTGCGCCATGTGGTTTTCTCGTCTCCTCCTTCCAGTTGTCCCCCTCAGACTCGCACCGGATGCCGGCTTCGCAAGACTCGCAGGAGCCGAAGGCCGTCGAGCGGTGCATGTGGCACGGCCAATCGCGCTCGCAATGACCATCTATATGGCTGACTTCGTCAGCCTCGTGCTTCCGCACCTTGGGAGCGGCGTCCCGTCTAGCAGAGCTCGTGCATCGACTCATCAAACTGTTTAGCAGAGCGGCAGGCTGTGTCCGCTTTTTACGTCACGCGCGAAGCAATTCTACGATGGCTTTTCAAGCGTCATCGACCGCGCTTCGTCTCGGCTTTCGCAGTCATGCGCCGCGCTCGGAGAAGATCGTGCCGCGTCAGGATTCCGACGACCTCGGCCGTCGCTGGATCGATGATGGGGATCCGCCCGATACCGGTCTCGATCATGAGGTCAGCGATCGCGCCGATCGGCGACGCCACCGAACCGTGCGGTTGCGACGCGTCGGACAAGACGTCCTGGAGCAGCGTGTTGCCTTGATCCGGCGAAGATTGCCATTTGAGGGCGTCGGACCGCGAGACTAGGCCCAACAAGTGGTTTTCGGCATCGACCACTGGATAGCTGCGATGCTCCGCCTCCCGAGCGAAGAAGGCGACGGTGTCGCGCAGAGTCGCGATTCCCGGTAGGCAGACCGGATCGCGGGTCATTACCTGACCGGCCTGCAGGAAATCGAGCGCATCGACGGAGTATTCCTGCAGGATATGCCGTCCACGGCGGGCGATCTTTTCGGTGAGGATCGAGCGGCGCATCAGCAGCACGCTGATCGCATAGGCCCCGGCAGAGGCCGCGATCGTCTCGGGCAGCGCGTCGAAATGGCCGGTGAGTTCCACCGCGAAGACCGCTCCGGTCAGCGGCGCGCGCATGGCGCCGCTGATGATGCCGGCCATGCCGATCATGCACCAGAAACCCGCAGCGCCCGGTAGGTACTGCCCGAGCAGGACTCCCAAGGCGCCGCCCATGATCAGGAGTGGCGCGAGGACGCCCCCCGAGGTCCCCGAACCCAGCGCGATCAGCCAGACCGCCGCCTTGACGAACAGCAGCGCCAGCATCGAGCGCAGCGCGAGCGAACCGTCGAGCAGCGCCTGAATCGATTGATAGCCTGCGCCGAGTACGCGGGCATCGATAAGTCCGCCGATCCCCACGCCGATGGCGCCGATCGCCGGCCACCACATCCAGTGGACGGGCAGGCGATGGAAGATATCTTCGACGCGGTAGAGCAAGCCCGACAGCACGGCCGCCTCGATCCCGACCAGCGCGCCGACGCCCATGGCCCAGGCGATCGGCGCGGCGCCGGGCGGCGTGGCGGCTGCGAACGGGAAAAGAGCGCCGGATCCGATGAGCAACGGTCGCCAGGCCAGCGAGACCAGTACCGCGACGACGACCGGGACGAAGCTGCGCGGCTTCCATTCGAACAGCAGGATCTCGATCGCCAGCAGGATCGCGGCGACCGGCGTGCCGAAGATCGCGGTCATGCCCGCCGCCGCGCCCGCGACCAGCAGGGTCTTGCGCTCGGCAGCGCTGAGGTGGAAGCATTGGGCGAACAGCGAGCCGATCGCGCCGCCAGTCATGATGATCGGTCCTTCCGCTCCGAAGGGGCCGCCGCTGCCGATCGAGATCGCCGAGGATAACGGCTTGAGCAGCGCGACCTTGGGCGACAGCCGGCTTTCGCCATAGAGGATTGCCTCGATCGCCTCGGGAATGCCGTGCCCGCGGATCTTGTCCGAGCCGAACCTTGCCATGAGCCCGATGATCAGGCTGCCCGCGACGGGGATGAGCACCAGTGCGAAGCCGAGCCCGTTGTCGATGATTTCGGCCGATGCCGCGGACAGGCGGCCGAACCAGAAGAGGTTCGTCGCCACCGCGATCGACTTGAGCAGTAGCCATGCCCCCATGGCCGCGCCGGTGCCCACGATCAGCGCCGCAGCGGCGAGCAGGAGCATGCGATAGTCGGCGCTGTGATCGGCCAGCGTTCTAGGCTTGGAGAATGGCAAGGTCGGGCTCATGAGAGGCCTTTGAATCACGATCGCGACGCGATATATCGCAATGCGATATATTTCAATTGGGCTCGAATGATCATGTCGCAAAAAAAGCTGACGATGGCCGACTACGCAGTGCTGGCCGATTTCCGCCATGCCCTGCGGCAGTTCCAGGCGTTCAGCGAAGCGCAGGCGGTCGCGGTGGGGCTGACACCGCAGCAGCACCAGGCCCTGCTGGCGATCAAGGCGGCGGCGGCCGACGGCGCCACCGTCGGCTTCCTTGCCGAACGTCTGATCCTCAAGCCGCATAGCGCCAGCGGCCTGGTCGACCGGATGGCGTCGATGGGCCTGATCGAACGCATCGCCAGTCCGACGGATCGGCGCGCGATCGGCCTTCACCTGACCGACAAGGCCGAGGAGCTGCTATCCGACCTGAGCGCCATTCACCGCTCGGAAATCCGCGAGATCCGGCCGCTATTGCTCGGCCTTTTGGAAAAGATCGACTGTTAGGGAACGCAAAGCAGATTATATCGTATTACGATATATACCCGATGATACTCTGGGGACAGGACGTCGTGTACATGCTGCAACTCATCGGCAAGGCCCTGGCGACGATCGTCGGCGGCGTGCTGTTGGCATCTCTGTTCTGTTGCGCCTGCTGGCATCTGTTCAAGCTGGTCGGCCATCCGGAGGTGGAGTGCCTGTGACGGCGCTCGCCCTGTGGATCCCGTTTCGCGCGACGATCGGCAGAAGCGACGTTCTCCAAATGGCGCTGCTATTCGCGGTGATCGCCTCGCCGGTACTGTGGTGTGTGGGCCGAGAATGGCGGCGTGAGCGCGGAGGCAAGCGCGAAGCGCCGGTCGCGTTTGATGCGCACGAAGCAGCGAAGAATGGAGAACGAAATACCTGGGCCTACCCCGTACTAATTGCTTGTATCGGTGATGATCGCGCACCCAGCGCGAGCGAGCTGCGGCGGATTGCGCGGCGCATAAAGCACGAAGCTTATCCGGACATTCGTCTCACCCCGGCGTTGAGCCGACGCATTTCATGCGCGGCGCTTACAGCCCTCGGACGTCCAGTGTGAGGCACCGTCGAAAAGCCTGATTTCGAGGGCTGAACGAACGGCAGCTTTCAAGGGCAACGTCATAGACCATGAATGGCGGCTATGTGAATGACGGCTATGTCGGTGGCTGCAGTAGTGCAGCAGGTGGCCCGTTGCTATGGCAGCTATCTGAACGTTTCGACCTCAAACCCGCCTGACCAGACACACCAGCATTGCGGACATTCAACTCGGTGATAGCCTGTTGAAATGTTCACGCTTCGCGTATCGACAGGGCAGTCCATGGGCAAGCGGAGACAGCATTTACTGTGGGGCGGGAATGATAACCTCCACACGCCGATTCTTGGCGCGGGCGGTGGGATCATCCTTGCCATCCGCACTTTCATTCGGCGCGACCGGCGCGGTCTCGCCCTTGCCTGAGACTTGCAACTCACGCTGGCGGACACCGACTTGCTGGCCGAACCAGTCGGCGACAGTCTTTGCCCGCGCTTCTGACAGTTTTTGGTTATAGGCATCGTCGCCCTTACTGTCGGTATGGCCGATGACCTGGATCGCGCCGGGAGGAGCCTGACGGATCAACTCTGCGGCCTTTTGCAACTGCGTCTCCGCTGCCGGAGTGAGGGTCGATTTGTCATAATCGAACAGCGCATCGGCGGGTAGATCGATGATCGTGCCCATATCGGTCACCCGCGTATTCAGCCCGCTGGTGTCGGCATTGAGCGTACTCACCTCTGCCCGCAACGAACTGTTAGCCGTCTGTGGATTGCGGACTGTCGCGTCAGCAACTGGCGAAGCATCATCCCGCGCAGTGTTATCCGCAACGGGCGCTTCGCTCGAGCAGGCCGACGCGAGCGCCAGCAGGCCAAGCAAGACCAAGCTGCGTCCCATCATCGGGTGACCGGCACCCCATCGAACGGAGCCACACCGGGCAAGTTGATCGAGACAGTCTTGCTTCCTGCGGGTGGGGCCGGGAATTTCACCCAGAGAATGCCATTGGGCGAACACTTAAGCCCAATCCGGTCCTTGCCAGCCAGCGGCGATCCCATCCACGCTCCGGCATTGTCCTTGAGGACGCCGATACGCTGGGACGTCGTGTCGTCGATGACGCTGATTTCCTCGAACTTCATATAGGCCCATGCGTTCTTTTCCGCTTTGCAATTGACCGTCACGGTGAGGATGTCACCGGTCACCGCAACTTTGAGAAGATCGAAAGTGATGCCTTCCGGTCCCGGCTGTGACTGGATCGCCGCTGGCGACGACGTCGCTGTGGGGACGGCCTCCTCTCGCATTACCCCATTGCCCGTCGCGGCTGGGGCACTCGCTTCGCCAGCTAGCTTCTCATCGGCGGCGGGTGCCGGGGCTTGTTGGCAGGCCGACAAAGTCATCCCGGAAGCCGCGGCCACGGCAAGAGCAACGCGAGAAATATTCATACAAAACCCCTCCCGGTTTGATAGGCTTCAATACGTTTCGTTATGCGAATGGTTCCTCCATGACAAAGGCCTTCCCTCAACGCCCAGAAAACTACCCGGATACGCTGCCTGCAGCATCCTCCGGATAGAGGATTTGCCGTTAGACCACTGTTCAGATCAACAGGTCTTGAGCCTGGCCCGTCACTTCCTTTTCTGCCGTCGCGCCGTGGCGCGGTTCAGCATCGTGACCGATACCAGCGCGCCGACACTGAGATAGCCGATCCATATGATGACGCCCAGCACCCAGCCCACCCCGACTATCGCCAACAGAAATGACAGCGCGATCGAGATCCATGCCGCGATGCGCAATGCATGGCTTTGCCGCTGCGTCAGCGGGCGGCCGAACAGATCCCGCTGATGCCGGTCCCGGCTCGCGCAAAGCGCGGCGAATCCGGTAATGACCCAGATGAGGATTGGAAAGTGGATCATGCCATCACCGCCGCTGATCCACTGGCGCGGCGACTGCCCGCCGCCTTCGGAACGTGGCGAAGAACGCGCAAGGCCGCGAAGGCAAAAAGGGCCGCGAGCACCAGCATGGTCAAATCGAACGTGATGAACAGCCAGTCACCACGCGCTATGCTGGGAATGAGGCCTCGGGCAGTGGTTGCTGCATTTACGACCGGGACGGCCGCATACATAAGCGCCGCGATGGCCAACCCCTCGACCCAACCGCGTCGCGCGGGACGCAAAACAGCCCAGAGCAAGACCGCGCCCCAAGTCAGGAACAGCGTGTGGACCTCCCATTCAGCACGCGATGCCATGGTGAGCGGCAGCAGGCGGTTGGCGAGGAAGTAGCTCGCAATCCCGGCGGGGAAGCCGGAGATGACTGCAATATTGAGCCGCTCGACGATACGAAAGCCGAGATAAGGGCGAGCGGGGTCCGGCAGGCGTTGACGCCGTTTGGCCGTCCACAGGATCAGGCCAGTGCCGACCATCGCGGTCCCGAACAGGCCGGAAAGGAAATAGAGCCAGCGCAGCGCCATGTTCGCGAAACGACCGGAGTGAAGCCCGATCATCACACTTTCGGTGGCGGTCGCCCCGCCCTTCGGCGAACTGGCGCCCAGGCGCTTTCCTGTCGCACCGTCGAAGGCAAGTGTCTCGCCCCGCGAGCCGATCGCTTCCGATGGCGCGCGAGTCAGCGTGACCGATGCGTTGCGATCGCCGGGATTGACGATCCGAATAAAGCCGACCGCCTTGCCACCCCAGTCGGCGGAGGCAGCGCGCATCATCGGATCAATCGAAGCAAGCGGCGCAGGCTGTCCGCTGCGCTCCATCGCTTCACGATCGGGGAAAACCGCCTCGAAAAATTTGTCGGGGTTCGCATAGTTCGCAGCGATGCCAAAAGGCATGTAGAGCGTCGCCAACGTAACCAGCCCCGTATAAGTTATCATCAGATGGAAAGGCAGGGCGAGCACCGCGCTGACATTATGGGAATCGAGCCAGCTCCGTTGGCCTTTCCCGAACCGCAGCAGGAAAAAATCGATGAAGATCTTCTTGTGGGTGATGATTCCCGAGAGGATCGCAATCAGCATGAACATCGCCGCCACGCCCACCAGATAACGCGCCCAGATGACCGGCAGATAATGGAGGTCGAAGTGGAGACGGTACAGGAAGAATCCGCCTCGCGTGTCGCGGATGTCAGTCAATTTGCCACTACTATCCAGCACCGCGCTGGTGTCGCCGCGGCGCATGCCAGGCTTGCGTTCGGCGGGTACCCAGAACACCTGCGTGGTCGCCGAACGCTTCCCAGGCGGGGTGATGAACCAGGTACTCGCGTCAGGCGCCTCTTTTTCGAGCCAGGCCACCGCGGCCTGCGTCGCCTGTTCGGGGGATGCTTGCCCGGCCGCTTCGGGCTGCATCCACTGCGTGATCTCCTCCTGGAAGTAGGCTGCCGTTCCGCTGACGAACATCATGAACAGCAACCAGCCGAGCAACAGCCCGGTCCAGGTATGGAGCGAAGCCATCGACTGGCGCAGGCTCTCCTTCACAGCCTGCCTCCGGCGATGATCGAAACCCAGGCCAATCCACCGAAGGCGAGTATCGCCGCGACTATCCCGCCCCACAGACGAGGGACCGAACGGACCGAGAAGCAGATCAACGCAAGACACGCGAACACCGCGAACGATGCGAGAGTTGACGCCGTCGACGCCTGTGCCGGATCCATCGGCAGAAACCGGGCCAGGCAGGCGGTGATCGCGGTCGTCAGCGCATAGTTCAGCGGAACGGCTGCCAGCACGCGGGCGGCTATCCCCCATGCGTTGCCTATGCGTTTGGTATCGGTGTGGCCAGCCATGGGATCAGAAGCGCCGCGATAGGCTGATCATGAAAGTGCGCGGTTCCCCTGGCGTGGTTCGCGTCAGGGAGCCGGTCGGGAAATAACGCTCGTTGAAGATATTGCGTATATTCGCCTGCGCCGCCCAATCTCCGAAGCGATAGTAAAGTGCGGCATCTACAAGCACATAGCCATCGAGCATGAACGGTACAGCAGCAGCCGAAGCAGTGCTCGAAGGACGGTTGCTCTCATGATGCAGGCCCAGACCCGCCCCCAGGTTGGCGAGCGCGCCGCTCTGGATCGTATAGCGGGTCCACAGGTTGACGATATGATGCGGAACGCTGCCAAGACGCGAGCCCACCAGCAGGCGGCTGTCAGCCGTCACCTTGGCATCGAGATAGGTATAAGCCGCCGTCAGTTCGAAACCGGGAGATGGCCGCCATGCGCCTTCCAATTCAATACCGCGAGTCCGTTGCTCGCCGGTCAGAATATAGGTGTTCGGCGGCGCGCCGGGAGAAAGATCCGCGGTTGCCACATTGGTCCGGGTCAACTGGAAGATCGTCGCCATGCCGATAAGCGTTCCGTCCTTGCGCGCGATCTTTATACCGCCTTCATAGTTCACACCACGCTCGGGCGGCAGTGAGGAGCCGTCCGCGGACAGATAGGACCCTTGCGGATTGAACGATTTGGCAAAGTTGAAATAGAGCGACATCGCATCGGTCAGGGCAAAGGTCAGCCCTGCGCGCGGGCTAAAGGCGGTGTCACTCACTTTCGCGCCAGGCACCCCATTGCTGACCGTCTGGCTGCTCGCCTTGTCCCAGCGTCCGCCTACGGTGAGCGTGAGCCAGTTCCCGATCTTCACATGATCCTGAAGATAGAAACCGCGCTGCTTGTTCAGTCCGGCCGTGGTGGTCGAAGCGACAGCCGGGTTCGGTCCGGTGACAGTGCCATAAACCGGATTATAGAGATCCAGATAATAGGGGCCGACATCGAACAGGTTGGACTGGTCATATTTCTTGCGGCCGTAATCCACGCCCGCCAGCACATAATGGCTGAGGGGGCCCGTGTCGAAACGGGCGCTCAGATTACTGTCAGCGCGGAAATAGGTGCCATCTTCGTCGAACGGCCCATAATAGAACCGGCCGACCTTGCGATAATCGGACGATATGCTGCTGACGAACAGCCAGTGATCCCAGCTATTATGAAAATCCTGATAGCGCACCGATTGGTGGAAGGAGATCGCATCGTTAAACTTGTGATCAAGCACATACCCCAGCGTCCAGTAGTTGTTCTTCTGAATCGCCGGATATTCCGTGTCGTTGATCGAAAGCTTGATCGAGATATCGCCATTGGGGTTAGGCAGTGCGGTGCCATAGGCGGTTGTCGGGGACCAGGGATTTACCTTGTCGCTCACATAGCGGCCCAGGAGCGTCAGGCTGGTGTTGGACGTGGGCTTCCAGGTTAGCGATGGCGCGATGAAGACACGCCGCTGCCCCGTTCCGTGGACGAAGAAATCCTGATCGCGATAGAGGGCGCTGACCCGGCCCAGCAAGGTTCCATCAGCGGTGATCGGCGCATTGGCGTCGATCTGCGCTTCGAACAGATTATAGGAACCGCCCGCGACCGAGGCTTCGAGAAACGCCTCCTCCTGCGGCCGCTTGCTGACGAGATTGACGATACCGGACAGCGGCCCCTGCCCGAACAATCCGGATGCGGGACCTTTCACCACTTCCACCCGGTCTAGCCCGGCCAGTTCGGTGGTGGCGTAATTGACGCCGGGATCATCGAGCAGCCCGTCGAGATAGGTCGCACCCGAAGAGGCGTTGAAGCCGCGAATGTTGAAACCGTCGAAAAAGCCATAGTTGTTGTTGCGAGACACACCCGCGACATTGAACAACGCGTCGGCAAGGCGGCGCACCCCCTGCTGGTCCAGCGTCTCCTTCGACACGATTGAGATCGCCTGGCTGTTTTCGAGGAGCGGGATATCCGTCTTCGCGGCGATTGCGGTTTCAGGCGTCAGGTGCCCCGTTACGACGATATCGGCACGCTGCGCGTCGCGGCCCTTCTCGCTTTCGTCAGCACCGAACGCGGGCGCTGCGGTCAATGTAAGACAGACGGCGATAGACGAGAATGACCCCCGGAACATCGGACCCTCAATTATTGCTTATGGAGCGCCCTTATCTATAATGATAACGATTTGCAATAGCCCGAAATGATCACATGGTAGCATCGGTTAGGTAGATGCATAACGGACGTGGCCCAAGATTCGCCAATATTTGAGCGAGATGCTGTATTCTGCGCGGTCATCCTTGGCACCAAAATCGTGCGCAGTGATCGCCGCAGTTATAGCTGCGCCGCCCGGGTGGCCCGACACGGCATCGATCGGGTTCGGTTCGGCCGGGTGGCTACAGTTCCGCAACGTTCTCGGAAGATTTCGGAGGTAGCGGGAATCGCAAAATAGGATAGAACCCCAGAAATTTAGCCATTCTGAGATGTCCTCTACCGCAGGATAATCCCAATGGCACCTCCGAAGGCTCTGATAGCGATTGATTATGGTGGATGGAGCCGCATCGCGGTACATGCTGTCGTGGGTATGTAAGCGCATGCTGGATGGCGCGATAACCACCTCAAGGTGTCGGCAATTTGTTAGCACCGAAGCGAGGTATGAAATCCCGCCACAACGGGACCACATACGCTCCAATGTCTCAAGAGCTGGAGCCTCCGGCAACGCCGGAGGCGGCAACGAGGGTTGAGCAACCTTTTCCCAGAATGATCGTTTCGGCCTCGGTATCAAGCCTGAGGATCGATTCAATATGAACAGGAAGTACATTGCCGCAACAGGCCTGATCGGAGCCCTTCTGGCCACAACCGCGTGTGCAGTCATTCCTCGCCCTGGCCCTGTCGGCAACCGCGCGGTTCCTGAACCCGCCAAACGGGTCGACGTTAATAAGTACATGGGGCGCTGGTACGAGCAATTCCGGTACGAGGCGTCATTCCAGAAGGACATGGACGCGGTCACCGCAGACTACTCCCTGAACGATGACGGCACCGTGAAGGTGGTAAACCGGGGGCAAAAGCCAAACGGTAAATTCAAGCAATCGACGGGCAAAGCGAAGATCGTTGATCCCACGACCAACGCGAAGCTTAAAGTATCGTTTTTCGGCCCGTTCTATGGCGACTATTGGGTCTTGGATCACGGAGAGAACTACGAATGGTCCCTCGTCGGTGAACCATCCGGTCGGTATCTGTGGGTGCTCACTCGCACAGCCCGGCCAGCGCCGGAGATGATAACTATGCTTGAAAACAGGGCGAAGGAGTTGGGATACGACTGGTCCCTGGTTCGCGTGACCAAGCAGCCGAACTGATCAGCTAACGTCGTCCCGCGTAGATACTCGCGATGCGTAGCACGTGCAGATCTGCGGCCTTTCCTTGAGTGCTGCTGGGCGGGTGTCCGGGATCTGTCTTGCGCGATGGTGAAGGTAGGGATGGCGGTGGAGAGGTGTGGAATGGATCAAAACCGGAGCACGCCGACTACGGCTACTTTTTTGATACGCTCCAGATGCCAGGGCCCTGCGTCGCAATGAACAGAAAAACGAAGCAGTAAAGCGCGATTGTCTCGCCGCCATTGGTGATTGGATATATCCCCTTAGTCGCGTGCGTCAGCCAGTAGCCAACAGCCGCCATACCACTGGCGATGAAGGCAGCAGGCCGTGTGGCAAAACCGATCATAATGAGTGTCCCAGCCACCAGCTCGATGATGCCGGCGGAAGTGAGCAAGGGGTTCAACTTCATCGGAAATGGTGCCGGGAAATTGAAGAATTTCTGAACACCGTGCGAGAGAAACAGCAGGCCGCTGACGATGCGCAGCAATGCGTAGGCGGGACCGTTCAAGCCAATCAAGAACTTCATACCATCTCCGTTGCATGATGGACAATTAAGCCGAGAACAATTCAAAGGGAGCGCCTTCATGGGTGCACCACGCCTTCCGGTAGCGAAGGCAGACATCACGGGCGCTGTCGCCAAAAATCCCGGACGACACGCAAATCGTGAAGACCTATCTACTGTTCCGCTCGGCAAGCCGTCAACGTTTCTCGACGAACACGGCGCAGCATGGGAGGGGCTCAAGCGAGAACTGCCTGGCTGATGGAAAGTGACCGAGCCATGGTTGAAGTCTGCTCACTGATCCACGGTGAATTGATGGCTGACGATGATGTCGGAGTGACCCGGTTGTCCGTGTACCAATCAACGCTTTCCAAGCTGGAACATCGCCGGCTTGCGGACCTCGGCACTGAAAGAATTTACCAGTGATAACGCACAACCACGTACGTCGCAGACTGTGACATGCGTCTCCCCAATTTTGAGGGCACCTCAAATTTTACAGCGAAGCGGCAAAACCCTCCTCCACAAGCACACTAAGGGCGGAGTTAGGGAGGGCCTTAAAATACCGCCACAACACCCCATCTTTGGGATGGTCGTGGCGGTATCTCCCCCTCATGAAACCGTCACGGCCACGGTTCGGCGAGCGTAACAAGCACTTCATCGACGACCGGACCGACCAGCACGATGAGCCGACCCGATATCAAGGGTCAGCTGTGGTATGTTTCCTGTGAACGGGGGAGCAAGGAATCAGCCATGGCTACCTACTCACTTGTGTTCACGCGAGATGGCATTGGCGAGGCACAACGGGTCGAATTTGACGCACCGGACGTCTCCGCCGCTCTCAACCCTTCGATCTACAGCATTCCCGGACGTGTTGCCGAGCTATGGGACGGTGACAAGAAGCTCGCCTGTTTGAAAAGCTGGGAAGAGGGTCTTTGGGAGATCGATGGCTCGTGAAGGGATCAGTTAAGGTCCGGCGATCCTCTCGCATTGCCCGCGATAGAGCCAAGTCGCGTTCACAAGATGGGCGATCTCACGATATTCGCCGCTTGAGGATACGCGAAACAGATGGTCTCGATCTTGCGGCCGCACACTTGTGAACAGGCCTGAGTGCGTAACAGTGGAATTGTAGGTCTCGCACACATTGTTATCGCAACGCTCCAGATCGCCGCTTGTCGGATACCACATCACCTTCACGGGTGGATTGGCTGGATCTATCCTGACGGGATTGCATTCAGTTTCATCACAGATGTCTAGCACCTTCGGCGTGCAACTGAGCTTATGAACATTTGCCCAGGTGTTTTGCGAGACTGGCGAATTGCGCCTGGCGAAGTCGGTAAGCTTTGAAGTATCATCGTTAGCGCTGCCGCATGCTGCGGTGAACAGGCACATTCCGATAGCAATCGCCTCCCAACGCATGATTCCTCATTCCCGTTCCAGCGAGAGGGCCTTAGGCCGCCCGCCCTCGCAAAATCCGTTTTACGATCCATACCAACAGCCAGATCACACCATAGGCAAGCGCACATGCAAGGGCAGTGAACCCGAACAGCTGCGCCCAAAGGTCCCAGCCTGGTTGCCAAGCGTTGATTGGGAGCCAAAGCTTATCACACGCTGCGACTGTATCTTGGACCTCCGCACTGGCCGACATCGAATAGACCTCAGTCCGACAGGAGGCTAATCCGAACTTTCGGGCATCTGCATTCATTGATGCCACATCCATCCATGCCAATGTGGGCAGGACGAGCGAAGCGAGCGCCGAGGCCGCAATAGCTATTCGGTTCCACATACCGATGCGAATGGTGGCAACCTTGTTCAACTCTTCTCCCCTATCACCGCTTCGGCTGAACCGGTGGCTACGGACGGCAGCCTGCGCCGCGGTAGCTTTCTATCTTACAGCGCAGCTTCTAGCAGAACCGCCAGCTACAGCGCCTCGCCCCCCAAAGCAACGCTGTGGTCAGGAGCGGCACGTCGTGCAGTCGTGCCGCTCCGAAATATGCCAAGAAACTGCTGCTCGCCGGCCCTTTTTCCACCTGATCGCTTAACTGAAGCAAGCGCTGTGCGCTTGAAAGCCTTGAGGTGAGTTGCTCACCAAGGATGAAAGTTGATCGCTGGTACCCAGCGCTGTGATCAAACCAAAGTGAAAGAACCGAAAGCGAGATCGCGTTACGGCATGCTGTCATGCGATACAAAAAAGTACGGAATTAAGCCGATGCGGCTATGGCCCTTGGCGCAATTTCCCGCGGCAATCAGTTTTATCTCAACCATGCCCTCCCATCTCAGTCTGATACCGCCGCGCTCGTGTAAGTCATTGAAAGGGCGGGTATTGCGTGATATTCCGTCCATTCCTACGCTGCATTTGCACAAGGCCCAGGCCCACAACGATGTGGTAGCGGCTTTAACGGCAACAAGCAGGGGGCTTGGTAGGGGCTCCGAGGTCACGCATCGGAGCCCCGTTCATTTTCCTCGTCTCTCTGCCGCGTAGAGCGGATACAAATACATGCCATCTCGTCTCAGCTTCGCCATCGTCCTTGCCTTCTGCGTCCTCGCCTCTGCGAGCATGTTCCTTGGCGCATTCAATACGGCGTTCGGTCAGGAACCTCAGACGGTCATGTGCCGGGTAAAGTGGGTCCATGACGGCGACATGTTCCGCTGCGACGGGTATACCCCCAAAGCACCCCCACACTTGGGGGTACCGAATTGGCTTTTTGCGTATATCCCCCAAGCATACCCCCATCGAATGTTGGTTACGTTTGGATAGAGCTAGAAGCCGACAGCCGGTTAATGGCCAAATACGTGGGTTTTGGGAGAGCTGTGGAGCGGGTAGCGGGAATCGAACCCGCATAGCCAGCTTGGAAGGCTGGAGCTTTACCACTAAGCTATACCCGCAAGGTAGCGTCGCTACGATGTGCATGGCGCTTGCCATCAAGAGTGGCCCGCCGTCAATCTCTTACAATACATAAGACATCGTTGGGTCTCATTTTTTGAACCGTCGATCACTTAACCTTCTGCAACACAGAACGAGCGGTCTAAGGCGAGACCTCGCTAAAACGCCAATTTCGGATGAGAGTCGATATGCAGACGAAACTGACTATCGTCGAATGGCCTGCGCTGCTTACGCTGGAGGGAGCTTGCCGGTATCTTTCTCTAGAGAAAGATACCTTTCTAACGCTTGCCGCCAGATCGAAGCTTTCCCCCGTTGAGGCGGACAACGATATTGTTATGTGGCGCACTCGAGATCTCGACCTGCTGGTTCGGCGCTTACCGACAGCGAATGAGTTTTCCGGTCGCATCGATCGGCCAAAGCCAATTAGCCTGGATCCAGGTACGATCGATCGGATCGTTCAGGCTCTTGCGATGCGGCTCGAAAAGAGCGCAAGCTTTTCGGAGCAGAACAAACCTCAGTTGGTTTCCATCAGGGAAACTTCAAAGCAACTCGGTCTCGGGCGGAGTACGATCTATCGGATGATCGATGAAGGATCGCTCCGAGTACAACGCATTGGGAGAAGAACGCTGGTTACCCAGGAAAGCATCCAAGCCCTGGTCGGCATCTGACGTACAAACGTCGGCAATCGGTATCTATCTTGCGGACTCCTATCCAAATCGTCCTTGCATTCGGCCAATAGCTTCATGCTCGACGCCAAACTGCAAGAAGCTACCCCTCGCACAGAAAGTGGGCGTCGCCGAGAAGCTCGAAGTTCCAGCCACGCACCCAGAGACGAAGACGTTCGATCGACACATCGGCTGGCAAGCTACGCAATCATACTACGCACAGGACATCACCATCCGATATGCTTCACTGCCCCTTTCGGCATGCGACGAATAAACTTGAAGCAAGAAACTATAGGAGTGCAGGTGTTTTAAGGTTGGCACGGGCGCAGGGAACTTTCCGAGCGCTTGACCCACCATGGAAGCTCATAACATCATACAGTATAGGACTAGGCCATCGTGCCGTGTCTGTCCCGACGAAATCGTACGTAATTTTCATAAGTTGCGACTTTGGGAACGATTGTTGTCAAAAATCGGTAAACCTCGAACGATATCACCTCTGCTTACCTGTCGAAGGAACAGCTCTCTGACTTCGGTATCGTCCGAGCTCAGCCCGCATCGTTCCGCCTGGATTTCCGCCCGCATTTTTCTTGATCTCCTAAATATGGATAGTTAAGATCATTAAATCCGCAGATTTCTGCGGATCTCGGAAAGACTGAGGCGTCGCCAAGCGGCAATGTACCCGGTTTTTGGTACCGGCATTCGCAGGTTCGAATCCTGCCGCCCCAGCCAGACAATTCCATTCAGAACAGGCTCCGACAGGCTCAGGATGAGCGGAATTGTGCGAGGGCCATTCGTACTGGCAAACGATACATCGCCTGGGCAGAAGAGATCGAGGAAGCCTCGGACGCCGAAGCGAGTGCCAGTCAGCACATCTCGCCGCAGATCCCAGGGGCCAACTCTTGCGCAGGCTTGCGCCGGACCAGCAGGACCGCAGCCAGCCCCAGCGCCGACGCGGCGGCACCGGCCAGGGCCACAGCGGGATAGTCCAATCCCGCGGCGATCACACCGCCGCCCAGCGCGGCGCCGATGGCATTCCCCAGATTGAACGCCCCGATGTTCATGGCTGAGGCGAGATTGGGCGCATCGGCGGCTGCGGCCATGACCCGCACCTGCAAAGGCGGGACCAGCGCAAAACTGGCAATGCCCCACAGGAAGATGAGAATGGCCGTGGGCACCGCATAAGGCATCAGCAGCGCAAACAGCACGAGGACGGCGGAAAGGCCCGCCAGCGTGACGATCAGCGTCATGTCCACCGACCGGTCCGCATAGCGCCCGCCCAGCCAGTTGCCGACTGTCAGCCCAACGCCGTACGTCACCAGCATCGCTGTGATGAACCCGATGGAAGCATGCGTTTCCTCACGCAGGATCGGCGCGATATAGGTGAACACGGTGAACATCGCGCTTGCGCCGATCACGGTGAGGCCGAGCGCTGCCAGCACCGGGCCGCGCGAAAGAACGCGCAGTTCGGCCACGGCGTTGCCG
>Ga0182743_1002086_pt1 | contig 18142 bp, 14 predicted proteins | sample eDN3rd30CKraftOP_FD_128522 | JGI IMG/M metagenome (GOLD analysis project Ga0182743, IMG submission 128522) | Enriched Organic Plus compost microbial communities from Emeryville, California, USA - eDNA 3rd pass 30_C Kraft OP (version 2) (version 2) ... | reverse complement strand
TCCCCATTGACACAGGGAATACGGCGATCACTTCGCCGACGATCCCGAACCGGCCCGCTTATCCCGGCGTATGCCGGGAACACTATGAAAACGGGCAGGCCGGTCCCGGGCTGGCGGATTATCTCCGCACATCGGGGACGCGCTTTCTTGATGCGGGTCTGAAGGTTGTGACCAGTCCATCCCCGTGCAGGCGGGAAAACCCTTTCCGATCCGACCCAAAGCAAGCCCGCCCGTCCCCGGACGGACTGCCTTCAAGCCAGAATTTCGCGGAAATCGGCGAGGACGCGGGCATAGACCTCGCGCTTGAAGGGTACGATGTTCACGATCAGGTCCGAGGCCCGCATCCACTGCCACCGGTCGAACTCCGGGTGTTCGGTCTCAATACGGATGGCGTCGTCGGCACCGTGAAAGCGCATGGCAAACCATTTCTGCTTTTGCCCGCCGTATTTACCCTTCCAGACCTTGCCCAAAAGCTCGGGCGGCAGGTCATAGGTCACCCAGTCCGGGGTTTCGGATACCACCTCGACCAGATCGGGGGTGACGCCGGTTTCCTCGACCAGCTCGCGCAACGCGGCCTCGCGCGGGGTTTCGCCCTTGTCGATGCCGCCCTGAGGCATCTGCCAGGCGGGGCCGGGATTGTCGATGCGCTGCCCGGCAAAAATCAGCCCGGCGGGGTTGATCAGCACCACCCCCGCACAGGGACGATAGGGCAGGCCCGACGGGCCGAGCAGCTCTGTGCTCATTCGGCCTTCGCCCCCTCCTGACCCGAATCCTCGCCGGTATTGGCGGGTTTCGCGGCCTCGGGCACGGCCTGGGCGTGGTAATCCACGGCAGCGAGCCCCTTGAGGATGTCGACGGCATAGGCCAGCTGGTAGTCCTCTTCCCGCAGTTTTGCGGTGGCGGCGACCTGCTTGGCCTCTTCCTCGATCTGCTTGCGCTCTTCGTCGCTGATCGAATCGTTGTTCAGCGCCCCGCGCAGATCGGCTTCGGAGCTGAGGAATTTCGACTCGGTCAGCGGCTTGTTGGCCTCATCCTCGTCCTTGGGCTTGGGTGCCGGCTGCTCGACGATGATGTCGGGCTGGATGCCAAGGGCCTGAATCGAACGGCCCGAGGGCGTATAATAGCGTGCCGTCGTCAGCCGGATGGCGCTGTCCGAAGTGACCGGCATCACCGTCTGGACCGAGCCTTTGCCAAAGCTCTTGGTGCCCACGACGATGGCACGGCGGTGATCCTGCAGCGCGCCGGTGACAATTTCCGAGGCCGAGGCCGAGCCGCCGTTGATCAGCACGACCATCGGTTTGCCCTGCGCCAGGTCGCCGGTTTTGGCATTCCATCGCTCGCTGTCCTCGGTTTTGCGGCCGCGGGTCGAGACGATCTCGCCGCGGTCAAGGAATGCGTCCGAAACCTCGATCGCCTGGTTCAGCAGACCGCCGGGGTTGTTGCGCAGGTCCAGCACAAAGCCCGTGACCTTCTCGATGCCGCCCGCATCCTCGATAGCCTTTGCCATCTCAGTCTTGAGCGTCGAGAAGGTTTCGTCGTTGAAGGTGGTGACGCGCAGGACGACGGCATGGCCCTCGATGCGGGTTTTGACCACCGTCAGCTTGATGACGTCGCGGGTGATGGTCAGATCAAAGGGCTCTTTTTCGCCCTCGCGCAGAATGGTGATCTTGATTTCCGAACCAACCGGGCCGCGCATCTTTTCGACCGCCTCGTCCAGGTTCAGGCCCATCAGCGATTCGCCGTTCACATGGGTGATGTAATCACCGGCCTTGACGCCGGCCTCGGCTGCCGGGGTGTCGTCGATGGGCGAGATGACCTTGACCAGCCCGTCCTCTTGCCCGACCTCGATCCCAAGGCCGCCAAAGCTGCCACGGGTCTGGGTCTGCATGTCGTCGTAATCCTTGGCCGACAGGAACGAGCTGTGCGGATCAAGCGAGGTCAGCATACCGTTGATCGCTGCCTCGATCAGCTTCTTGTCGTCCACCTGTTCGACGTAATCGGCACGGACGCGCTCGAACACATTGCCGAACAGGTCAAGCTGTTCATAGACCGAGGCGTTCCTGCCGGATTCCTGCGCGACCAGGGGACCCGCGAATTGGGTGGCGACGGTGATGCCCGCAAGCGTGCCGATCGCCCCTGCCAGAAGATAATGTCTCATTCGGTTCCGTCCTGCCCGGTTGCGTTGCTGCGGTCCATGCCGTTCGTGGCTTCTCCGACGATTGGATTCATCATGAACCACTCGGCCGGGTCCAGTGTTTCCTTGCCGTTGCGAAGTTCAACATAGAGTGTCTCGCTCTGTCCAGCGCCACCTCCGGCTGCGGCATTGGCGACAAACTCGGCGCCGAACTCTTGCGCGGGGGGTTCCTGTCCGCCCATCAGACCAACCGGTTCGCCCGCCGCCAGCACGTCGCCCGTCTCGCCAAAGACCTGCGCCAGACCGGCAAATATCATCAGATACCCGCGCGCGGGCTCAACGATCATCACATTGCCGTAATCAAGCAAAGGTCCGCGATAGCGGATGGTGGCGGGCCAGGGGGTCGTGACAAGCGCGGCGGGGGCGGTCGCGATGACCAGTCCCGGCCTGCGTACACCGGCGGCATCGGGTTCATCATAGCGATGCAGTACCCTGCCCAGCACCGGCAGGGGCAGGCTGCCCTGTGCACCCTCGAAATCTGCCATGGGCGCGCCGACGTCCTGTTCCATGCCGACGATGCCCGAGGCAAAGGCCTCCAGCGTGTCGGCCGATTGCACCAGTGCCGTCAGCTCCTTGGGGTCCTCGCCAAAGCGCACCGGCAGGTTTGAACGGTCGGTAACCGCCGAGGCAAGCAGCCGCCGCGCCTCTTGCACCTGCCCAAGCCCCTGCGCCAGCGTGTTCGCGGCGCTAAGCTGGATGGCGCGCACGGTGCGGATTTCCTCAAGCTTTTGCTGCATGCTGCGGGCCTCGGCCTCAAGTCCCGGTGCAACCGAGGACAGGATCATTCCTGCCCGGGCCGAGGATTCCGGTCCGGCGGGATGCAAAAGCAGCATGGTTTCGGGTGATTTCTGCATCGACGTCATCACGCCCAGCACCCGGCCCAGCCGTTCGCGGCGCGAATCGAATTCGGTGCGGATCTCTTGTTCGCGGATACCGGCACGACGCAGCCCCTCGCGCAGCGCCGAGAGGCCCTGCTCATAGGCGCGGATCATGCGGGTCAAAGAGGCAACCTGATCGTCCTCGGTCAGGGCCTCGTCCAGCTGGCTGACCGCCTCGCGCAGCATGTTGGCTGCCTCGGCGGCCTGCTCTGCCGCATCATTCAGTTGCGAATCGCCCTGTCCCGGAGTTGCCGGCTGAGCCGGGGCGATCGAGCCGATGGCCAAAGCCATCAGCACCGGCAGGAACAGCCATGGTTTCATGCGCGCTCGATCAGTGATGTGCCGGTCATTTCGGGCGGCAGGTCCAGACCCATCAGGTCAAGCACCGTGGGCGCGACTTCGGCCAGCCGGCCATTGCGCAGCCTTGCCCCCTTTGGGCCGCCAAAGACGATCACCGGTACCGGGTTGGTGGTATGGGCGGTGTGCGGGCCGCCGGTTTCGGGGTCGATCATCGTTTCGCAATTGCCGTGATCGGCGATGACCACCGCCGCGCCGCCAGCTTTCTCCAGCGCCGCCAGCATCATGCCCAGCCCCTGGTCCACCGCCTCGCAGGCGCGGATTGCGGCGGGCAGGCTGCCGGTATGGCCGACCATGTCAGGGTTGGCATAGTTCACGACGATCAGATCATAGCCCGCGCCAATCGCCTCGACCAGTTTGGCGCTGACCTCGGGTGCGGCCATCTCGGGGGCAAGATCATAGGTCGCGACCTTGGGGCTGTTCGGCATAAAGCGGTCCTCGCCCGGTTCGGGCGTTTCCTTGCCGCCGTTCAGAAAGAAGGTGACATGGGGGTATTTCTCGGTCTCGGCCAGACGGAACTGCCGCAGACCCTTTTGCGCCACCCAGGCGCCCAGCGTGTTCACAACCGGCCGCTTGGGATAGGCGGCAGTCATATATTCGTCATGTCTGGCCGAATAATCGACCATGCCAAGCAACGCCGCCCATTCTGGCCGCCGTCCGGTGTCAAAGGCCGAGAAATCCGGCTGGCCGATGGCGGCAAGGATTTCTCGCGCGCGGTCAGCGCGGAAGTTGAGGCAGAAGAACCCGTCATTGTCCCGCGCCCCGGCGTAATCCCCGATCACGGTCGGTTCGATGAATTCGTCGGTTTCGCCGCGGGCATAAGCCTCGGCCACGGCGTCGGCCGCATTTGCGGCGTGCAGCCCCTCGCCGCGGATAATGGCGGCATAGGCGCGCGAGACGCGTTCCCACCGATTATCGCGGTCCATGGCGTAATAACGACCGATGACAGTGCCGATACGCGCTGCCTGGGGCATCCGGCCCAGCAGGTCAGCCATAAAGCCCGAGGCCGATTCAGGCGCCACGTCGCGGCCATCTGTCACCGCGTGGATGACGACCGGCACCCCTTTGTCAGCGATGGCCCGCGCTGCGGCAAGCACATGCTCAAGATGGCCATGCACCCCGCCGTCCGAGATGACACCCATCAGATGGGCAGTGCCACCCGAGGCCTTGAGCTTGCGGATGAACTCGCCAATCGCCGGGTTTTCGTAAAAGCTGCCATCCTCGATTGCGAGGTCGATCTGACCCAGATCCATGGCTACGACCCGGCCCGCGCCGATATTGGTATGCCCGACCTCAGAGTTACCCATCTGGCCTTTCGGCAGACCGACATCCGGGCCAAAGGTCACCAGCCGCGCATGCGGGCAGTCGTGCATCAGCCGGTCGAAATTCGGCGTCCTCGCCTGATCGGGTGCGCTCTGCTCGGGCCGGTCGGAAATGCCCCAGCCATCGAGGATGCACAGGACGACGGGTTTCGGACGGTTCGGCTGGGTCATGCGGCACCTCTTACGCGGGTCGTCACGCTTCTACGACCGCAGGCGGCGGGGGGCAAGCTTGGGCTGGGTCGTGGTGGAATCGTGATGAGAGCCAAGCCCGGTGCGAGTCATTGCCGCAACGGTTCTGCGGGATGAAAAGGCACGGACCGGACAGTTTCAGGCCCCGGCCCCGGCTTCGGCAGCGATCTGGGCGGCAGATTTCCGGCCCCGTTCAGTTGCGGATTTCAGCTGGCCGCAGGCGGCCATGATATCCTCGCCTCTGGGCGTGCGGATGGGCGAGGCATAGCCTGCCTTGTGCACAATATCGGCAAACGCCTCGATCCGGTCCCAACTGGAACGACGATAGGGCGAACCGGGCCATTCGTTGAACGGGATCAGGTTCACCTTGGCCGGGATGCCGCGGATCAGCTTGACCAGCCGGCGTGCGTCGTCGTCGCTGTCGTTCACGCCGTCCAGCATCACATATTCAAAGGTGATGCGTTCCGAATTCGACAGGCGCGGGTATTCGCGCAACGCGTTCAACAGCACCTCGATGTTCCACTTGCGGTTCACCGGGACCAGCCGGTTGCGCACATCGTCCGTGGTGGCGTGGAAACTGACGGCCAGAAGGCAGCCGATCTCTTCTGCGGTGCGGGCAATCTCGGGCACGATGCCGCTGGTCGACAGGGTGATGCGGCGGCGCGACAGGCTGATGCCTTCGCCGTCCATCACCACCTTCATCGCGTCGCGCACGTTTTCAAAGTTATACAGCGGCTCGCCCATGCCCATCAGCACGACGTTCGACACCAGCCGCGTTTCATCCTTGGGGGCGCCGGGCTGGGGCCATTCGTCCAGATCGTCGCGGGCGACCATGACCTGACCGACGATTTCGCCCGCCGTCAGGTTGCGCACCAGTTTCTGCGTGCCGGTGTGGCAGAAAGAACATGTCAGCGTGCAGCCTACCTGGCTTGAGATGCACAGCGTGCCGCGCCCTTCCTCGGGGATATAGACCGTTTCGACCTCATGCCCGCCAGCGATGCGCAGCAGGTATTTGCGCGTGCCATCAGCGCTGACCTGGCGGGTGACGATCTCGGGCACCGCGATTTCGAATTTCCCGGCAAGCAGGGCGCGATAATCCTTGGCCAGATTGGTCATCAAGGCAAAGTCACGCACGCCCCAGTGATAGACCCATTGCCAGATCTGGCCAACGCGCATGCGGGCCTGACGCTCGGGCGTGCCAGCCTCGATCAGGGCATCGTGCAGCTGGTCGCGGGTCAGCCCGATGATATTGACACGACCCGTCTCGGGCAGCTTGCGCGGGATGGTCAGCAGGTCCTGAGTGATCGGGGCGGCAGTCGGGGCGTTCATAGGCTGGGGTGTCCGGGCGGGGAAAGGCGATAGGCCTATATAGTGCAAGGCGGCCCAAAAGAAAACAGGGGCCCGGGCCCCTGTCTTGTCTTTGTCCGCTACTGTGGCCGCTGCTTACTTGCAGGCGGCCTGCGCCTTGTTCGTCGCAGCGGTGATGCCCGACAGGCTGAACGTGTCCTTGGTGACCGTCCCGCGCGAGGAACGTCCGGTCACGACCGCCGAAGAACCGGCGCGCAGGGCGCTGATCAGTTTGCTGTCATCAGCGGGAGAGCCGGTCCACGCGCTTTCCCCTTCGGTGAACAGCTTGAAGACCTGACCACCGATATTCACCTCGACCGCCGAATCCGGAGCGAAGGGATAGCCGCCCGAAAAGGACACTTCGCCCGACTGGCCGGGACGATAGGCGACGTAAAGGCGGATATCGCCGCGTGTCACCTCTTTGGGATTGCCGCTTGAGTCGAGGTTCTGGGTCGATTTCGGTGCCGACACGGCCCAGCATTCCTTGGGGCTGCTCGCCGAAAAGACGGTCCAGTCGCCCTCGGTCCCGATCACATTCGTCGAGTCCTGGGCCAGGACCGGCGAAGACGCGGCGATTGCGAGTGCGGCGGCTGCCGCTGCGGCGCGCGGCGCGAATTTCAACATGCTCTGGCCTCCTGCCATGGTCCGGTTCAATCCGGCTTGTTGCCGATGATGGTGGCGTTTTCAACCATCTGGGGGCAAGATAATGCGAAAAGGAAGCCGTGAAAAACCCCCGTTTGCGGAAAATCGCGCGATTGTCAGAGGAAAATGCACCCATGACCGCAGCCAGACTGATCGAATTGTGGCGAGGCGGCATGTGCGAAAGCAGCCATATGGGCCATGTGGTGATCGCTGATGGCGATGGTATCGTCGAAGCCTGGGGCAATCCCGGCACCGTGATCTACCCCCGTTCTTCCTGCAAAATGATCCAGGCGCTGCCCCTTGTCGAAAGCGGTGCAGCCGATGCGGCATGGCTGAACTCTGAACAACTTGCGCTGGCCTGCGCCAGTCATAATGGCGCGCGTCAGCATGTCGAGCGGGTCGAAAGCTGGCTTGCCGCGCTGGGGCTTGAGGACAGCGATCTGCGCTGTGGCGCGCATTTGCCCCGCGACCCGGATGAGCGTAAGCGGCTGATCTGTGCCGATGACAGCCCCTGCCAGATCCATAACAACTGCTCGGGCAAACATGCGGGCTTTCTGACGCTGTCCCGGCACGTGAACGCCGGCCCGGAATATGTCGAGATTGATCACCCCGTGCAGCGTGCTGTCCGCCGCGCCTTTGAAGAAGTGACGGGCGAGACCGTGGCGCGCTGGGGGATCGACGGCTGTTCTGCCCCGAACTTTGCCTGCACGATCGAGGGGCTTGCCCATGCCATGGCCGGGTTTGCGCGTCCCAAGGGCGGTGCACGCGGGCAGGCTCAGACGCGGCTGGTCGAGGCGATGCGTTTGCATCCCGAACTGGTCGCGGGCGAGGGGCGCGCCTGCACTGAGCTGATGCGTGCGACCAAAGGCCGTGCCGTCGTCAAGACCGGGGCCGAGGCGGTGTTCACCGGCATTATTCCCGAACGGGGTCTTGGCATCGCGATCAAGATACTGGACGGAGGCACCCGCGCGGCCGAGGCGGCGATAACCGCGCTGCTTGTGCATCTGGGCCAGCTCGAAGAAGGGGACCCGGTGGTGCAGAAATACCTGAGCGGCCCCCACCGCAACTGGCGTGGCCTTGCGACGGGCGAGCTGCGCCGGGCACGGGGTTTTCCGGTCTGACCAGCCCCTAGAGCAACTGCCAGATCAGCCGCAGTGCCAGCAAGGTCGAGGTGACGACCAGCAGCGGCTTGATGACCTTGGCGCCGATTCGCATGGCCAGCCGCGCGCCAAGCATCGCGCCGGCGATCTGCGCCACAGCCATGATGGCGCCAAGCAGCCACAGTGGTTTGCCCACCACGGCAAAGGCGATCAGCCCGCCAAGGTTCGAGGCAAAGTTCAACAGTTTGGTATGTGCCGTTGCTTTGAGGATGCCGTAACCCGCCAGCATGACAAAGCCGAGCATGAAGAACGATCCGGTCCCCGGTCCAAGCAGCCCGTCATAAAAGGCGATGACCGGCACCACCGTTGCCGTGAACAGCGCCGGAGAGATGCGGCGAACGCGATCTGTATCATCCAGCCCCGGCTTTAGCGCGAAAAAGGCAGCAATGCCGATCAGCACCACCGGAAGGCCATAGCGCAGCGCCTGCGTCGGAATCCAGGTCACCAAAAGCGCGCCGATCAGACCGCCCAGAAAGGCGACCGCCGCCGCTCTGATCTGATGGCGCAGATCGACAAGTCCACGCCGCGCATAAGAGATCGCCGCCGTTGCTGCCCCGAACACGCCCTGCACCTTGTTCGTGGCCAGCGCCTGCGCAGGAGGCAGGCCCGCAAGCAGCAGCACAGGCACGGTGATCAGCCCGCCCCCGCCAGCGATGGCATCGACGAAACCAGCCGCAAAGGCGGCTCCGGCCAAAAGCAGAACGAGGTCAAGGGAAAGGTCCAGCAGCATTCCGCCGCTTTGGGCTTAACCGCGGGAAATGTAAAGCGGGCGCGATCAGGGGCGGCAGGGCTCAGGCGCGGGGATGGGCGGCGCGATAGACGGCCAGCATATGGGCATCATCCACACCGGTATAAACCTGCGTGGTGGACAGGCTTGCATGGCCCAAAAGCTCTTGGATCGTGCGCAGATCGCCGCCGGCTGCCAGCAGATGTGTGGCGAATGAATGGCGCAGCGCATGGGGTGTGGCCGTCGGCGGCAGGCCAAGCACCTGACGCGCCTGACGCATCACTCCGGCGACCAGTGTCTGGCTAAGCCGTCCGCCGCGCGCACCGCGAAACAGCGGGCCGTCGGCCTCCAGCGGGTAGGGGCAGAGGCGCAGATAATCGGCAATCGCGTCGCGTGCGGTGGGCAGGACCGGCACCTGCCGCTCTTTGCCGCCCTTGCCGCGTATGGTCAGGGCTTCGCGCAGCGGCCAATCGTTGCCGTTCAGCCCCAGCGCCTCGGATATCCGCAGCCCGCAGCCCCACAGCAGCGTCAGCACCGCGACGTCGCGGGCCGAGATCCATGCCTCGGGGTGGGTGTCGGCGGTGATGTCCAACAGCGCCTCGGCCTGTTCGGGGGCAAGGGGGCGGGGCAGGGACCGAGTGTACTTTGGTCCGCGTGACGCCAGCGCCTTTGACGCATCGAAACCGTGGCGGTCCGACATCCAGCGGATAAAGCTGCGCGTCGCCGACAGCCGCCGGGCCAGCGACCGCGCCGAAAGCCCGCGCCCACGTTCGGCGGCGGCAAAGGCGCGCATATCGGTCTGGGTCAGCCCCGCCAGGGTTGCGGGCAAGGCGGGCGCGCCGTGATAGCTGCCCAGAAAGGCCAGGAACGCCAAAAGGTCGCCCTGATAGGCGCGGATCGTGTGGTCCGAGCGGCCCCGGGTCGCGCGCTCGCTATCCAGCCAGCGCGCAAGCGCATCGGCCATGACCGGGGCCAGAGCAAGGGGCTCCGGCGCACCGTTCATTTCCTCAACCACGAAATCAGGACCAGCCGGAATACCTGCCCGAAAAAGCGCAGCAGATCGGTGCCCTGAGCAGGCGTGAACCGTCCCGCCTCGGCCGAGCCCATCAGCAAAAGCGCCGGGAACCGCCCGATACCAAGGTCGATCGGCAACAGCGCCTCGGACCGGATCGGCGCGCGGGCAGGGCCGTGAAAGGGCAGGGTCGCATCAGCGACGCTGCGCAGCACGATATCATCCCCGCGTGGCATCCGCCGCCCGCCCGAGATCAGCTGCGCCACCGTGCCCGCAGGGGCGATCAACAGGGGGCCGCTGCCCTCGGGTTCGGGAATGGTACCGCCCGATTCCATGATCAGGCGCAGCGTCTCGACCCGCAGGATCGGTGCGACCGCCATGTCGAGATTTTCCAGAAACTCCTGAAAATCCGTCGGCTCAAGCAATGACAGCACAGCGCGGTGAACGGTGTTCATCCCCGACTGGTTGTCATAGGCGGCAGAGATCACCGATTCATGCGCCGCCTCCAGCCGGTCCAGCCGCGACTCAAGCGCCTGCATGGCCCGGCCCCTGATGTCGACGACATTATCGCCCAGCTCGGCCTCGCGCGCGCCGATCAGCGCGCGCATCAGGTCACGATCGGACAGGATCAGCTCGGGCTGGGCAAGCAGCCGGGCGCGTGTCTCTTCGGTCAGTCCGGTCGCAGAGGCCCCGATGGTCATCAGACGATCTTTTGTCCGGTCTTGGCCCAGTCGGCGTTGAACTGTTCCAGCCCCTTGTCGGTCAGGATGTGATTCGCCATCGCCTTGATGACGGCGGGCGGGGCGGTGATCACGTCGGCGCCGATACGGGCGGCATCGGTGATGTGGTTCACGGTGCGGATCGACGCGGCAAGGATCTCGGTCTGGAAGTCGTAATTGTCATAGATCTCGCGGATCTGGGCGATCAGGTCCAGGCCGTCAAAGTTGTTGTCGTCCAGACGGCCGATGAAGGGGCTGATGAAGGTCGCGCCGGCCTTGGCGGCCAGAATCGCCTGCGCGGGCGAGAAGCACAGCGTCACGTTGACCTTGTGACCGGCCGAGGACAGCGCCTTGCAAGCCTTGAGCCCGTCCCAGGTCAGCGGCACCTTGACGGTGATATTCGGCGCGATCTTGGCCAGATGCTCGCCCTCGCGGATCATGTCTTCGGCTTTTTGGGCGACGACTTCGGCGCTGACGGGGCCTTCGACGATGTCGCAGATCTCCTTGGTGACTTCCAGGATGTTGCGGCCCGACTTCAGGATCAGCGACGGGTTGGTGGTGACGCCATCCACCATGCCCAGATCGTTCAGTTCGCGGATGGCGGCGACATCGGCGGTATCGACAAAGAATTTCATGTGGAGGAGCCCTTCTTGCGGTTTTACCGTGGGTTTAGCGCATAACAGTCCGCGCGTGAAGTCCGGCGCGCGACTTGCGGGCCGGGGCGCTGCCGTGTCACTAGTGACGCGCATCCGGCCGCATGGTCTGGGTCAGATTCCGTCCGCCATCGCTGCAGGAGAACACCCGTGGAAGTCTTTCAGCCCAATCTTGCCGATCTGTTGCCGTTCCTGCCCGCCGGGCCGCTGCTGCTGGCGAACTGGCCGGTTCTTCTGATGTTTGTCTGACCGTCGATCTCGGTGTGATGTCTCAGCCGCTTTTCTACCCTCATGGCGCGCGGATCGCGGTGCTGACGCAAGAGGTGGTCGGCGTGCTCGACTATCTTGCGCCCGAGGGGGGCGTGCGGCTGGGACAGCTGGTCATCGTGCCGTTGGGGCCGCGCCGGGTGATGGGCGCCGTCTGGGGGCCGGGTGTCGGCGATTTCGACGCAGCACGGCTGCGACCTGTCGCGCGGCTGATCGACGCCCCGCCGCTGGGGCCGGGGATGATCGAGTTCCTGACGCGCATGGCGGAATACACGCTGACGCCGTTGCCCCTTGCGCTGCGGATGGCGACGCGGGCACCCGATCTGGACCAGCCGCCGTCGGCGCGGCGCATCATCCATCGTGCCGGACCCGAGCCTGAGCGTATGACAGACGCCCGCGCCGCCGTCCTGCGGGTGATCGAGGATCACGGCGGGGCAGGCTTTGCCCCCTCTGAGCTGGCGCAGCTTGCCGGGGTCAGCTCTTCGGTCGTCCAGGGGCTGGTCAAAGCCGGGACGCTGGCCGAGGTGCTGGCCCCGCGCGACACCCCCTATCCCCGACTTGACCCTGATTTGCCGGGCAAGCCTCTGGCCCCCGATCAGGCCGAGGCTGCCGAAAGCCTGCGCGCGACGCTGAAGGCGCGCGGCTATGGCACAACGCTTTTGCGCGGCGTTACCGGTTCGGGCAAAACCGAGGTCTATCTTGAGGCGGTGGCCGAATGTCTGCGTCAGGGCCGGCAGGCGCTGGTGCTGCTGCCCGAGATCGCGCTTTCGGCCGAATTTCTTGACCGTGTCGAGGCACGTTTCGGTGCCCGGCCCGGGGAATGGCATTCCGGCATCACCCGGGGTGAACGGCGTCGGCTATGGACCATGGCCGCGACGCATCATGTCGGGCTGGTGGTCGGCGCCCGCTCGGCCCTGTTCCTGCCCTTTGCCGATCTGGGCCTGATCGTCGTCGATGAAGAGCACGACCCGAGCTATAAGCAAGAGGATACGGTCTATTACAGCGCCCGCGACATGGCCGTGCTGCGCGCCAGCATCGAGGCGGCGCAGGTGGTGCTGGCCTCGGCCACGCCCTCGGTCGAAAGCTGGGTGAACGCGGGGCTGGGGAAATACCGCCGCCTTGATCTGCGCGCCCGCTACGGCAGCGCCGAACTGCCCGAGATGGCCGCAATCGACCTGCGCCAGCAGGAGATGGACAAGGGCCGCTGGATCAGCCCGCGCCTTGCGGCCGAGATCCGCGCCCGGCACGAACGGGGTGAGCAATCGCTGCTGTTTCTGAACCGGCGCGGTTACGCCCCTATCACCGCCTGCCGTGCCTGCGGCCAGCAGATTGGCTGCGACCATTGCGATGCGCGCATGGTCGAGCATCGCTTTCAGAACCGGCTTGTCTGTCACCAATGCGGAGCCACCAAACCCATTCCGACCGCCTGTCCCAGCTGCGGGGTCGAGGGCAAGATGACCGCAATCGGCCCGGGCGTCGAACGGCTGGCCGAAGAGGTGGCCGAGCGTTTTCCCGAGGCGCGGGCGACAGTCCTGTCTTCGGACCTGTTCCACTCGGCCCGGGCGCTGAAAGAGGCGATTGCCGATATCGGCTCGGGCGGCACGGATATCATTATCGGCACCCAGATTGTCGCCAAGGGCCACAACTTTCCCCGGCTGACGCTGGTGGGCGTGATCGACGCGGATCTTGGACTGCAAGGTGCGGATCTGCGCGCGGCCGAGCGGTCGTTCCAGCTGATGCGTCAGGTTGCTGGCAGGGCGGGGCGTGAGGGCGGCGATGCGCGCGGGCTGGCGCTGTTACAGACCTATCAGCCTGACCACCCTGTCATTCGCGCGATCCTGTCGGGCGGGGATGAGACATTCTGGGACGCCGAGGCAGCGGCGCGGCAGGGGGCGGGTATGCCGCCCTTTGGCCGGTTGGCGGGGATTATCCTGTCCCATCCCGATCAGCCCGTGGTCGAGGATTACGCCCGCGAGCTGGCCCGCCGGACAGAGCCCCTGCGCACGGTCGGTGCTGAGCTTTTTGGTCCCGCGCCTGCGCCGATCGCGCGGGTGCGCGGGCGCTACCGGGTGCGCATGCTGATCCGTGCCCCGCGTCAGGCGCCGGTGCAGGGCGCTATTGCGCAGTGGCTGAACAGCGCACCAAAGGCGCCGACAAACCTGCGGCTGTCGGTGGATATCGACCCGCAAAGCTTTTTGTGATGGAGTCACTGGTCCAAGCAATCAGAACCGGACGCCGTGCCCTTATGGGATACAAAACAAAAACGAAAAGGCTGTGAGGGCCCGCCCGTTGCAAGCAGCGTCGCGTGCCGTTCAACAGGCAGGACAGTCAGGAATCCTTGATCAGCTTTTCCTGCCAAAAATCCTCAGAGGTATAGGTGTCGTATTTTCCCTGCCAATCCGCGCGGAGCTTTGCATAGCTTGACCGCACCTTCAGGCTGTTGCGGATCATTCGTACGCTTTCACGCCAAAAAGCCTTTCTGTCGCGCTGCACGGTATAGTTTTTCGTCCTCTGCGTGTTCAGGAAAGTGATTTCCTTTGCGCCATACATCTCGCGGAAGTTGTCACGATTTGCGGCTGACATGACCAAACGGCTGCCCAGCGTATTGGCAAAAGGCAGCAGGTGTCCGTTGAGTGTCAGCAACAGCAATGCACGAAGTGGGCGCGAGCAGCGGCCGTTCCGTGGTTGCGGGGGGATCTCGACAGATTTCCACGCTTCGGATTTAGTCATCTCCTGCAACACTTTTCGGCGTTGGGTCATGTCCGCGTTATCCGAAAAGAACTGCGGCCCCTTCAGCACGTCCTCGATCGCAAGATTGACGGCAGCCAGGCTTTCATAATGGAACCGCACGATTGTACGCAGGTAAAAGCTGAAAAACATGCGCTGCAATTTGAACCAGCTGACATGCTTTGAAGGCAGGCTCAGGTGGTGGGCCAGATGACTGCGCATGTCGAGATACCAGGTCATCGGTGATGCCTTGTCGGTAAAGCCTTCCTGAATGGAAGCGACACCCGGCAGGGTGACGATCCTAAAATCATTGGCAAGCGCAAAGCTGACGTCATCCCCCCGTACGAAGAAGGGGAATGGCATGTGCGTCGCCTGATCGACGGGGAAGGCAAAGAACCACCAGCCCGCGTAGAACCCGCGTGGAGCAGGAAACGTGGTTTCAAACTCCATCTTGAAAACGTCGCCTGTAGATCTGGCATCAAGACCAAAATATTGCGGTTTGCAGCCCCGATCAAAGATCGCGCCGTTTTCCCATATCTGCCAGCGGTGATCGGCATTGATCATTGCGCCCGCAACTGCGGTCCGTGGGTCGGTACTATAGGCGAGGAACCACCAGGTCCGGGTGATTGCCTCCATATGGATCGAGGCATCATCGTCCATGAACAAGCAGTGGGTGGCACCTGCCTTGCGAGCCTCAAGCAAGCCGCGGGCAAACCCACCGGCGCCGCCCAGATTCTCGTTCGGGATGACCGTAATGCCCGCAACCGAGCTTTCCGGGATCGAGCGGCCGTTATCGACGATATTCATCCGGATATGGTCGCGCAGCTCCGAGGCTTCGCGGAAACGGGCAAAGCGTTCGATGGTCGAGGTTACCGCCTCTTCGCGCCGGAAGGTGGTAACAGAGAGCATCAGCTCGGGATACTGGCGCGGCGGGGCCGAGGTGGTCCAGGCAAAATCCTGCAATTCCCCATCACCAAGCGCAACCAGTTCGAAAAACAGAACGATGCAAGGATCATCAAACCCCGTCAGGTCAAGCGGCAGTGACAGGCTGCCGTTGATGGAAACTGCCTCGCTGTAGAGCTGATTCCACGACTTGTCCTGCGCCGCCAGCCAGACGGTCAGCTGGAATTGACCTTTGCCCAGCAGCCATAGCGAGATGGGTAGATCTCCGCACAGAGCACGCCATTTGCCAAGGTTGAAGAGGTTGTAATAGCAGTCGGTGGACGCCCTTCCTCCGGGAGCAAAGTGGATGCCACCCTGTTTCAGCGAAATACCTGCAGGACCGGACAGGTGCACATAGGTAGGCACTTCCGTAGATATTCCATGCTCAGGCCAGATTGCGGACTGAATCGGATACTGTCCTTTGCTCAGGCTGGGACGTCCCAACGCCTCTTTCGGCATGCTGTTCATTGGCGAAGCTCTTTCCACAGTTGCTCTCCGGGGCCCACAGTCAGGCCTTTTCGTGCGATGCCAGTACTTCCTGGACCGGTATGCGCTTCGAACGCGGCGTCAGGACTGCCGGGTCGTAATGCCCAACGGCGACGAAGGAGATAAAGACTTCGTTCTCAGGGATGTTCAGAATGTTCCGGATCGCTTTTTCCCGCTCGGCGTTCATGGCGGTGTTAAGGCTGCAGCCCCCCAGACCCATCTGTTCGAGCCCAAGCAACAGCAGCATCATAAAGAGGCCGCCATCGATAAAGGCCTGGTTCCTTTCAACCGCGCCGACAAAGGCTGACAGATCGCTTGTGATAAGCAACAGCTTTGGCGGGGTTTTGTAGCCCCGGAAGCCGCCTTGCAGCTCAAGCGCGGCCTTGATGGCATCGGGGTTGGTGAACTGATGGACCCGGACCGGTTGGCGGTTACAGACTGATGGCGCTTGCTGCGCAATCCGAATGGCGCGCTCGATATCCTCGTTGCGGACAGGATCCGATGTGAATTCACGGACGCTGCGCCGCGAAAAGACGACATCTACAAAACTGCGATTCTGGAACCTGTCGACCTCGGCTTCTCGGGTCAGATGGGCGGCCTGGACCCCGCCGGTACCTTTGTCCGCTTTCTGAATCGCCTCCTGGACAGGCGCGTGGAACAGCTTCCAGAAGTGAGATACGTCAAAGCCGATCTCACGATGCCGCTCGAAATAGTTGTGCATGACCGATGCAGCGATCTGGAAGAAGGAATCTTTTGGATCACGGCCCGCTTTGATCCACTTATTCATCTCTTCGGCCAGCGGCAGCATGTAGTCCTTGCCAAAGCCGGGGCGGAAGCTTTCGGACCGGCTCAGCCCCTTTTCAAAACCGTGGCTATAGAACATCAGCAGGGAACGCGCATTCTCGACATTGCGGGAGATGCGGTGCTGTGCATAGAAGTTGATAAAGCGGTTGATATCGTGTTCGCCCAGCTCTCGCACGACCGTTGCCGCGTCCTTCTTGCGTTTGGACGGTGCGGCAGGCGCCGCATTCGGCACAACAGCCTCTTTGGGGATCGAGCGCAGAGATATCCCGGTAATATCGGCTCCGGCATTTACGCCGATGAAATGAACTGCCCCGAACATGATCTGAGAAAAGCCTGAGGTAGGCACGACGAAGCTCAGTTTGTCGGTGCGCGGCACGTTCGTTTTCTTTTTTGGTGCTACGGCACCAATAACGCGGAACTTTCCGGTTTGCGGGTTGCGGATGTGAACATTGACGAGGTCGGATGCTGTGCGCACTGTCCAGTCAATCGTCAGTTCATATGCGGAATCTTCCTTCAGCGGCTCGGGCAGGTCGGTCCATACCAGATTGCCCCGGACTGGAGATACAGCCTTCAACTGCGTGGCCTGACCGGTGTGGGTAACTGTCCATGCGTCGCTATTGGCGGTGAATTGCGGCGCCCTCAGGCTGAACTTCTGCTTGCTCATCTGGAACTTGATAAGTTCGGCAGATTTTCTCAGCGCCCGCTCCAGCTTGCCATTGCGCAGGCGTGCACCCAGGGACGGAGAAAGTTTCTTTTTCTCTACTGCGGCAATCGTGTTCCGGATCGGCGTCTTAAGTGCCGATTTCAGCCACAGCTTCGATTCATTGACATGTGCGTCAAGAGCTGCGTGAATGGGAGTATAGTCGAGCGGTGCCAGGAAATCGGCGCTTCTGGTCAGGATGTCGTTTGCATCCAGCGTGAAACGTTCCTTATGGCCCACAATTCCAAACAGTGAATGGAAACGAGCGACACCGCGACGCTTGTTGCCAATCGAGGCAAAGGGTTTACCAAACTTCAGTGCGAAGGCCGTGCCGTGGAACGAGTCGGTCAGAACATACGAGCTGTTGGCATAAAGTTTGAGGAAATCGTAGGTGTCGATGCCCTCCTCGACCGCGCCCTCGATACCCATGCTCTGCTTGTTTTTTTCAAACAGGTGCGGCCATGCGTCAAGAATGATCCTGATTTTCAGGTTCTTTTCTTTTGCAACATGCTCGATCGCCGCCTTTTTCTCAGGCGTCGGGTCCAGAATATAAGCCAGCAGATAGGGCCCTGACACATCTCGTGTCGATTGGGCCGCCAGATCAAGATAGCGCTGGGTATCAAGCAGGAAGATCGGCTCGGCCACCTGCTTGGCCGGCACCTGATAGATGTCGCGTGCGATTTTTACGCCGGAATCTTCGCGGACCGAGATCGCGTGGAAGCGGCGCATCAACTCGGAGATGACGGGGACTTCATCAGGCGGCGAGAAATCTTTTGAGTGGCCAAAGGACGCCGCATAAGAGATCCGGCGTTTGGAATCCTCGGTAAAGTCCAGATAAAAGGCTTTGCCGAAATGCTGCGAGATCCCGTAGTTCCAGACCTGATCCGAACCGATGGCGTTGTTGCAGAATTCAGGGTTTGAGCGGCGTTACCCCTTTCCCCGTTGGGTTCACGCCACGCGTTTGATCTCGGCGGAGCCGAGGGAGTTGAAGCGGTTCATGAGGGCTATGCGGATCT
>Ga0182743_1002085_pt1 | contig 18143 bp, 21 predicted proteins | sample eDN3rd30CKraftOP_FD_128522 | JGI IMG/M metagenome (GOLD analysis project Ga0182743, IMG submission 128522) | Enriched Organic Plus compost microbial communities from Emeryville, California, USA - eDNA 3rd pass 30_C Kraft OP (version 2) (version 2) ... | reverse complement strand
ATTCCAGGCCCATTCCCTGGCGCAATTCCGGTATCCCAGCAGGTATTCATGTCAGGCTAATGGCCAGTATTCATGCGGCCGTCAGCATGTTCATCGCCGTTTTCGTTTCCGTGTCGCCACGAGTTGGCACGAACCTTGCATAGGGTTCCTAGGCTCGATGGTCTACCGCGCACGCGGAAACATAAAGAGGACGGTGTACGCACACGATGAACAAGCACTCGTTGGACATTGAATCCGTAAGTCATCGATATGGCGGTTTTCTGGCCGTTGACCAGGTTGATCTTTCAGTCGAGCCGGGAGAAGTGCTAGCGCTGCTGGGGCCATCGGGGTGTGGCAAAACCACGTTGCTGCGCATCGTGGCAGGCTTTGTCAAGCAGACACAGGGCAAGGTCCGGGTGGACGGCAGATCGATTGACGATCTGCAGCCGAATCGACGCGATATCGGTATCGTGTTTCAGAACTATGCGTTGTTCCCACACATGACTGTGGCGCAGAACGTAGCCTACGGTCTGGATGCGCGTGGCCGTCGGCGTGTCGATGTCGCGCGCCGCGTGCAGGAGTGTCTGGAGGCGGTGCAGCTGCCGCATATGGCGCAGCGTTACCCGCGTCAGTTGTCGGGAGGACAACAGCAACGCGTCGCGCTGGCTCGCGCCATTGCAACCGAGCCGCGTATTCTCCTGTTGGATGAGCCTTTCAGTGCACTCGACAAGAATCTGCGATTGGATATGCAGATCGAGATCAAGCGCCTGCAGCGCCAGCTCGGGTTGACTGCCATCTTGGTCACGCATGACCAAGAGGAAGCGATGAGCGTGGCGGATCGTATCGCGATCATGAACCAGGGGCGTGTCGAGCAGCTGGGAACGCCGGTGGACATCTACGACCGTCCCGATACCTTGTTCGTGAACAGTTTCATCGGCACCACCAATTTGCTGGAGGGCCGGGTGTCGGCGATGGACGCGGCGGGGGTGTGCGTGGCGCTCGATGCGGGTGGCAGCATTGTCGTTCCTTCAACGGGGGACTTCGCTGCGGATCAGCGTGTGACGGTGTCGTTGCGGCCAGAGCATCTCAATCTCTATGAGCAGGACGGGGCAGGGCGTTGGCCGGTGGATGTCACGCTAAGCCTGCCGTTGGGACCTAGCGTTGTGCATCAGGTGATGACGCGAAATCAGGTCGCTATCAAGATTTCCGCAACGCGCAGGAGCGGTGCTCGCGTCCCGCAGGGCGCGGCGTGGTGCGGCGTGCGCCCAGATGCACTGCCTTCGATTTTTTCATCGCCCTCTAACGTCAACTGAAGGAAACGCTATGAAGCATGATCCCGTTCGCCGTCAACTGCTGGCTGGTGCTGCATCACTGGGTGCGTTGGCCATGCTGCCTCGCATTGCACATGCCAAGGGTTCCGTGGTCGGTGCGGTCTACCCAGGCTCTTGGGAAGAGGCTTATCGTTCTATCGTGGCGCCTGCCCTGCAGAAGACGCATGGGGTGACGCTGGAAATGCAGCCGCTGTATGCGGTGGACCAGATTGCCAAGGCGCGCGCCGCGCGCGGCAATCCGCTGTTCGACACGTTCCTGCTCGATCCCGGGCCGCGCGTGACGGCCATCGAGGCTGGGCTGTTTGAAAAATTTGATCCCTCTCGCTTGAGCAACGCCTCGAAGCTGCAGCCGGGTATGGCCGATGAATATGGTGTGACGGTCGCCGCGCAGTTTGTGGGGATCGCGTATAACCCCAAGAAATTCGATAAACCGCCCGCCGATTGGGCCGATTTATTCGCTGAACCCTACGTGTCGCGATTGGGGCTGACCGGGTTTCAGACAACCTTCGGCACCGTATCCATCCTGGAAATGTCCAAAGCGTTCGGCGCCAAAGGGATAGATGTGGAGCCCTTCTTCGCTGAACTGAAAAAGGTGTTGCCCAAGATCGCGGTCATCGGCGCGCCTGCCTCGATGCCCAGCCTGTTCCAGCAGGGGCAGTGCGACATCATGTATGCGAATACGCAAACGGTCGGAACACTGAAAGCCCGTGGCGTTGACATCGAGTTCGTGCGGCCGGCCAGCGGCGTCATTACGTTTTTTACGACCATGCATATTGCCAAAGGGGCGGAACAGGTCGACAACGCCTATCAATACATTGACACCGTGCTCTCTGCGCCGGTGCAGACCGAGTTGATGAAAGGGCCCTATTTCATGGCGCCTGTCGCATCGGACGTGACGCTGGACAATACCCTGCCGCTAAAGAGCCTATCCGAGATGTCGAGCATGGTGCAACACGATTGGGCACAGATCAATCCACAGCGTGCTGCATGGATTGAACGCTTTAACAGGGAAGTCGCCCGTTGAACAATGCTGCCATTTCGCCGGGACGTTGGCCGCTGGCAGTGCCGCTGACACTGGCCTTCATGGTCTTTTTTGCGGCGCCGTTACTGATGCTGGCTGTCACCAGTATGTATGAAGACGACGGCCTGACTCGGTTTGGTGGGGCCACCTGGGCCAAGTTCCTCGCGGACCGCTTTTACTGGAAAGTCACGCTGGATACGCTCAAGCTGGGCGTCATGACGGTATGCGCGACATTGTTGATAGGGTATCCGCTGGCGGTGGTCTACATGCAATCCAATGAACGATGGCGGCGGCTGATGTTGTTCATCATCATCATGCCAGTGCTGTTATCGGTAGTGGTGCGCACTTTTGCCTGGATCGTCATTCTGGGAAATGAAGGCGTCATCAATCAGGCCGTCATGGCGTTGGGTTTGAGCCCCACGCCGTTGCGCCTGCTGCAGACCGAGCTGGGATTGATCTTGTCGCTGACCCAGATCGAGATGCCGATGATGTTGTTGCCGCTGATCAGCGTGATGGCTCGCATGGACCGCAATTTGATTGATGCCTCTGTGGCGCTGGGAGCATCACGCTGGCGGACGTTGTTCAAAGTGGTGTTGCCGCTGTCGATTCCAGGATTGGTCGCCGGTTGTACGTTGGTCTTTGCCAGCTCGACCACGGCATTTATCTCGCAATCCATCATCGGCGGCAACCGGCTGGTTTATTTGCCCTTGGTGATTTGGCAGCAATCGCTGGTGGTCTATAACTGGCCGTTGGCCGCAGTGGCGTCCATTGTGTTGTTGGCATCGGTCATGCTGTGCGTTGTTCTGATTGCGGCGTTGGGCCGGCGTGGTGCGAGGTATTTGCATGTCTAGACGAAACTCGTTTTCCGACCTGAGCTATTACTCGGTGATTGGGGGCGTTGCAGGACTGGCATTGCTGGTATTGGTGGGGCCGGTGATCGTGGTGCTGGTGACCTCATTGACTGACAGCCAGACATTGCGATTTCCACCCTCGGGTTTATCGCTGGATTGGTATCGGCGCTTGTTTGATCCGGATATTTCCGCGCCCATACATCGAGCGGCGGGCAATAGCTTGATGGTAGCGGCTTGGTCTGCGATGGCGGCAGCCGTGTTGGGCGGCGCGGCGGCGTTGGCGCTCGCCCGGTCGAGCCGCCGCAGTGCTCGTGCGTTGGACGCATTTTTCATGTCGCCGTTGATATTGCCAGGCATCGCTTTTGGTTTGGCGGCATTGGTGTTTTTTACAGCCATCGGGTTGAGGCCGTCGTTGGTATTGATGACGGTAGGGCATGCGGTGATGATCGTGCCGTTCGTGCTGCGCACGGCCAGCGCCAGCCTGATTCAGTTGGAGGGGAGTTTGCTGGAGTGTTCGGCCAGCCTCGGCGCGGGGCCGCTTTATACCTTTCGGAGAATCACGCTGCCTATCATTTTTCCCGGCTTGGCGGCCGGGACGTTCATGGCGTTCATGGCGTCGATCGACAACGTGCCTGTTTCTCTGTTCTTGTCCGGCCCCCGCAGCGACATGTTGCCTATCCGCATGTGGGGAATGATGGAGTCCACGTTGGATGTGCGCGTCGCGGCGGTGTCCGGTGTATTGACGGTCAGCGTTCTGGTGCTGATGCTGGTGATGGAGCGGCTGACGGGGTTGAGCCGACGGTTGCAGGGCCAATGAGGCACGGCGTATTTCTGACGTCGTATGGATTGTCGGATCAGACGGCGTACTGTTTATCGTCCATATTTAGAGAAGGGGATCATGCATAACGTAAAAGCCGAACCTTTGACCGTTGAGGCGTTTGAGCCCTACGGCGATGTGCTGACACTGCCCACGTCGGCGGGACGCACGTATTACAACGACGCCTTGGACAATTTGCGAAAAGAAGCAAATCCGAGTTTGTCCTTGTCGTTGCGTGAGCCCAGTCCGGCGTTGCCGCTGCGGGCCACGATGCTAGAGCGCCACGAGTATTCGTCGCAGACTTTTATCCCGATCGAGGCGGAGCAGTATCTCGTTGTCGTCGCACCTCATCTTCCCGACGGCGGGCCGGACGTGATGCAGGCGAGGGCCTTTTTGGCGCGGGGTGATCAGGGGGTGACTTATCGCGCCAACACATGGCATCACGGCATGACGGTTTTTGGCAGGCCTGCATGTTTCGCTGTGTTCATGTGGGCCACCGGCGGCGAAGGCGATGAGGAATTCGTCGACGTCGAACCGTTCAATGTATTGCCCAACTAGGAGCGATTCACGCTATGACATGGCAACCCACACGCGATTTTATTGGCTATGGCGAAAATCCGCCCGACCCGCAATGGCCCGCAGGGGCGCGGCTGGCGCTGAATTTTGTCATGAATTACGAGGAGGGCTCTGAGCCCTCTTTCCAGGATGGCGAGCATCACACGGAAACCGGGCTGACTGAAGCGCATGGCTTGAACCAGATGGGGGATGGCCGGGATTTGGCTGCAGAAGGGATGTTCGAGTATGGCAGCCGTGTCGGTTTCTGGCGATTGGTGCGCTTGTTTGAAGAACGCGGCCTGCCTATGACGGTGTTTGGCTGCGCGCTGGCGCTCGAGCGCAATCCCCTGGCCGCTGCCAAGATCAGGCAGATGGGTTATGACGTGTGCTGTCACGGCTGGCGTTGGATAAAGCACTATGAACTCAGCGAAGCACAGGAGCGCGAGCACATTCGACTGGCGATAGCGTCTCTGCAAAAGACCATCGGCGCGCGTCCGTTGGGATGGTACTGCCGCTATGGTCCGAGCGTGAATACCCGGCGACTCTTGATGGAGGAAGGCGGATTTTTATATGACTCGGATTATTACGGCGACGAGCTGCCTCTGTGGCAATTGGTCGAGGGCAAGCCGCAACTGATCGTGCCGTACTCGCTGACCAATAATGATGGCAAGTATGCGGGTTGGATGGGCACATCAGATCAATGGTTTGGCTTTTTGAAGGATGCCTTCGATATGTTGTATGCCGAAGGCGCCAAATCCCCCAAAATGATGTCTGTGGGGCTGCATATGCGGCTGGTAGGGCATCCCGCCAGGGCTATGGGATTGCAGCGGTTCCTGGACTATGTGATGAGCCGCGAAGGGGTCTGGATAACGCGTCGCATCGATATCGCGGAGCATTGGCGCCGGACACATCCTTATCAAGGATGAGCGCGGAGCCTAGGGCCTGATGTGGGAATTTGATTTCCCGTATCGGTCCCTATCGCGCGACGGTGTTTACTGACGTGCGCTGTCTCGCAGCGGTTTCGCGGACCCCGGGCTTTGGGGCTGCGTGTATCGGTCCAGTTCCTGTGCGACGTCGACAGAGAGCGGTTCGAGTTTGTCCTTCCACGCCTTGGCATTGGACTGGATGATGTCCATGCCGGGCAGCGTGTCACGCGCAGCCACGATGACCCGATTGCCTTGCCGCAGGTTAAAGAACGGTCCGAATACATGGGCATAGGTAGCCGACTCGCGTTCGTAAAGATCGCTGTTGGTGAATGTGTTGGCAACCACGATGCCGCCCTGGGCCAAGATGGCTTTGACGTGTTCCAGAAACTCGACCGTCATCAGATGCTCCGGGACGTAGTTCACATCAAAAGCGTCCAGCATGACCATGTCGTATTGTTGTCCCCTGCGATGGGCGTTTTCGATATAAGCGCGCCCATCTTCGACAAACAGCCGCTGCCTGGGGCCAGGCCGGTAATCAAAGTAGTCCTCGGCGACGCGCGCGATGGCGGGATCGATTTCCACCGTATCGATGATCGCGTCGGGCAGGAGGGCGGCCAGCGTTTTCTGCAGTGTGGCGCCGCCCAGGCCGACGATGAGGATGCGTCGCGGTGCCGGATTGACGAACAGGGCGCTGATCATCATGCGCGTATAAGAAAACACCAGCTCATCGGGTTCCTGCAGATCCATGCAGGTCTGCCGGCCCAGGTCAGTCATGGAGTTGAAATTCAGGCATCGTTCGCCGTTGTCTTCGAATACCAGCACCTTGCCAAAGGGCGATGGCTCGCTGTGCAGCAGCCGGGGCTCGGCCTGTATCGATAGCGCAAGCAGCAGCGCCATGGCGCCGATGGCAAGCGGGAAAATCAGGCGCGGGCGAATATGAGGCATGTGAAACCAGGGGCGGTGGGCTTGGGTCCATCATATCTCGCGTTTATACTTTTGCCGTGCCGTTCTTACTTTCTGATCCCATGTCTGATTCGCTGCCTGACGCCTCTATCGAGAGTTCCGGTATTTCCGCCGCCGTGCGCGAGCTCGAAGAAGACATTGTGCTGGGCAGTCTGCATCCGCGTGAGCGCCTGATCGAAGACGAATTAATGCGTCGATTCGCCCTCAAGCGTCATGCCGCCCGGGAGGTGCTGGCCGAGTTGGCGCGGCGTGGGCTCGTCGAGCGGCGCAAGAACATCGGCTGCGAGGTCAGGGCATTCGCCGTGCAGGAAGTGGTCGAACTGTATCAACTGCGCGAGCTGCTGGAGGCCGAGGCGGCGCGCATTTTGCCGTGTCCGTTGCCTACCGAAGCCCTGGATCGGCTAAAGGCTATTCAACGCGAACACGATCATGCGGTGGCCGATGAGGATCCGCGCGCGGTGTTTCACACCAACCTGCGGTTTCATGAGACCTTGTTTAGTTTCTGCAATAACAGCGTGCTGCAGCGCGCGATTCAGGAATATGCACGCCAGACGCATGCGATTCGCTTCAGTTCGCTGGTGGACGCCTCATATCGCGAGCGTGCACGCCTGGAACACTGGGCCATGATTGCGGCGTTGGAAGAGGGACGCCGGGAGGATCTGATTCGGGTATGCCGTGGGCATCTGGCGCCGTCGCGTGATGCATATTTGGCGGCGAATCGACACTTGAGCCGTCGCGAGCCCGGATCGAATTGAGGCTTGGCTTATCGGTGCTGACGACATTGCCGCGAATTGACGATGTCGATGTGAATCGGCGGGCTGGGGATTCAGCCCGCCGATGCCGGCAACACGCCGCACAAGCCTGTTGCCGGTTTTGCTTTAGAAGCGGTGACGCAGGCCGACGCCGACAGCCGTGCTCTTCAGGCCGTCGATGAAGGCATAGTCTTTGCCGTACGAACCGTAGGCGTACAGGTTGGTACGCTTGGACAGGTCGTAGGTGTAGCCCAGGCTCCAGACGTTCATGGTGGAATCTCCACCGGTCAGGCGGTCGTTGGACGGATCCACACGCTGCCACGAACCGAACACGTTGCTGGCACCGCCGATGGGCACCGTCGCGCCCACCATGTACGAATTGGCCTTGAAGCCATCGACAAAGCGGTTAGCGCCGAATTCGTCGCTGAAGGGGGTACCCGAATCCAGGTCCTGGCCGGTGAACCAGCCGTCGGTGGTGCGGCCATAGGCGGCGGCAAGCTTCAGGACTTCAAAGTCGTAGGAAACACCGACCGCGTATTGACGGGGCGTTGCGTCGCTATCGATGTTCGAGGCGCTGTTGCTGGCGTTCAGTTGATCGTAGGTCAGGGCGACGTTCAGCGGGCCGTTCAGATAGCGCAGACCGGCGGTGATGCCGCGGGTGTTGTCTGCCGTACGGAAACCGGTTTCGTTGCTGTTGGTGTCGTCCACGTTGAACGAGTAGCCCACGCCGAATTCAAAACCGCTGAACGACGGCGTGCGGTACATCACCATGTTGTCCCAACGGGTGGTGTTCGCGGCGCTGAAGCCCAGGCCCAGGTTGGCTTGGGTGTAGCTGGTGTAGAACGGGTCGATGTCTGCCAGGTATTTGGAGGACACGTTGGTCTGACGACCGAACTCCAAGGTACCCCAGCTGTCGCTGGCCAAACCAATGGTGGCCTGGCGGCCGAACAGACGGCCGTTTTGAGCGCTGTTGCCATTGCTGGAATCAAAGCCGCTTTCCAGTTGGAATACGGCGCGCAGACCATCGCCCAAGTCCTCGGTACCACGCAAACCCCAGCGCGAACCGGCTTGAATGCCGTTGATCATGCCTACGCGACTGCCACTGTAACCATCGCCTTTGATTTTGTTGTAGCCGATGCCGGTGTCGATGACACCATAGAGAGTGACCGACGTCTCAGCCTGAGCGGCGCCTGCGAAACCAGCCAGCAGTGCAGCGGCGAGTAGCGTCTTTTTCATAAAGAAAATCTCCGTTGAATTGAACAAACAGAGATAACGGCGCAGGTCTTGTTTCAAGGCCTGCGCGTTATCCCTGAGGGCTTCATGGTAAAGCATCGACTGCCGCCAAATTCGGGAACTGCAGGATTTTGCGGCTAAAAGTAGTTATTTCTAACGATTTCGCCTGATACTTGGAGAGACCTTTTCTAGAGCGGGTGCAGCAACGCGGCGGCCGCTGCAACGGCAAGAGTTTCTTGCGCGTTGCCGTTGTTTTTCTGCATCGAAACGCGGTTCAGGATGGGAGTGTGGTCGTGCAGCGAGTGCATATTCGGCTTGAATTGCCGAGTCAATGCGTAGTGCGGCAGCCGCCTTTATCCTCAGCTGGCAGTGTTTTTGCTGCGCTGTTGCAGCAGCAAGTCCAACGCCAGCATGACCAGCAGCGAGGCGCCCACCAGGGGAAAGATGATTCCGCCAATCACCATTAACACCATGACGCCACGCAGCGCACCGCGCGTCCCCGGCATGGGAGGCACGCCCAGACTGCCCGCCGGTCGCCGTTTCCACCACATGGTCGCACCGGCCACACACAGCAGAACAATCGCGAGACAGGCGGCCAACAGGATTAATTGATTGGCCAGGCCGAATTCCTGCCCCATATGTACGTTGACGCCCCATTCCAGCGTTTTACCCAACGGCCCGTAGTCGCCGTAGCTCATGTCCAATAGCGGTTGGCCGCTGTATTGATCCAGATGCACGACGCGCTGGCGCGCCAGGTCGTTGGGGTAGACCGCGGCGGTGTAGACGCCCGTGGAGTTTTGCGGCACGTTGATGGCGTAACCCGGCGCCAAGCCCAGCCGATTGAAGATGCTCACGGCGGCGTCCAGACCGATGGGCTCGCTCATGGTGTGAGCGGGCGTGGATGCGGGCATGCGGGCTTGCTCCAGCGACCATGTGGTGGGTCCCATGTGCGCGAGGTGTTCATCCGACATGGGGACGGCTACGCGCACGCCTGCCGGATAGCCAAAGTTGTTGCCATTGGCCCATTGGTTGACCTTGGCGCCCCACACGATGGACCAAGGCATGCCGGTGGTGGCCAGGAACAGAATGAAAAAGCCCACGATCACGCCTGTGACGGCATGCGTGTCGCGCCAGAAGACGCGTTTGGATGGCGTGCTGCGTACGCTGATGACGCCTTGTTTGCGGCCGCGCGGCCACCACAGATAGATCCCCGTGAGCACCAGCAGGATGCTCCAGCCTGCCGCGATTTCAATAGCGCCATTGGCGATCGGGCCAAAGTAATCCAGGCTGTGCAATCGGCGTATGGTCCACATCAGCGTGCCGCGTTCGGGGATCACTCCCAGAACGTGCGCGTCATACGGATTGACATAAACGCTGAGGCTCGCGCCAGCTGCAGGCTTGATGACGACTTGTGCCGCCGCCTCGGGTGTTGCGGGTGGCAGGTATTTGGCCAGCGTGCCAGGGTGGGCCTGCAAGGCGGCCTGTGTCAATGCGGATGGCGCCAGTGCCGGCGTACTTTGCGCGGGCACCGACTTCAGGTCGCGATACCAGGCGTTCTCGATCTCGTTATGAAACAGATACAGCCCGCCGGTGACAGACAGCACAATCAGGAAAGGGATGACCAGGAGGCCGGCATAAAAGTGCCAGCGCCAGACGGCCCGATAAACATCGACATGACGAATCGCATCAGTATCCAGAGTGGTTGCTTGAGTGTTCATGATGACGCAGATAGTTGGGGGCCGAATGTCAGCATCCGGCCAGGATTCAGGGATCGATCAGAACCGATAGTTCGCGGACAATTCGACGCGCCGTCCTGCGCCTAACAACCATTGCGTCTGGTTGTAGTAGGCGGTCTCGGCGTACTGTTTATCGAATACGTTGTAGGCTCGCAGGGTCAGACTCAGGTCGCGGCGAGGCTCCCATTGCAAGGCGAGGTTCGTCGTGGTGTAAGCCGCCATCTCGAGCTCGTTGGCGCTGTCGGCATAGCGTTTTCCCACATAACGCAGCCCCGCGCTGGCGGTCCATTGCGGCGCGAAATTCCAGCTCACCCACAGATTGGCCAGTCGCTCGGGCACGTCGGGCGGCACATTGCCCCGGCGGGAGACAGCGGTGCCGTTGACGCTATCTGCATAGTCGTCGTAGTGCGCATCCAGGATCGCTCCGTTGAAATCGATGCGCCAATCGCGGGCAATTTCCATGCCTACGGTCAGCTCCAGCCCGCGGCTGGATTGACTGCCGACTTGCACGCGCAATGCAGGATCATTGGGATCGCGTGTGACGAGATGATTTTTGCGAATGTGATAAGCCGCCAAGGTCCATTGGCCCTTGTCGTCCCAGAACGTTTGCTTGAGTCCGATCTCGACCTGGCGGCCGGTCGAGAGTTCGAAGTCCTTGTTGGCTGGCGACAAGAGCAACAATCCGCCGACCGGATCCGCCGCTTCGGCGTATTGCCCGTATATCGCGAGCGTAGGCAATATGTCGTAGACCGATCCGACTCGCCAGCCCACATTGGTAAAGGTGGTGCGATAGGCGGTGGTGCCGGTGACGAGGTCTTCTCGTTGCAGATCAATATGGTCGTAGCGCACGCCGCCCAATACCGACCATCGTTCGGTCAGCATCAACCGGTCTTCGGCAAAGAGGGCGTACTGAGTCGCCGTATTGCGATAGCGCGGCGAGGTGCCGGCCTCGTTGATGAATTCGCCGTGATCGACCTCGTAGGGATCAACGACAGACGTGCCACCATAAGGCGAGTTGTTGGTGTGGGTGAGTTTGCTGCGATTGACCTCGCCACCCACCGAGACTTGATTCTGCAGGCCCCATAGCTGTCCGTGAAAGGCTGCATCGGCCCGCGCGCCGATTTGCGACTGATCGTGTTGAATCGCCGTGTAGGCACTGCGTTCGATCAGGCCGCTGCCGGGTTGCCAGGTGTAGTTCTCTGCATTGCGATAGTCGCGATCGCTGCCGATGTAGTAGACACGGCCACGTACAGTTGTTTGCGCGTTGGGCATCCATTCGGTCTGCAGTTCGGTGCGCTGGTCACGATAGATGATCTTGCTGTCATCGACGTTGTAGTTTTGATGGCGCAAGGAATAATCGATGTCGCCGTCAATCAAGGGCGTGCCGAAATAGCGGGTCGGCTCTTGCCACGCGTAGGCTTGGGTCAGCGTGAAATTCAGTTCGGGCGAGACATCGAGCCGCAGTGCCGCGGTGACGGCAGCGTTTTTCGAATCCCCCAGGCTCATGTCGGCATTACTGTGGTTGCCGCTGAGATCCAACCGATACGACCATCGGTCGTCGATCGCACCGCCGCTGCCGAATGCCAGGCGTTGGGTGTCGTGGGTGCCTATCGTGGTCTGGATTTCATTTTCGATCGGGCCACGGGAAGGTTTCTTGGGAATGATGTTGACCACGCCGCCGATGGCGCCCTCGCCATACAGGACCGAGGCGGGGCCGCGCAGGACCTCGATGCGTTCGACTGACCAGGGATCATAGACAAAGGTCTGACCCAGGCCGCCGTATTGACGCAGTCCGTCGTACAGGATGGCGACCGAGTTCGAGTCGGTAAAGCCGCGTGCAGAGAGCGACGAGCCGCCGTTGCCAGGATGCCGGAACGCGCTGATGCCGGCCGCCTGCGTGATGGCATCCATCACCGTCACGTCGCCGCGTGCGCGCAGTTGCTCGTTGGTGATGATTTCCAGGCTGGCTGGGGTCTCAAAAGGCGTAAGCGACAGCGATGATCCGGTTGCGCTGATCTCATTGAGCGTGATGGGGAAGGCGTCGCTGGATACGGAAATAGCGGGCAGTGTGGCGGTCTGGGCTCGGGCGCCAGGGCTCGCCAATAGCAGCGCCACGGTCGCGGAAACGACCGTGCGCCGAGGCAGGACGGATGTCCTGACGGAACGGGATGGCATGGAAATTCTCGGTAGAAAGGGCAGGGCCGTCGCGATGCGCGACGGGGAATCAAGCACTAACCGAGTGAGACAGGAGGGGCGCGCGCACCGAGCGGTGCGCCCTGAGGTGAGGTGTCAGCCAATGGCGGCGGAGCGCGCGCTGCGACTTGCAGCGTCATGGTGCCGGTGGGCACCAGCCCTGGCAGGGTGGGCAAGAGCGGCAATGCAGCCAACGCTACGCCAGCGGGACAGACGGCCGATTGTTCGGCGTGTTGAGCGTCTTGGCGCGAGGGGTGATGATCGTGTCCGGCTTTGGACGGGCCCTCTATCCATATCGGACCCGCGGCCGAGCACAATTGAATCAGTGTTGCGCTTGGATCAGTCCCGGGCATGAAGCCCTGGGGGACCAGTGCTTTCAGCGCAAATACGCACAGCGCCAGCCAGATGGCAGCGCGATAGCGTATCGATGTGAGAGCACGGTTTGCGGGATGCATGGTGCTGTAATTCTAAACTACAGCTCTAGCCGGCTGCGGCACGCACTGAGGCGGCTTTATTCGTTGGGTTCGTTGTCAGACTGCTGCGTGAACGCACGCACAAGATGCGCGATCTGATCCAGCTCGTCTTGCGCCCCAGTCGTCCAGGCGGGCACGTCAAAGGGGCTGTCCGCGGGTGTGCTGTCAACGTTGGCGCGCAAGTCGCCCAGAATATCCAGCGCCAATTCGATGGCTTGCGGGTTGCTGCGGGTGGACAGCGCCAGGGCCAGTGCGACGGTCTGGCGCATGGCGAGCAAGCGGCCATCAAGTTCTGTTTCCATGTAAAGCCTTTAAGAAAATGGATTTGAAGAAAAATTGCGATGCGCCTACTGGCAAACGCGGGCCCCGGAGGGAGGACAATAGAAAACCTCTCTATTCTACGGATGGCATCCAGCGCCGCCGAGCCTGCAGCGCTCTCGCGTCAATGAAGATCGGCGGGATGGAGACGCCTGTCTGCACTGGCATTTCCTCCTGCAGGCGGAGTAGCTGTCGCAGCCGCAGCGCTGTTACATAAAAATAACTTGCGATTAAATCGTGCGCTATGTATTATTCAATCCATGACGACTTCATCACGCCCCTCTGCTGCCGATGCGCCATCACTGTTGCTGGACGAGCAACTGTGTTTTGCCCTGCATTCAACGGTGCTGGCGATGAACAAGGTGTATCGTAAGCTCCTGCGCTCGCTGGATCTGACGTATCCGCAATACCTGGTGATGATGGTGCTGTGGGAACAGGATCAGTTGACGCTGACGGACATCGGGCGCCGGTTGTTTTTGGATTCCGCGACCTTGACGCCGTTGCTCAAGCGCATGGAGACCGCTGGATGGTTGACGCGCACGCGCGCCGAGCAGGACGAACGCCAGGTCATCGTGGCGCTCACGCCGGCCGGGCGCGCGTTGAAGCAAAAGGCGGCGCAAGTCCCCGTCGAGGTACTGTGTGCGACGGAATGCGCGCCGGATCAGTTGGCCGCATTGAAAGTGCAGTTGGAGCAGTTGCGGGGAAGTTTGATGACGCATGCATGAGCGGGTCGGATGTGTCCGGTGTTGCGTGCCATCAATTTGCCATATATGTAGTGCACGATTAATTTGCTTGCTATTTGTATTCGGTTCTGGCGAGCCGTATGTTGAGTAAATCGCCTGTCGTTTCATCTGTGTTAACTAAAGGAACCTGTCATGTCTCTCGAAAAAGTCGTATACCGTGCCCATGCCAAAGCCACCGGCGGTCGTGATGGCCGTGCTGTCTCGTCGGACAATATCCTGGACGTCAAACTGGCTGTCCCGCGCGAAATGGGCGGCCCTGGCGGCGGCACGAACCCTGAGCAATTATTTGCTGCGGGCTACTCCGCATGCTTTCTCGGTGCGATGAAGTTCGTCGCGAATCGCGACAAGCTGTCGATTCCGGCGGATGCGTCCATTGAGGGTGCCGTGGGTATCGGGCCTCTGCCTACCGGCTTCGGTATCGAAGTCGAGCTGAAAATCTCGTTGCCGGGTCTGGCACGCGAGCAGGCAGAAGATCTGGTGCAACGCGCGCACATCGTGTGCCCGTATTCGAATGCCACTCGCGGCAATATCGATGTCACGCTGACGATTGTGTAAGGCAGTCAATGTGTTGATGGCCGGTGCTACTTTGTCACAAGGACGCCGGCCAGCAACCATAATCCGCCCCCGGCAATCAGCAGCAATATGACGCCGGTGATGCGCTCGATCAGCGCGTTATAGCGGGTCATGGTGGCCACGATGGCCGGGTGACCTATGCCCGCGCAGACCAGCAAATCCCAGCCCAATACCACCGCAAACATCCACAGTCCGTAGGCCCATTGTTGGATAGGCGGTGTATGTTTGCCGGCCAATAACGAGAACAGGCTGGCATAAAACAGCGCATTTTTAGGGTTCAGGACGCCCGAGCCGAAACCCATAGCAAAGCGCCGGCGCCAAGACGGCGGCACGGCCGTGCCAACGATAGCCGAACTGTGCAGCGACGCTGCGCCCGTGCGTGCATGACGGAGCAGCGCTACCCCCAGATATGCGAGATAGAGGCAGCCCGCTGCCTGCAGCAACTGGAAAAGCGCACCCGAGGGATTCAACGCAGCAAATCCGCCGATCGCCAATATGATGAAGATGCCGTTCGCAACTGCAATGCCCAAGCAGACGGTCGCGGTGGGACGCCAGCCATGCAGTAACGCGCTGCGGATAATCAAAAAGAAATCAGGACCGGGGCTGAGCAGCGCCAGGAAATGCGCGCCTGCGACCACGGCGAAGAGTTGCCACGTGTTTGCCATATTGCCTCTTGTGAGAACGAGGCAATTCTGCTGCGCCAGAAGAATGGCGTATTGAAGAAAATTGCGGGGCCTCAGCCGCCCGAGCGTTGATAGAGGCCAGGCGTGGCGGCGACTCGCTGTTTGAAGGCCCTCTGGAAATGGCTTTGGTCTGCAAAACCCAGGTCCTGCGCGATGCGGCTCAGGCTCTGGCCACGGCGCAACAATTGGCGGGCGTGCAGAATGCGCAGATCCAGTTGATAGGCATGGGGCGTCATGCCGGTCGCCGCGCGGAATGCGCGGATGAACTGATAACGGCTCATGCCCGCCATGTCTGCCAGCGTGGCAAGGGATATGTCGTGGCTGTGGGGTTCGCGCAGCAGGGCCGTGATGTGTTGGAAGCGATGCGGCAGCAGCGGGGGCGTCGGGGCTGCCAGCGGCAGGCCTAGCCATGAACGGCTCCCTACATACAAGATGAGCGCGGATTCTTTGTCGGCGTGCGCAGCGTCGGAAAACAATAGGTCATTGAGTTCACAGAATCGCTGATAGGCTGGCAGTGCGTGGCTGACAGCCGCGTGATCGGGCAGTGCGGCGTCCCCATCGTTCTCGGCCAGCAACGCGTGAACCCATTGAGCGTCCAGATGCAGCATCTGATAGCTCCATGCCGCGTCGGGATCGGGGTTGCAGGCGTGCGCGCAATGCGACGGCACCATGACCAGACTGCCGGCGGCGAGCCGATATGAGGCATCGCCACAAGTAAAGGTGCTATGGCCGTTGTCGACGGCGCCGATGGACACGGTGTCGTGCGTGTGCGTCGCATAGCATGCGCGGCTGTTAACGGCACGCCGGCTTTCCACGTAGGGCAGCCGCGCGTCGCGCCAGAATTGGGGATGGGACATAGAGAGCGGGTGGAACGCGGGGGGCGATAGGCAACAGATTACCATTACCGATGCCGGCCGCGTTCCCGGGATGATGGAGCGATAATGATGATTATGAATCGTTCGAAACATGCTACCGATATGGACTCCGATGTACAGCAGCCGGGTTCGGCGTCTGCTGACGATCCCGAACCTGTGCCGCCTACCCCTCCTGGCCCGAACGAGTGTTGTCAAAGTGGCTGTATTCCGTGCGTTTACGACATGTACAACGACGAAATGGAAACTTATCGCGAGGCCTTGCGTGCCTGGCGGGCTCGTCATCCGGGATCATCGTGAATGGCGGGCGCGTGGACGTCTGATGCCGGTGAAGGGGGAGCCTGCAACCAGGGCCGAGATTTTGTTGCGCTTTGGCACCTATTTTTGCGCTCTAAGGCGCGGTGCCAGACGTTACGATAAATAGGTGCCGATGCCTGACGAGGGTGCGGCGAATCTTTCAACAAGGATTACGTCATGATGAAGACGATCGCAACTGCCGGTTTGACCGCTTTGGCTTGCCTGATGGGCACCGTGGGGGCGGCACAGGCTCAACAGATGCATGAGGCTGCGCACCAGGCGCAGGAATATAGCTATCCCTCGCGCGACGGCAGTTACTCACCGCCCTCGACATTGCGCATTACGGAACAGCCGCAGGCCGGCACGGCGGCCCCGTCTGGCGTGGTGCGCGATACGCCGGAGAGCCTCGCCCAATACCAGCGCTGCCGCAATAACGCCGATCGTTCGGCGGTCGATCGTGCACAAATGCAAAACGAAGTTGCCGCATGCCTGCGGGAACTGGAAGCGCGTCGTCAACAATAAAGCAAGGGGATGGTAAGCTGATCGTTTCGACGTGTTGATGTGCGGGGAGCCGAGTGCAAGCTTGCTTTGTCACTGCACAGTCAATGCGTTTGACCTGATCGCTCCTCCATCCGTTTTTGTATTTCGCGACTCATGAATGCTGCCGACGACGCCCATTTGATTGAAACGCTGGTTGATAGCCAGTCCCTCTGCGAAGGCAGCTTTCTCAAAGCACGTCGCGATACGGTCCGCCTGCCCGATGGCAGGCAGGGCACGCGCGAATACATCGTGCATCCGGGCGCCGTGGTGGTCATTCCGTTGCTCGACGACGGGCGCGTGTTGATGGAACGGCAGTTCCGTTACCCGGTGGGGCAGGTGATGACTGAATTCCCTGCTGGCAAGCTCGATCCCGGTGAGGATCCATTGGCGTGTGCAAAGCGCGAGCTGCTCGAGGAAACGGGTTATACGGCCAAGGAATGGGCGAGCGCGGGGGCGATGCATCTGGCGATCTCCTATTCGACCGAGATCATCCATATCTTTTTTGCGCGCGGATTGGTCGCCGGCACGGCCCAGCTCGATCAGGACGAGTTCCTGGAGGTGCGCGCGACGGCGCCTGACGAATTGGCCGAGGCTTGCCGCAGCGGCCGCGTGACGGATGCCAAGACGCTGACGTGCACGCTGTGGCTGCAAAATGTGCTGGCCGGGAATTGGCCGCTGGATTGGCAGCCGCACGATGAATCCGGAAGATCTTGAACGTCTCGTCACGCTGGAGATGCCGTTCGGCAAATATCAGGGGCGTTTAATCGCAGATCTGCCGGGACCTTATTTGGCGTGGTTTGCGCGCAAGGGATTTCCGCCTGGACAGATTGGCCGGCTATTGGCGCTGATGCACGAGTTGGACCACAATGGTCTGTCGGCGTTGCTGCAACCGCTGCGCCGACAGGCAGGGCTCAAGAAGCCGGCGTAATGGCTTCGCACGAGGCCGCACGGTCTGCAATGCGCGCGTCCTGACCCAGCAAGGCCTGTGTGCCGCATTGTGAACCGAACATCGCCGTGGCGTCGTGTCCGACGCCCATGACTCGCTGGGGCGTGTGCGTGAGGTTGATAGGCGTGCTGCCCCGATGTGCCAGCAGGTGGTCATAGCGCAGATAGCCCAGGCCGCGCGACAGCCGGGTGGCGCCCTGAGCCTCGGCCGCGCAATGTTTGTCCAAGCCGTGATCCTCGGGATTGTTGTCCGCGCTGCCCAATAGATAGACCACATCGCGCGAGGCGTAACGCACATACAGGCTGGCAGGGCTGGAGTCGCTGGCGTAGGCAGGAAGCTGT
>Ga0182743_1002084_pt1 | contig 18146 bp, 7 predicted proteins | sample eDN3rd30CKraftOP_FD_128522 | JGI IMG/M metagenome (GOLD analysis project Ga0182743, IMG submission 128522) | Enriched Organic Plus compost microbial communities from Emeryville, California, USA - eDNA 3rd pass 30_C Kraft OP (version 2) (version 2) ... | reverse complement strand
CGCGTTCATGCCCTGGTACGGCCACAACTTCGAGGACGCGATCGTGCTGTCCGAGAAGCTGGTGAAGGAAGACGCGTACACCTCGATCCACATCCAGGAACTCGAGCTGCACGTTCGCGACACCAAGCGCGGGATGGAAGAAATCACGCGCGAAATCCCGAACGTGGCCGAAGAGAGCCTGACGCACCTCGACGAGCGCGGCGTGGTCCGCATCGGCGCACGCGTCAAGTCGGGCGACATCCTGGTCGGCAAGATCACGCCGAAGGGCGAGACCGAACTTTCGCCGGAAGAGAAGCTGCTCACCGCAATCTTCGGTGAGAAGGCGAAGGACGTGAAGGACAGCTCGCTGAAGGTGCCGCCGGGAATGGAAGGCACCATCATCGACGTGAAGATCTTCAGCCGCCGGATCGACGACGCGCTGCTCGAGAAGGAGCGCGGTGAGCGGATCGGCAAGCTGCGTCAGATCGAGCGCGAGGAGATCCTCCGCATCAGCGAGGCGCGCGATGAGGAACTGCGCGAACTGCTGACCGGCCAGACCGTGACGCTGATGCTGAAGAAGGGCACGGTCGAGCCGGTGCTGGACGAAGGTGTCCAGCTCGAAGGTGCGGTGCTGGAGAATCTCGCGCTCAGCGATATTGACCTGACCACACTCAAGGTGCAGAACCGCGAGGCGAACGAGCGTATCCGCCGCGTCATCAACGAGGCGAAGTCGCGTATCGAGCGCGTCCGCGAGAAGACCGAAGAGCAGATCGACAAGGTCTTCCAGCCCGACGAGCTCTCGCCCGGTGTGGTCCAGCTTGTCAAGGTCTACATCGCCGAGAAGCGCAAGATCTCGGTCGGCGACAAGATGGCGGGCCGTCACGGCAACAAGGGCATCATCGCCCGGATCGTTCCGGAAGAGGACATGCCGTTCCTGCCGGACGGGACGCCGGTCGAAATCGTGCTCAACCCGCTGGGCGTGCCGAGCCGCATGAACGTCGGTCAGATCCTCGAGACCACGCTGGGCTGGGTCTGCCGTCAGCTCGGCTTCGAAGCCAAGACCCCGGTGTTCCAGGGCGCTTCGGAAGACGATATCGGCACGCTGCTCAAGTTCGCCGGCATGAAGTGGGCACACGAGGCGCTCGGTATCACGTCGGCGGAGTTCCCGGAGTTCGGGCCAGCCGAATCGCATCGTCTGGTCACGGATTCGCACAAGCTCACGCCGACCATGGTCGGACAGGGGAGCGGCGTAGGCCTCAACAAGAGCCTCGGCCGCGCGCTCGACGAGTACCTCACCGATGCCGTAAGCGCCGAGGTGACCAGCAAGGTCGCGGAGTTCACGAGCTACATGTCGGCCGCGGCCACGGAACTGGCGGAACGGCGCGGCCGTCCGGTCGAGGAGAGCTTCCCCGCGATTGCTGCCATGATGCGGAAGGACAGCGGCGCGGAAGTCTTCGACGACGCCGTCATCGAATTCCTGGCCACGGCCGGACTCACGCCCGCCGGCAAGATCTGGCTGCGTGATGGCCGTACCGGTCAGAAGTTCGATCACCCGGTCACCGTCGGTGTGATCTACATGCTCAAGCTCTCGCACCTGGTCGATGACAAGATCCACGCGCGTTCGATCGGGCCCTACTCGCTGGTTACGCAGCAGCCGCTCGCCGGTAAGGCGCAGTTCGGCGGTCAGCGTTTCGGTGAAATGGAAGTCTGGGCGCTCGAGGCGTACGGTGCAGCGCACACACTGCAGGAGATCCTGACGGTCAAGTCCGACGACGTCGCCGGCCGTTCGCGCGTCTACGAGGCAATCGTCAAGGGCGAGAACCTGCCCGAGCCGGGCATCCCGGAGAGCTTCAACGTGCTGGTCAAGGAGCTCCAGTCGCTCGGCCTGAGCGTGACGTTGGGTCGCGAAGAGTAGGACGGGCGCGGGCGAGGGCGCGGGCGCGGCTGGTTTGGCTGCGTCCGCGGTCCAATCCGTCGCCGAGTTTGTGAAGGGGTTAGGCGTGTGAAAGCAGGCGAGAGCGTGGACAAGCCAAACCGCGCCCGCGCCCGCGCCCGCGCCCTCGCCCATGAGATGTAGTGAGTACTTCACTCTATCAGGCTTCACCTGAGGCCGGAGAGTTAAAACGAATGATTGATTTTCCGCGAGCCCGTGAGCAGCGGTCGAGTGACTTCGACTTCATCCAGCTCAAGATCGCCTCGCCCGAGGAGATCCGGAGCTGGTCGTACGGCGAGGTGACCAAGCCGGAGACCATCAACTACCGGTCTTTCAAGCCGGAGCGGGATGGGCTTTTCTGCGAGCGGATCTTCGGGCCGGTCAAGGACTGGGAATGCCATTGCGGCAAGTTCAAGCGCATTCGCTTCCGCGGCCATATATGTGACAAGTGCGGCGTCGAAGTCACGCTGTCCAAGGTGCGACGCGAGCGCATGGGCCATATCGAACTGGCCGTGCCGGTTGCGCACATCTGGTTTTTCAAGACGCTGCCGAGCCAGATGGGTTACCTGGTCGGCATGACGCTGCGCGACCTGGAGAAGGTCATCTACTACGCCAGCTACGTGGTCACACACCCCGGCAAGCAGGAAGTCCGCTACCAGCAACTGCTGGATGAGGACGAGTACTACGAGCTGCGGGTGAAGGCGCGCGAAGAGGGCGACAACATCTTCCGTGCGGAGATCGGTGCCGATGCGATCCGTACGCTGCTGCGCCAACTGGACACGTCGGATCGTCCGCTGGACGAGCGCAACAAGGACGGTCGCGGGCTGGACCGTCTGGCCGAGCAGCTTCGGGTGGAGGTCGCGAATGAGACCTCGCAGCACCGGAAGAAGATGAAGCTGAAGCGCCTCAAGGTGATCGACGCGATCCGCAACAGCGGCGCGGCGGTCGAGGCGCGCAACAAGCCCGAGTGGATGATCATGGACGTGATCCCGGTGATTCCGCCGGATCTGCGTCCGCTGGTTCCGCTCGACGGCGGCCGCTTCGCGACGTCGGACCTGAACGACCTGTACCGTCGCGTGATCAACCGGAACAACCGGTTGAAGAAGCTGATGGAGATGCGTGCGCCGGAGGTCATCCTGCGCAACGAGAAGCGCATGCTGCAGGAGGCGGTCGACGCGCTGTTCGACAACGGCCGTCGCGCCAAGGCGATCCGCGGCCGCGGCAAGCGTCCGCTCAAGTCGCTCTCGGACATGCTGAAGGGCAAGCAGGGCCGCTTCCGCCAGAACCTGCTCGGCAAGCGCGTCGACTACTCGGGCCGTTCGGTCATCGTGGTCGGCCCCGAGCTGCGGCTGCACCAGTGTGGTCTGCCGAAGGCGATGGCGGTCGAACTGTTCAAGCCGTTCATCATCCACGAACTCGAGAAGCGTGGCGAGGCGGAGACGGTCAAGCGGGCGAAGAAGCTGGTTGAACGCGATGATCCGAAGGTCTACGAGGTCCTCGAGACCATCATCAAGGACCACCCGGTTCTGCTGAACCGCGCGCCGACGCTGCACCGTCTCGGCATCCAGGCGTTCGAGCCGGTTCTGGTCGAAGGCAAGGCGATTCGTATCCACCCGCTGGTCTGCGCGGCGTTCAACGCGGACTTCGACGGGGACCAGATGGCCGTGCACGTGCCGCTCAGCTTCGAGGCTCAGCTCGAGGCGCGTGTGCTCATGCTCGCCAGCAACAACATCCTGCTGCCGTCGAACGGCCGACCGGTCGCGTCGCCGTCGCAGGACATGGTTATCGGCTGCTACTACCTGAGCCGTGCGCCGCTCGAAGTGACGGATGCCGAAGAAACGGTGAACAGCGGCCGGGCCTCGCGCGAGCGCAAGGAAGCCGCGCAGAAGCAGCTCGATGCGCTGTACGAGAATGCACCCCGTTACGGCCGGTTCGCGGAAGTCGAGTCGGCGCTTGCGCTGGGGCTGCTGCAGTTCCGCACGCCGTGCTGGTTCTGGATCACCCGCCACACACTCGGCGAGGATTACGAAGAGGGCGAAGCCCCGCGCGGCAAGTGGATCCGCACGACCGCCGGTCGCATCGTATTCAACTCGATCGTACCGCCGGAGCTGGGCTACTGGAACCTCACCATGGGCAAGAAGGAGCTCGGTGAGATCATCTTCCAGGCGTACCGCAACGTCGGGCTGCGTCGGACCACGGAATTCCTGGACGCACTGAAGGACTTCGGGTTCCGCTACTCGACGCTCGGTGGTATTTCGGTCGGCCTGGTCGACCTCGAGGTGCCGAGCGACAAGGAAGAGATCCTGCGCGATGCCGATGAGGAGGTCTCGCGTTTCACGCGTGCCTACCAGAACGGCGTAATCTCGAACGGCGAGCGCTACAACAAGGTGATCGACACCTGGACGCACGCCAACAACGACGTCGCGGACGCGATGGTGAAGCGTCTCGAGCGCGCCTCGGGCGGGTTCAACCCGGTGTTCATGATGATGAACTCGGGCGCTCGTGGTAACCGCGACCAGATGCGTCAGTTGGCCGGGATGCGCGGGCTCATGGCCAAGCCGCAGAAGAAGCTGACCGGTGGCATCGGTGAAATCATCGAGAGCCCGATCAAGTCGAACTTCCGCGAAGGCCTGACCGTGCTCGAGTACTTCATTTCGACGCACGGCGCACGTAAGGGTCTGGCCGACACCGCGCTCAAGACCGCGGACGCAGGGTACCTCACCCGGCGTCTGGTCGACGTTGCACAGGACGTGACCGTGGCCGAAGAGGACTGCGGCACCATCCTCGGGATCGAGATGACTGCGCTGAAGGAAGGCGAAGACATCATCGAGCCGCTGAAGGACCGCATCGTCGGCAACGTCGCCCTCGAAGACGTCTACGACCCGATCGACGGCGAGCTGATCGTCAAGGCGGGCGAGATGATCGACGAGGAAGAGGCTGACGCGATCGAGGACGCCGGGATTCAGGCAGTCAAGATCCGTTCGGTACTGACCTGCGAGGCGCGTCGCGGCATCTGCAAGCAGTGCTACGGTCGCAACCTCGCCACAATGGCGATGGTCGATATCGGTGAGGCGGTCGGGATTCTGGCCGCGCAGTCGATCGGCGAGCCGGGCACGCAGTTGACGCTCCGTACCTTCCACATCGGTGGTACGGCGGCGCGCATCGCCGCGCAGACCCAGCGCAAGTCGAAGGTCGACGGCAAGGCGACCTTCGAGCGAATCACGGTGGTCGAGACGCCGACGGGTGAGCGCATCGTAACCAGCCGTGAAGGTGAGATCGTGATGCGGACCAGGGATGGTGCGGTTCGCAGCCGACTGGCCGTTCCTTACGGCGCCACGCTGGCCGTGCAGGAAGACCAGCAGATCGAGGCCGGGGACCTGCTGTTCAGTTGGGACCCGTATTCGGAGCCGATCGTGGCGGACAAGGCCGGTGTCGTGAAGTTCGTCGACATCGTCGAAGACCAGACCGTGCGCGAGGAGCTCGACGAGTCGACCGGCCGTCGCCAGCTCGTCATCATCGAGGACCGCGACAAGCGGCTCCATCCGATGATCGAGATCTGGGACAGCGCGGGTGAGAAGCAGCGCGAGTTCATCGTGCCGGTCGGCGCTCAGTTGACCGTGCGCGACGGTGAGGCGATCGAGCCCGGGACGACCCTGGCGAAGATCTCCCGCGAGGTCTACAAGACCCGTGACATCACCGGCGGTCTGCCCCGCGTCGCCGAGCTGTTCGAGGCGCGCAAGCCGAAGGACCCGGCCGTCATCACCGAAATCGACGGCACGATCCGGTTCGGCGAGATCAAGCGCGGCAAGCGCGAGATCATCGTGGTGCCGCAGGGCGGGGACGAACGTGCCTACGAGGTGCCGGTCGGTAAGCACCTGCGCGTCCACGAGGGTGACGCAGTGCGCGCCGGTGACCGCCTCTCTGAAGGCCCGGTCAACCCGCACGACATCCTGCGCATCAAGGGGCCGCGTGCGGTGCAGGAGTACCTGCTGAACGAGGTGCAGGAGGTCTACCGCCTCCAGGGTGTAAAGATCAACGACAAGCACATCGGCACCATCGTCCGGCAGATGCTGCAGAAGGTTCGCATCACGGACTCGGGCGATACCGAGTTCCTGGAAGGCGAACACGTCGACCGCAGCCAGTTCCGCGAGGCCAACCAGCGCGTGCTGGCCAAGGGCGGGACGCCGGCTCGTTCCGAGCCGTTGCTGCTCGGCATCACGAAGGCCTCGCTCACAACCGAGTCGTTCATCTCGGCGGCCTCCTTCCAGGAGACCACCCGCGTGCTGACCGACGCGGCGGTTCGCGGCGCTCGCGATGAACTGATCGGACTGAAGGAGAACATCATTATCGGCCACCTGATTCCGGCCGGTACGGGTGTCTACCGCACCCACGATGTCGAGTTCGAGGTCGATTTCCCACGTGGCGAGGATGAACTCGGCGCCACACGCGAGGAGATCTTCGGGGGCGCCGCTCGCGAAGAGGCGCCCGCGGACTGAGCAAGCGAAGCTTCGGTTCCAGAGAAAAAGGCCAGGGGTTAGCCCCTGGCCTTTTTGCTTCCCGGCCCGCAACGCCCGGTTCCGTTGATCCGACGCGACGCCGGTTTTAATTTTTACGCTATTCTATCACAGTTGTCCGAGCTTCTTGTTTCAAAAACTCATCCGTTTCTGCGGGCCTGTGCTGGCCCTTGCCCTGCTTGGTGCCTGTGAGCGCCCCGCGGTCTACCGGATCGGCGTGGTGGTCGGGTACGAGGCGGGGCTGGTCGCGCGCATGGTCGGGGAGGAAGTCGCGCGCGAAGGTGGGATCGATGGGGTTCCGCTGGAAATTGTGGTTGCGCCGCACGCCTCACCGAGCAGCGCTGCGCCGGCAATCTCGCGAGCAGAAGAATTTGCGCGCGATCCCTCCATTCTGGCGGTGGTCGGGCACTCCAACAGCGGAGCATCCCTGGCGGCCTCCCCGATCTACAACTCGGCGGGGCTGGTACAGATCGCACCGACCAGCACGGCCCCCGGGTTCCGGAACGCGGGCCCGTACACATTCACGATGGTCCCGGACGACAGTCGCCAGGCTGCCTTTCTCGCGGACATGATCGAAACCCTGTATACGCCGAGTCGCGTGGTCATCATCTACGTGAACGATGACTATGGTCGCGGGCTCGTGACCGAACTCCGTGAGCAACTGGACCGAACGCGCGGACTGCAGATCGATGAGTATACGTATCTGGAGGTCCCGGATACGATTCTGCCGACGGGAAGGATCGCCCGCTCGATCGAATTGAGCGGGAAGCAATTCGAACTTGCGATCGACCGTATGAGGGATGCGCCGCCTGACCTGCTTGTCTGGCTCGGGCGCCCTGCCGCCCTGGGCGATTTCCGGAGGCTGCTGCCCGAATCGCTGCGTGGCCTGCCGATCCTGGGCAGTGATGCGCTGGACACGCCGATGCTGTACGACAACGAGGACCATCTGTTCGGCGGTATTCGCTTCGTGCGCATGGCGGACCCGGATGTCGATACGCCCGAGGGTAGCCGGTTGCGCCAGAGGTTCTCGGCCGAAACCAACCTGCGGCTTTCGACGGAAGCATTGCTGACCTACGACGCCGTGCAGATGGTGGTGGCAGCGCTGCGCTCCGGTGCGCGGACCCGGGAGCAGGTGCGCGAGAAGCTGGCGGCGGTCGGGCTTCAGGACGCGCCGTTCCAGGGCGTGGCCGGCGTGGTTCGCTTCGATTCGAATGGCCAGGCGGACCGGGCGTACCAGCTTATGCAGGCGGGAGATTCCGGCCTGGTTCGCGTGGGGCGGAGATAATGGGACTCCGGCGCTCCGTGCGCGGGCTGGTGCTCGCGTGCGCCGGCGCGCTTGCACTTGCGGGCCTGACCGCCACCCTCATTGTCCTGCTCTCGTTTTCCCGTCGCAGTGCCGCGCTCGAGGATTACACGCGTCGCTACCTCGAGGACGAAGCCACCGCGCAGCGGATCCAGAGCGGCGTCTACGAGCAGGTCATCGAGATCAGCCGGTACACGACCACGCCGGACCCCGCTTCACAGCAGCGCTTCCGCTCCCTCGGGATGCAGGTCTACGCGGATATTCGGGATTACCTGTTCCGGGACCTCTCTGTATCGGAGCGGCTGCTGGTCGAGAATCTGAAGGAAATCCACGAGCGTTTTGAAGTGCATGCGCAGGAGGCGTTCATCCTTGCCGGCCGCGGCGACGTGATTGCGGCGAGGCAAAGGGGCGAGGCGCTGAGCCTGAATGCCGCGCAACTGCTGCGTGACCTCGACCACCTCATGGACGCACGCGAATCGAACCGCAATCGCCTGCTCGCCGAGCAGGCTGCGGCGATCCAGTGGCTCTACGCCATGACAGCGCTGCTCGTTCTCTCCGGGGGAGTCGCGATCTTTCTCCTGGTCCGTGTGCTCGAGCGTCGGATCATCGCGCCGGTGCGGACCATCGCAGCGGGTGTGTCCAGCATCGCCGCCGGTGAGCTCGAAACCCGCGTTCCCGCCACCTCCGCGGATGAGCTCGGCATGCTCGCGCGCAATTTTAACGACATGGCCGCCCGGCTGCAGCAGGCCCGCCGGGATCTGATCGAAAGCGAGAACACGCTGCGGCAATCGCAGAAAATGGAAGCGGTCGGTCGGCTCGCGGGTGGCGTCGCCCACGATTTCAACAACATTCTCACGGCGATTCGTGGCCACGCCGAACTGCTGCTCGAATCCGAAGCAAACGCCTCTCGCAGGGAGGATATCGAGGAGATCGCGGCCGCGGCCGACCGCGCGGCCCGGCTCACGCGTCAGTTGCTCGCCTTCAGCCGGCAACAGGTGCTTCGTATCCAGAACTTCGACCCGAACGAAGTGATCTCCGGACTCGCCAGACTACTGCAGCGCCTCATCGGGGCGGACATCGACCTAGGGGTTGTGCTCTCGAACGAATCACTCCGGCTTTGTGCCGACCAGAGCCAGTTCGAGCAGATCGTCATGAACCTCGCCCTCAATGCCCGCGATGCGATGCCCAATGGCGGACGACTCACCATCAGTACCTTCCGCAGCGAGTTGACCGGCGGCCTCGACGGTGTGCCGGCCAACGTGCCGCATGGAACCTGGATCGTCCTGCGTGTTCAGGATACGGGCCTGGGCATGACGCCCGAGGTGCAGGCGCGCATCTTCGAGCCGTTCTTCACGACCAAGGAGCTCGGGCGCGGCACGGGGCTCGGGCTCTCCACCGTCTACGGCATCGTCCAGCAGAGCAGCGGTCACATCTGGGTCGAAAGCGAACCCGGTCGGGGCAGCGTGTTCACCGTTCTGCTCCCGCTGGTTCAGAGCGTAGTGGAAGAGGAGCCAACGGCCGAGAAGCTGATCGCGGCCGGGCCTGGCGGGACGCTGCTGCTGGTCGAGGACGAGCCCGCGGTCCGTGCGTTCGCCGCCCGCGTGCTGGAGCGCCACGGCTACCGCGTGCTCCAGGCAGAAAACGGCGAGGACGCTCTCCAGGTGGCGCGGGCCCATCCGGGAGAGATCCGCGGGTTGGTGACCGACATCGTGATGCCACGACTCGGCGGGCTCGAACTCGCTGAACGCCTCTCTGACGAGCGTCCGGACCTGCGCATCCTGATCATGTCCGGTTACACCGAGGACGAACTGCCGACGCGCTTTCGGCAGCAGACGGCCGTCTTCCTGCCGAAGCCCTTCACCGTTACTGACCTGCTCGACGCCGCTCGCCGCACCTTCACGGATACGGCCGCCTAGCAGCCTGCCGGCGCGGGCTGTCCTGTGGCGGCGTGTCCGTCCGCGCTTGCGGCACTCCGGCCGCGGTGGCGCCGCCGACGCGAATCGGCCGCCAGCGCCGACTACTGACCCCGCCGTCCGCCGCCGGGGCCGCCGTTGTTCTGGAAGGGGTTCCGGATGCGCTCCGGAACCTGCTTCCACTGCTCGCTGGTGAGCAGCTTCTCGACCTGCGTGAGGGCAGCGCGGATCTCGTTGCGACCGGCCTCGATGTCGGGCTGGATCTGCTGGAAGACCTGACCCTGCTGCTGCCCGGGCTGCACATTATCGAAGCGTTTGCCGAGTTCCTCGCGTCGGTGCGCCAGCTTCTCGTCGAGCTCGCGCGAGACGGTCTGGATCGAGCTGACCTGGTCCGGAGTCAGCTTCAATGTCTCGCCCAGACTCAGCAGCACCGGCAGCGGGTTTACCAGCATCCGATCGAGCAGGCCGACGGCGTTGAATCCGCCGCGTCCGGCGCCCTGCCCACCCGTGCCACGCAGGCGAGCGGGTACCTTCTGCCACTGCTCGGCCGTGAGTTCATTCTGCGCCTGCCGCATCGCAAGCGTAGATTCCGACCGTGCGCCTTCGATCTGCGGCTGAAGTTCGCGCAGCCGCTGCACGGTCTGCGGGTTCGCCTGCATCCCCCCGGCGTTCCCCTGCATCAGTGGCGCGAGTTCGCTGGCCGCCTTCATGAGCGTCTCGCGCCGGACAGCGAACCTGGCATTCAGCGAATCGGAAATGGCACCGAGCCGGGCGAGCTGCGTTTCGTTGAGGCCGAGCGAATCCTTGCGCGCGATCAGCGAATCCACCGGATTCATCAGGATGCTGCCGACCAGGGCCTGCGGATCGGCGTTCGCGCCGCCGCGCAGCAGGTCGGCCATTCCGCCGAACCCGCCACCCGGACCGTTGCCCCGGCCACCTTCGAACCCGCCAAAGCCGCCACCGAATCCGCCGCGACCGCCACCGAACCCGCCCATCGCCATCGGCGGGCCGAGGCCGCGGTTGTTCTGGAACGCCTGACCGCCAACGGCGAGGCGCGCCGAAAGCGTGAGCGAGAACGGGCGGGTGAAGGCCGACTGCCCACGGCGGCTCTGACCGAAAGCTTCGTTGACCGAATACAGGAACGTGTTCGTCGAACGGTCAAACCCCTGCACTTCGAGCAGCGTCGATTCGACCCGGCGTTCCTCGCCCCAGCCGCGCATGTTGTTTTTGCCGTTGACCAGTTGATCGAGCCCGGTCAGCGCGTTGCGGGCGTCGAGCGAAATCGTGAGCCGACGCTGCACGGTCGGCAGGTTCGGGCGGAAGCTCGCCCGGAAGTCGAGGTTCTGGCTCCAGCCGTTGCGGCAACTGTTGCGTTCCGCAATCCCTCCGAACTGGGACTTCAGACAGCTTGCGATCCGCCCCGGGACGGTGCCCAGCAGCCGGTCCATCCCGTTCACAAGCGCCGTGTCGCCGGCTGTGGCCGGGTCGAACACGAACGCCCGGTCGTTGCGCGACCCATCGCCGTTGATGTCGCGGTTCACGATCGGCGTGAACGGCGAGCCCGAAGACGTGCGCACCATCGCCGTGAGCTCGATCTCATCCGAGATCGCCTTCGCGAACGTGAGGTTCAGCGTGTGTCGACGGTCCTGGTTGCTGGTGGACCACTCGACCTGGTTGGGATTGCCCGCGGTGGTCGAGCCGCCGAACGAGCCGGACGCCTGGTCGCGCGCCCAGCCCAGCGTGTAGTTCGCCGAAAGGGTGATCCGCGCGGGCAGGAAGCCGTTGATCGATAGCGAGACCTGATGGGCCGTGGACGCGCGATCCGATCGCACATCGTACACGTTGCCGAACTCCTCGTGCACACGTGAACTGGCCAGGGAGACCGCCCCGGTCTGCTCGACGATGGCGCCCGGGTCGCCGAAGAACGGCCGCTGTTCCCGCCCCAACTGGACCGCCCGCGACTCGTCCAGGTTGAGGTCGTAGTACCCCCACAGCCCCAACCCGCGCGAGTACGTGTAGCGAACGTTCGCGTTCAGGTTGAACGGCAGGACCGTACGGTACCCCAGGTCGAAGCGAAGCGAGGCCGGCATGCGCTGGTCCGGATCGATCAGCGTGACCGTCGGTGCACGCGAGGACTGGCCATCGGGCACACCCGGCCCGCCGTCCGCGCACGCATCGGGTACACCCAGCGGATCGGCGAGGTAGAGGTCCCAGTCCGGCGTCGGCACGGCCGCACCGATACAGATCAGTCGCTGCTCCGCATTGGGCAGCCCGGTCTGCCGCACGGCCGCCGAGTAGATATTGGTCGGGGCTCGCCCGGCAAACAGGCCGACCCCGCCGCTCAGCGATTTGACCGCGGAGCTCTCGGTCGGCCTCGGCAGCCGGTAGTTGAACCCGATACGCGGACTGAAGGTGGTCGAGACCGGGTCAATATCCGTGCGCCGGCCGAAGATCCGCTCGATTTCCGGATTGTACGCCGGCCGCTGGTCCAGCTCGGCGCGGTCCCAGCGCAGCCCCAGCGTCAGCTCCAGCGGCTGACTGATTCGCCAGGTATCCCCGAAGTACAGCCCCGTATTCAACACGCCGGTCCGGCTCTGCCGTTCCGAGAGCGAACGCTCGTAGCGCTCCGGCCGGTTCGCTTCGAAGTCCGCCAGCGAATTGAACGTGAAGCTGCCGTACAGGTTGTCGGTCGATCGGTCGATGCTGCGCGACTTCTGCATGCTGCCGCCCAGCTTCAGCCGATGCAATTGCGCGCCGACCGGGAGCAGGAACGAAAGGTCGTTCGACAGTTGCAGGTCGCGATTGTAGCTCTCGGTCGGCATGCTCCGGTTCCCGCCGAAGACCATCGACGTCGTGCCACGCGTCCCGTCCTCAAAATCCGACGTCACCCGCACGCGCCCCTCCGGCAGCACCAGGTAGGGCAGCGCGTCACTCCAGTTTTCGCTGAAGCTGAGGTTCAGCGCATTCGTCCAGTTTGCCCCCCACCGGGAGGAAAGCGTCAGGGCGCCCAGCCGGTTGTTCCGCTCCGATTCGCCGCCGTGCGCTGCCAGATCGAGGATGCTGATCCGCGTGCTGTCCTGGTCATTGATGTTCAGGTTGAAGCGCGCCGACAGGGTGTGCGACTGCCCCCCGCCCTGCATGATGTTCCAGTCCAGCCGTCCCTGCGCCCGCAGATCGTCCGATAGCTGACGGTACGGCCCGGTCTGCCCCAGCGTGCTGAACCCGTACTGGTCGCCGAGAATGTCGAGGAAGCGCCCCACCGAATCCGGCGAAACCCCCGACCGCTGCGCCACCTGCGGATCGTCCACACTCAGCGCAAATCGATGGTTCACGTTCTTCAGCATCTGGAACGACGCGTTGTAGAACAGTTTGTTGCGGATCAGCGGCCCGCCGACCGAACCGCCGATGTTGTGCGTCGTGAACGCATTGACCGTCGGCGTGGCACGCACCTGCAGCGCGTCATCGTCGAACCGATAGGAAAGTGAACCCCCGAAACGGTTGTTGCCGCGCGCCGTCGTCATCGAAACCTGGCCACCGGCAAAACCCCCGCGCGAGGCGTCGAACGTGCTGGTCGTCACCTGCGTCCGCCGCACCCCCTCCTCCGGCACCGACAGGCCGCCTTCGCCCAGAATCACGCCGTCCAGCACGATCTGGTTCAGCAGGTCGCTCATGCCGGCAACCGAAAAGCCCATCCGCCCGCTCAGCGAGTCCGCCGACGTTCCGACCACACCCGCAGCCAGCAGCGCCAGCGTGTTCGGGTCGAGGTCCGGCAGCGGCAGCCGATTGATGACCTCCTGCGGCAGCTCCGTGGTCTGCTCGCCCGCCTGCCCGCGCCCCGGCGGCGGCCGATTCGCCGTCACCTCGATCGCGTTCAGTTGAATCGCCTGCGGCTGCATCGTGACGTTGGTCAGAAGGAGCTCTTCTTCCGCCTCCCGCACGACCGTCCGCACCACATCCGCCATCCCGATGAACGAAATCCGCAGTACATACCGACCCCCGCCGTCCGGGAAGTTGATCATGTACCGCCCGTTCCGATCCGTCAGCACCGATCGCGTGATCTCCGTCTCGACCGAAATCACCGTCACCCGGGCACCCACGACAGGCTCGCCATCCGTGCCGGTCACCCGACCCGTCAGAACATCCGCATTCTGTGCGACGACCACCCCCGGCAGCAGACACAGGAGCACCAGTACCGCGGCGCGTAGCATTCTCATGATCCAGAAATTCTCCGCGGAACCCCGCGGCATCGATGTTCGACTTCGCAACAGCCCCACGCGGCCATTAAGACGCAGCCAGCCAACCGTTCGTTAGCCGCGCTTTCTTTGAGGCAAGGCAGGAAAAGGGGAAAACACGAAGGGCAAGGTGGCAGGGCGAAGGGAAAGGGGAAGGGGAAGGCTATCGAATGAAGGCTAATGTTAAGTCCTTAAGGGAGAAGGTGAGGGACCAGGGGTCAGTTTTCCAGCTTCAGGTGGGAAGGTCTTCAGGTGAAAAGGGAGGTGTCGAGGCGGGGAGGCGCGTCACCGGGCGAGGGTGGGGTCGACGGCCGCCCGGTCGAGGCGGGGCGGTGTACGCGTGGGTGAAAAAGCCGGAAGGAACGACGGCACGGGACACCCCCCTGACTGCGATCTTCCACGGCACGACGATCCGGAGTGCGCCATCAGACTGATTCGCCGCTCCGTTCCCCTGCGGGTCCACGGCTCCCGTCAGCGCGCACGCGCAGGGCTGCCTTCTAATGTCTGGACCTCAAGGTCCGGCTGGATCCGGCTCGAAAGCATTTCCATGGATATCCGGACACTCCCGGCCCTGCGGCCTGGGTCGGCACCCCGTCCATACGGTGCCCTCCTCACCTCCTCCTCCTCACCACCTCCTCCTCACCACCTCCTCCTGACCCTCCTCGTCCCTTCACCACCTGCCACCTCACCCCTGCCCCTCATCCTTAAACCTGTAGGTCTTAACATTAACCTGCCTCTCCCTTACTCCTCTCCCTTCCTCCTCAAGCCTTCCGGCTTGTACTCGAGCCTTCCCCCTTCAGCCGTAAAGCGATGAGGGGCGTTGACACGTCGTAGCCAAGCGTATACCTTTCCAAGTCTGTCGACCGTCAGGCGTTCCAACGGCGGTCAGACACAAGGATTGAGGTACTGGCTGCCAGCACCTGCTGCCAGCCGACCGGGGATCGCGGTCCCCGATTTTTTCGTCCGGTTTTTCTCGTTACGAGGCCAAGCAAAACATGCCGACGATCAACCAACTGGTCCGTCGTGGCCGGCAAGCGGTTGAAAAGACGAACAAGGCGCCCGCGCTGCAGGCGAATCCTCAGAAGCGTGGCGTGTGCACGCGTGTGTACACCACGACGCCGAAGAAGCCGAACTCGGCGCTGCGGAAGGTTGCCCGTGTTCGCCTGACCAATTCGTACGAAGTCACTGCGTATATCCCGGGTGAGGGACACAACCTGCAGGAGCACTCGATCGTGCTGATCCGCGGGGGTCGTGTGAAGGACCTGCCGGGTGTGCGCTATCACATCGTACGGGGCACACTGGACGCGAGTGGCGTAAGCGACCGCAACCAGGGGCGCTCCAAGTACGGAACCAAGAAGCCGAAAAAGAAATAACCCATGAGCCGACGCCAGCGAGCCATCAAGCGCGAGACCCCGGCCGACCCGCAGTACGGTTCGGCTTCGGTCACGAAGTTCATCAACACGCTCATGTTGGACGGCAAGAAGTCCGTGGCTGAGCGGATCTTCTACGAGTCGATGCGCATCGTGGAGGAGAAGACCGGGCAGCCGGCGATGAACGTGTTCAAGCAGGCGCTCAACAACGCGAAGCCGGTGGTCGAAGTAAAGAGCCGCCGCGTGGGTGGTGCGACCTACCAGGTGCCGGTGGAGGTTCGTCCGGAGCGGCGGACCGCGCTCGCGATGCGCTGGCTGGTAAGCTATGCGCGGCAGCGTGGTGACAAGAACATGGGCGAGCGTCTCGCGGCCGAGTTGATCGCGGCCAGCCGCAACGAAGGCAACACGATCAAGAAGAAGGACGACACGCACCGCATGGCGGAAGCGAACAAGGCGTTCGCGCATTACCGCTGGTAACGGGAGAGCGACGGTGGGGGCAGAGGGTCCTCGCCGTGCAGTGCTCCCGGCAGGAAAAACAATAGTGAGCGCGGCGTACTGGCGCGCGGGGGTACCCGCCGCCGATGCAGTCGCCCGGTGAATAAACAAAATGTCTAGATCGACACCACTTCCAAAGCTGCGCAACATCGGCATCATGGCGCACATCGATGCCGGCAAGACGACGACGACCGAGCGTATCCTGTATTTCACGGGCCGCATTCATCGCATTGGTGAGACGCACGAAGGTGCGGCCACCATGGACTGGATGGAGCAGGAGCAGGAGCGCGGCATCACGATCACGTCGGCGACCACGACTGCGCACTGGAAGCGTTTCGGCGAGGATTACCGGATCAACGTCATCGACACGCCCGGACACGTCGACTTCACGGTCGAAGTGGAGCGTTCGCTGCGCGTGCTGGATGGCGCGGTGGCGGTGTTCTGTGCGGTTGGCGGTGTCGAGCCGCAGTCGGAGACCGTGTGGCGCCAGGCGGACCGCTATGGCGTTCCGCGCGTCGCGTTCATCAACAAGATGGACCGCGTCGGCGCCGACTTCATGCACGTGGTAGGCATGATCCGCGACCGTCTGGGCGCGAAGGCCTACCCGATCTACTACCCGCTCGGCGAGGGCGAACTCTTCACCGGCGTGATCGACCTGATCCGTCAGGTCGAGCTGGTGTTCGACGAGGCGTCGCTCGGGCAGAAGTGGGCCGAGGGCCCGGTGCCCGAGGCGCTGCGCGAGAAGATCGAGCAGTTGCGTGGCGAGCTGGTCGAGGCCGCGGTGGAGCAGGATGAAGAGCTGCTCAGCAAGTATCTCGAGGGCGAAGAGATCAGCGAAGAGGAGCTGCGTGGCGCGATCCGCAAGGCGTGTATCGCGGGGACCGTGGTTCCGGTGCTGTGTGGTTCGGCCTTCAAGAACAAGGGCGTGCAGCAGTTGCTGGATGCGGTGATCGACTTCCTGCCGTCGCCGGTCGATGTGCCGGCGATTACGGGGCATCTGCCGCACCACGATGAGGAGATCGTCACGCGTGAGTCGGACGATAACGCTCCGTTCTCGGCGCTCGCGTTCAAGATCATGACCGACCCGTACGTCGGGAAGCTGACCTATTTCCGTGTGTATTCGGGTTCGCTGCCGGCGGGTTCGTACGTCTACAACTCGACGAAGGACAAGCGCGAGCGTATCGGCCGCCTGCTGCAGATGCACGCAAACCGGCGCGATGAGATCGCGGAAGTGTTCGCGGGTGACATTGCGGCGGCGATCGGCCTGAAGGATACGCGCACCGGCGACACGCTGTGCGACCCGGACAACGCGGTCGTCCTCGAGGCGATGAAGTTCCCGGAGCCGGTGATCGACGTAGCGATCGAGCCGAAGACGAAGGCCGACCAGGACAAGCTGGGCACCGCGCTGCAGAAGCTGTCGGAAGAGGACCCGACGTTCCGCGTCCACACGGACGAGGAGACCGGCCAGACGATCATTTCGGGGATGGGCGAGCTCCACCTGGAGATCATCGTCGACCGCATGATGCGCGAGTTCAAGGTCGAGGCGAACGTGGGGCGCCCGCAGGTCGCCTACCGCGAGACGATTCGCAAGGAAGCGAAAAACGTCGAGGGCAAGTTCGTCCGTCAGTCGGGCGGTCGCGGTCAGTACGGCCACGTGGTGATCAACCTCTACCCGGGCGAGCCCGGCAGCGGTTTTGTCTTCGAGGACAAGATCGTTGGTGGCGTGGTCCCGCGTGAATACATCGGGCCGACCGAGCAGGGAATCAAGGAAGCCATGGACAGCGGTGTGCTGGCCGGCTACCCGATGGTCGATGTCCGGGTCGAACTGATCGACGGTAGCTACCACGACGTCGACTCGAGCGAAATGGCGTTCAAGATCGCCGGCTCGATGGCGTTCAAGGAAGCGTGCCGCCGTGCGAACCCGGTTCTGCTCGAGCCGGTCATGGACGTCGAAGTCGTGACGCCGCAGGAGTACATGGGCGACGTGATGGGCGACCTGTCGAGCCGTCGCGGCAAGATCGGCGGCATGACGCAGCGCGGCTCGGCGCAGGTGATCGGCGCGAGCGTGCCGCTCGCCGAGATGTTCGGCTACTCGACGCAGTTGCGTTCGCTCACCCAGGGACGCGCCGTCTACTCGATGCAGTTCAGTCGCTACGAGGAGATGCCGAAGAGCAAGGCGGACGAGATCATCTCGAAGGTTGCAGGCAAATAGGACGTGGGGCGGCGGCGCAACTGCCGCCGCCTGAGCGTCACTGACGGATAAACACGAAGAACGAACCGGGAACGAGCGAAATAATGGCTAAGGCAAAGTTTGAGCGGACGAAGCCGCACGTGAACATCGGGACGATTGGTCACGTGGACCACGGCAAGACGACGTTGACGGCGGCGATCACGCGGATCCAGGCGG
>Ga0182743_1002082_pt1 | contig 18153 bp, 20 predicted proteins | sample eDN3rd30CKraftOP_FD_128522 | JGI IMG/M metagenome (GOLD analysis project Ga0182743, IMG submission 128522) | Enriched Organic Plus compost microbial communities from Emeryville, California, USA - eDNA 3rd pass 30_C Kraft OP (version 2) (version 2) ... | reverse complement strand
GGTCCGGTGGCGCCCCGGGCACCCGTGGCCCCGGTCGGTCCCTTGCGGAACTTTCGGCCGCCGGGGAACTTGCCGGGCTTCAGGTCCTGCCGGGTGAGGGAACGATCCTTGACCTTTACCGAGGTGACGGCGTTCCGTTTCAGCTGTTCGGTGCCGACGCTTGCCCTGGACACCTTTACCGCGGCATAGCTGGTCCCGCTGATGGCCACCAGGAGGGCGAGGATCGCGAGCGTGTTGGAGACGGCCGGCCGGAGCACGGTGGCTACCTCGCCATCACGAACGTGATGCCGACATCGCCGAGCGGAACGGGTTGAACTGGTTCACCCGGGATGAAAGGCCAGTCGGTCACGACGGACTTCGCGTAGAGGAGGCTGTTCGGCTGGACCGTCGCCGTGAAGTCCTGCGCGCATCCGTCGGTGTTCCCCGACATCTCGCACTCCACGAGGAGGCCGCCCGGCGAGGCCCAGAGCTGGATCTTCCGTTCGGTGTAGACCTGGTCGGACTCGGCCTTGTTGGCGGAGAAATTGCTCAGGACCATCTCCGTGGCGGGGGTCACGGTCGCCACATCCTCCACCGAATCGCCGGCGATGCTGTTGCTGACCGACAGAAACCTCTCGATCCCCGCCACCTCGTAGATCCGGTTCATCACCATGGTGGTGCCGCTGAGGCCGGCCGGCCCGCCGTCCCCGGTGGCTCCCGTGACACCGGTCGCGCCGGTCGGTCCGGCGGGCCCGGTCACGCCCCGAGGACCGATGGCCCCGGGTGCTCCGGGAGGTCCGGCTTCCCCGGTGCGCCGGTCGCTCCGGTCAGCCCCCGGGGCAGCGCTCCGGGCTTGAAGTCGCGCCTGAGCAGAGAGTGGTTCCTCACCTTTGCGCTGTTCACCGCGTTCGCCCGCAGCTGCTTCGTCCCGACGCTGTTGGCGGGCAACTTGACCGCGGCGTACGAGACGCCCCCGAGGGCGATGAAGAGGGCCGCGATCGCGAGCGAATTCGCGAACGAAGGACGGCGTGTCAATGCGCGAAGCCTCCCGGCCAGCGCCCCGATCGTCTTCGACATCCCTCTCCCCCCTTAGTTTGCAGTGCGGGCACTCTACGCGACGCATCCGGCGGCGAACCGGGCGCCCCCTGGATCCCACCGATCTGCGGGAACCCTCCCGTCTACGTAGTAACCACGGAACCTGTCCCCGGGTGCGCCGGTGGCAGCTAGTTTCTGAGGTGGGAGACATAGGAGCTCGTGCCGGTGACAAGGACGGCGACGGGCCACGAAACGGAAGGCACCAGAAATGTCCGAGTCCCGTCAACCCAGGGTCCTCATCCTCTTCGCCTCGACCCACGGCCAGACCGAGAAGATCGCCTCGCAACTCGGCGTGACGATGGGCCTGTGCGACCTCCAGGTGGTGGTACGAGACGTGCGCCGCCACCCCGACGAAGATCCCCGCGGCTACGACGCCGTCGTGGTCGCGGCCTCGATCCATGCCGGCCACCACCAGGGCGAGATCGTCGACTGGGTGAAGCGCCACGTGGACGCGCTCGGAACCGTTCCGAACGCGTTCGTATCGGTTTCGCTCTCCGCCGCCGAAGAGGATGACGAAGCGCGAGAGGCGACCCTCGAGTACATAGACGACTTCAGCCGCGACACGGGCTGGACGCCGAACCACACCGCCCCGGTGGCCGGGGCGCTGCTTTACCGCGAGTACAACCCCTTCACCCGCATCCTCATGAAACTGCTCATGAAGAAAGGCGGCCATCACACGGACACCCTCCAGGACTACGAGTACACCGACTGGGAGGCTCTGGCGCGCTTCGGCCAGGAGATCTCGGCCGATTTCAAGGAACGGGTCCGCGAGGGCGCTAGCCTCGGTACATGAGCGTGGAACCAGGCAAAGGCTCTGCTCGACCCTCCCCGGTCCGGATCGTGATCGTCGGCGGTGGAGCGGCCGCGATCGAAGCCTTGCTCGCCCTGCGCGACCTCGGCGGCGACCGGGCCGAACTGACACTCGCCGCACCGAACGAGGACTTCGTGCTGAAGCCCCTTTCGGTGAAGACACCATTCGAGGGCGAGCAACCGCTCAGCTTCGGACTCGCCGAGATCACGGGGAGGGTCGGAGCGACCTTCGAGCGTAAGAGTGCGGTCTCCGTCGATGACCGGCATCAAATCGTCGTCCTGAGAGACGGGACCGAGCTCCCCTACGACTTCGTGGTGGTGGCGACGGGCGCGAAATCACTTTGGAGCGTGCCCGGGGCGACGACGTTCTGGGACCTGAACGCCGAAAGCAGCGTGCAGGAAATACTCGAACGGCTGGCGACGGGCGAGGCCCGGCACATCGCCTTCGCCGTCCCCGGGGGGCCGAGTTGGCCCCTTCCCGCCTACGAACTCGCCCTGAGGACCTCGCACGAGCTGGAACGACTGGAACGCACGGACGCGAAGCTCATGGTCGTGACCGGCGAGGAGAAACCGCTCGAGCAGTTCGGCTTCGGCGCCTCGACCCAGGTGGCGGCCCTGCTGGAGGCGCACGGGGTCGAGTTCGTCGGACAGACCGTCCCCATCGGATTCGACGGGAGCGTGCTGGAGACGTCGCGAGGCACGATCCCGGTCGACGAGGTGCTGGTCCTGCCCAGCCTGGAGGGCCGGAGACTCGACGGGGTCCCCTTCGACGAGTCCGGGTTCGTCCCCGTCGACGAGTATGGTCGGATCGCGGGGCTCGAGAGCGAGGCGTACGCGGCGGGCGACGTCACCGACCATCCCCTCAAGTTCGGCGGAATCGCGACCCAACAGGCGGATACGGTCGCCGCTGCGATCGCCGCGAAGGCATGGGGCGCGCCGTCCCCTCCCCCGTTCTCTCCCGGGCTGCAACCCGTGATCTCCACCGGGGAAGGCTCGATCAGGTTGACGGTCGGAGAGCAGCCGTCCGAATCTGCGCCGCCGGATCGATCCGTCGAACCCACCGAGAAGATCCTCGGTCGGTACCTGACCCCTTTCCTCGATTCCCTGATCCGGTGACAGGTCCCCCATTTCGGGTACCGGGTGGACACCATCCACCTACCGAGAGGAGTCGACGATGCTGATCGGAGCGATCGTCGCGGTATGCATCATCCTGGCCATCCTGGGCTTCCTGGTGCCGCGGATGTCCGAACACGCCCGGCGCGGAACGGACAAGAGCCTCGGGGCCGGACAACGGGTCGCGGGCAAAGCGCCCGGACCGATCGGACGGCTGCTCAGCAAGTCTGTCGGCACCTCGCGAAAGGCGGCTGACAAGAGCCACCAGGGCGGCAAGAAGGCCCGTCGGAAGTCCCCCGTCTGAAGCCGGCCCGGATCCACACCCGGAATACGCGTTGCCGGATCAGTCGCGGGGCAGCCGGCGCTTGAAGAAGGCCAGGGAGTCGGCCCGGGCCGCGTCCACGATGCCGCCGTGGTCGACACCCTCGTAGTGCCAGTACCGCACCTTGCTGCCCCTGGCTTCGAGCTCGCCCCTGAGCTGCACGGTGTAGAACGGGAAAGCGGTCGCGTCCGCCGATCCCTGGGCGAGCACGACCGGTCCGTGGATCCTCACCGCGGGGTTCATCGCCTTCAACGCCTCGTCCAGGACGGAGGTGTCGGCATCGGACCGGATGAGAGTGGAAGGTGCGAGACCACCGAAGCTGTCGGACAGCGAGAGTTCCGGCAGGCACTTGGTATCGACCTCCGGGTATAGGGCGAGCGCCGGGCCGGTGAGGATCGACTCCGGCTTCAGGGCCTTTGAAGTGGTCACGGCCCCCGCGAGGATCAGGGCGGCGACGGCGGAGAGCGGGCTGGGACCCGTCAGCGCCGGCAGCAGGTTCTTTTGTTCATACAGGTGCGATCCGGGAGCGTAGGCCAGCGTCCCGCGCAAGCGAAGCTCAGGGGTCCATCTCCGGGCGAGGCTCCCGGCGAACAGGGCGGACTGGCCGCCCTGGGAGGCGCCCGCGATCACGAACCGTCGACCAATCGACCGCTCGAGCCGACGTGAAGCCCGCACGATGTCGAGGATGCCCCTGCCCTCGGACTTGCCGACGAGGTACGGGTGGATGCCGGGAGTGCCGAGCCCCGGGTAGTCCGTGCTCGCGACCGCGTAACCGGCCGCGACCCATTCCCGGACGAAGGACTCGGAAGGTCCACCGTCCAGGTATCTCGAGGGAGCGCACTTGTCGGCGATACCGGTCGTGCCGTGGGCCCAGGCGATCACCGGCCAGCCGCCACGCGGCGGTTTGCCCCTCGGTACCGAGACATAACCGGAGACGGCGATCCGCCTGCCCTGCGGCGAGGTTGACGTGTAGAGGAGCCTCCGGGTCGACTTCACGCCGGGAACCGCCTTCTTCGGGGCGGCGGCGCGGAACCAGACGACCTCCCCGTGCCCCTTCGGCAGCTTCTTCGGCGGTTTGTAGAACGCGAGACCGGCCGGTCCCTTGCGCGGCTTGGGGAGTTTGGTCTTCGCCCCCGCCGGCGCGCAGCTGAGGAGCGCGGCCGCGGTCAAAGCCAGAAGCACGACGAGACGGTGGCCCCTCCCCTTCGTTCCCATGGCGCGACCGTAACACAGGGGGTGCCGGCCTGCAGATAAATGCAGGAAGCGGAATCAGTACGGGCCTTCGGCCTCCCGATTGCGTTCGTAGTGCGCGTTGAGGGGGAACTCGGGCAGCCAGGATTCCCGGCGCACGGTCCAGCTCTCGTAGGTCGGGGTCAACTGGTCGGGCGCGTCGAGAGAGCCGAGGTTGACCTCGATCTCCCCGCCTGTACGTGCGAAGACGGGTGAGCCGCATTCGGGACAGAAGTGCCGACCCTCGTATGACCTCGTCTCGCCCGTCACCTCGACGGCATCCTCGGCGAAGATCGCGGACGCCTCGAAGAGGGCCCCGTGGTGCTTCCGACAGTCGAGACAGTGGCAGATGCCGACGCGGTACGGCGCTCCGGTCGCGGTGATCCGGACGTTGCCGCAGAGGCAACCGCCGGTGTACAGGTGATCTGAGAGGTGGGACATGCCGACGTTGTACCCGGTCGGCGATACCGCACGCCGACCCACGGCAAGCGACTGCAGGCAGGACCGGCCCGGAGACCGGCCCCGCCAACCCGGTTCAGGGCGTGATCGCGTCCTTCGCCTTGCGCAGGAACCCACCCTCCGCCTGGACGATCGTGTTGTGCATCTCCGGAGCTGCCTCCGGTGGCGCCAGATCGGGGATGCCGCCCATCGGTTCGGCCTGCCTGACCGAGAACTGTCCGTGGCTGTCGACCGAAGGACCGCTGGTCCATCGGGCGTCATCCGGAATCTCCCCGTCCGAATGGACGAAGAACTCGTAGCTGTGGTCCTGTACCTCCTCGGACTGGGGAAAGTCCTGAGGGGCCGGCATGCCCATGTCCTTCAGTTCCTCGAGCACGGCCATCCACTGGTTCTGGTGCATCGTGTCGCGGGCGATGAGGAAGGACAGCATGTCCTTCATGCCGGGATCGTCGGTCATTTCCCAGAGTCTGGTCGCCAGTACCCTGCCGCCGCCTTCGGCGGTCACGTTCGAGTGCATGTCCGCGGCCAGGTTTCCGGTTCCCACGCACCAGGAGCCGTTGAACGGGACCCCGTTTGCATCGCTCAACATCGCGCCCATGCCAGCTGAGAGCAGGTGGCGGGGATCGCCACCGTCCATCACGGCACCGACGAGGGGATTGCTCGCGCCGTTTACCTGTTCCTGTTCGGTGGCACCCTCCAGATTCAGCGCGACCGCGGTGGCCAGCATCTCGATGTGGCCGATTTCCTCGGTGCCGGTGTTGAGCAACATGTCCTTGTACCGGGCCGGGCCGCGGAAGTTCCAGCCTTGCATCAGGTACTGGAGACAGACCCTGCCTTCGCCTTCCACTCCCCCGATCGCCTGCTGCAGGGCCCGAGCAAACGTCGGGTCGGGTTTCTCGACTCGCACCTTGTAAGCGAGCTGTTTCGTGTGTCTGAACATCGATCCTCCAGTTCGTCCGTTTGCGATCTGAGGTGATCGCCTGGTCCTCGGTCATTCCGACCGAACTGGCGGCGGTACCCGGCACCACCGGCACAAAACGACCTTCCTCGGAGCGTTTCCGGCGGGTCTAAGGGGGTATCCCTCGAGCCGGATCAACTGGAAGGAGCGCGACAATCCTGAACGGATTCCTCGAGGCGATGAGACGGGCCCGGCTGCAGGACGTGGTGATCTGACGGGCGCGACCGGATTCCTAGGCCAGGTAGAGGTCCCGGTCGATCTCTATCGACCCGTAGCACTCGCCCAGATCGTCATCGATCTCGACGATCTCGAAATCGACGGCGGCTTCCGGGTCGTGCTCGGAGAGGCCCAGGAAGAACTCGACGGCCTTGTCCCGGCAGTCGAAGGCCTCGATGCAGGCCCTGGAGGGTTCCAACAACACGTAGCGCATGGACCCTCGACGGTAGGCCAAGGGTCGGACGGAACGGGAAGACCGTTCGAGGAGCGGGAAGCTCAGCCTTCGACGCCGGTGGACGTGTGGCTCGCCCCCACCGGTTTCGATTCGGGCGACCCCCGCTGCCGCAGGTAGATGGCGAAGACCGCCATCGAACCCACGGCGAGGAACTCGGACTGCCAGTTCTGGAGCGTCCGGCTCCAGAAATCGGCCGTGCCCAGATACTGGCCCCAACCCACGGTCCCGAGCCCGAACGAGATCTGCCCTTCGTTGTAGGCCCTCCATCCGGTGAGCGACTGCGCGAACCAGGCCGCGACGAACACCGTCCCCATCAAGAGCAGCAGCGAATTCGAGTAGAGGGTCGTGACGAGGCCACCCGCCCGTGCCGGCAGCGGTGACTCGTCGTCGGCGTAGGGACCGATCTTCTGTTCCCGGTCACTTTCGGTGCCTGAATCGTCCGGCTTCTTGGACTCCGGGGAACCGCGCTGGACGAGCCAGACGGTCGCCAGGATGAAGAGCAGGAACTGGAGGTACTCCGACTGCCAGTTCTCCATCACGTCCCTGGAGAAGTCCGGGGAGGTCAGATAGCTGCCGTAGTCGAGGAGCTCGGGTTTCTCGTGCGCGAGATGTGCCCTGGCCCTCTCCTCGTCGTTGTAGGAGTGGTAGCCGGCGATGGACTGGCCCCCGAGTGACAGCAGGAAGAGGATCCCGAAGAAGATGGCGAGGCTCTGGTTGCGGATGCCCTTCAAGCGCTGTTCACCCCCACGGCTATCGCATAGGCGAGGCCCGCGACGATCACGGCCAGGTAAACCACGAAAACGGCTCGCATCGACGAAATCGGTACCCGGCGGGGCAGATGCCAACCGGCGCCGGGCTCCGGTCCCCCGAGCTCGCCGCAGCAAAGCGCCGCCCCACGATCTCTCGTGGAGCGGCGCGCCGGGCATGTGCCCGTTCCCCTTCGGACGGAAGCTAGAGGGCTGGTATCGCGGTGATGTTCGTCTTGAACGTCGCGGACGAGTTGCCGGCCGAGCAATCGACGAACAACTGGTCGATCTCCGGTTGGGTGGCCATGTTCATCCACAGGACCGTCCGGGAGTTGTTGGCCGGATTGGTCCATTCGGCCGTGTCCTCGGTCGCGCCCCCGTTCCCGTCCAGGGTGCAGGTGACCTGGGATCCCGCGGTCTGGGACACGACACTCACCTCGGCCATCACGATGTAACGGCTGTCCGGGAGGTCATCGAGCGTGAGCTGACGCGCGATCACGTTCGGAGACTGCGCCACCTTGGTGGCGGAGGCGCTGATCGCCGTGGTCCCCGGGGCACCGGGCTCGCCCTGCGGCCCCTTGTCGCCCTGCGGGCCACGCTCGCCCTGGGGTCCCTGGGCTCCCGCGAAGGCGGCCAGCGCCGCGGTCGAGATCTTGGCCTTGGTGATCGACTGGTTCTTGATCTGCTTGCCGGTGACCGTGCCGGGCTTGATCTTCTTGCCGTTGATCAGGCCGGACGCCGCCGTGGCGGTGCCGCCGATGGCGACGAACACCGCGAGCAGGGCGATCAGGGTCGATGGACTGAACTTCCGCATGATCGTTCTCCTTCCTCGTATCCGCGGGCTCAGCCGATCGGGATCGCGATCGCGTCGACGGTGAAGGCGCCGGTGCCGTCACCCGGGTCGCAGGTGAACTTGATCTGGGTGACCTTCTTCTGCGTCGCCAGGACGATCGGAACCGTGGTGCGGGTGAAGTTGCCGGGAGAGGTCCACTGGGCCTCGTCGCCCTCGCCGCCGCTGGCCTCGATCGAGCAGCGGGACATCGTGCCGCCGGTGTTGGCGAACATGATCGCCTTCGCGATGATCAGGTACCTGCTGGACTTCATGTTGTTGAAGGCCGCGACCTGGGTCTTCGAGTTAACGTTGTTGACGCTGTTGTCGACGGAGTAGGAAGTGACGACCTCGGGGCCGGGAACGCCGGGGTCACCCTTGGGTCCGGTCTGACCCTTCTCGCCCTTGGGACCCTGCGGCCCGCGGAGCGCGGCGATGGTGGCCGGCGTGAACTTCGCCTTGCTCAGGGTCTTGTTCCTGATCTGCTTCGCGGTGATCGTGCCGGGCTTGATCTTCTTGCCGTGGATCAGGCCGGACGCGGCGGTCGCGGTGCCTCCCAGGGCGATGCAGAGGGCGATCGCGGCCAGGACGGTCGCCAGTCGGGGGTGCTTCGTGTCGGTGTGCTTCTTCATCGGTGTGTCTCCTCGTCTCTCGGTTCTTGAAGTCGGTGTCTGTCTGACGCTCAGAGTGCCCGGGACTCAGGGGGTTCTCATGGGGGTCCGACCCCCTGTCTTTCCCCCTGGGGGTCCGTTGGGCGCGTCTGTTGAGATAACGAGGAGGCCGCGCGAAACTTACGCGCGACCGGAGAAATTTCTCAATCCGCCCGGGAATCCCGTCACAGAGCCGGATTTCGGGGCCGACGATCGATCAGTCGAAGCCGGGTACCGGAGGCATGGGAAGACCGGTCAGACCCGCGCCGAGGACTTTCCGTGGTTCGAGCGAACGCGCCGCGTGAGCGAAGCCCTCTTCCTCCGCGACTTCGAAAAAGGCCGTGATCGTCGCGATGAAAACCGATAGAGACAGGTACATCCGGTTGCGTACCAGCGTCTTCTCCACCGGACCGACGGCGTTGCCCGGATCGTCGAGCGACTCCATGCCGACGCAGCGCAGGGAGAACAGTTCGTAGTAGGTCATGAGCGTCTCGAAGGCTCTCGGCTGCACGATCCTGAGCGCGCGCCTCGAGAACCGGTACGAGGTCACGGCCAGCCGTTTCGAGATGCGGGCCCTGGCTCGCCTGAGGGGCCTCAGCCGCCTGGCGGACGCCCCCCGACGGGAGAGGCGACTGATCCTCCGGGTCACCTGTCGTGCCCGCTTGACGAGTCGTTCCTTGCGGGCGCGGTACTCCCGGAATCGCGATTTGAGCCGGATGGTCGGTTTCCGCCACCGGTTTCCGACGATCTCCGCCGCGGTGGCGCACTCCGCCGAGTGTCGCCTCAGCTGGATCTTTCCCGGCCGGAGAAGCGGCTCGGGATCGGAGACGCACCCGGCCTCGTACAAGCGCTCGATCATGCGGCGATCGGCTTCTCGCTCCTCCTTCTTCGAGGACGACTCGACGTACTCGCGGAAGAAGTCCTTCAGCGACTCATGCATGGTCGCCGTACATTCCTCGGACGGCGGCAGCTGGGCCGCGTTTGCGGCCACCGTTCCGGACATCCCCAGACCCGTCAGTATCGCCGCCGCGGCGGCCAGCATCCATGCCCTTATCCCTCCCATGGCCGGGACTCTACTCGACCCGTCCCCCTGGACGGCCACCAATACCATTGGCGCATGCCCACCCGAGACGAGAATGACCTTGCTCGCACCCGTCTTGCCGGGGAGCGAACTCAGCTCTCCTGGGTCCGCACCGGCCTCACCGCGATAGCGGTGGGAGTCGGCCTCGCCCGGGTGGTGCCGTTGCTCGACAGCGGGGCCGCCGCGTGGCCTTACGAAGTGCTCGGGGTCGCCTACTGCGTCTTCGGGGTCGGGCTCATCTACTTCGGGGTGCAACGCGGCCGGCTCTCGGCCCACCCCGATCCCGATCGTCCCGTGGTGCCCGCCAGCGCCGGATTCCTCACGGCCGGCGGGATCCTCCTCGGCCTCGCGACGATCGCGGTCGTCGCGCTGGCCCGCTGACTACCGCAGGCCGAAGTCGCCGAAGGGCTCGTCACGCTCGCGAACGGCCTGCTTGAACCCGGCCTCCGCGGCCCTCTGCTGGAACGCGTAACCCTCCGGTGTGTGGCGCGTGATGCCGTCGAAGACGGTGCCGATGATCTGCGTCTGGTGGAGGCCCTGTGCGTAGAGCGACTGGTTGACGAGCAACTTCATCATCTGGAGCTGGTTGAGGGGCAGCATCGCGATCCGGGACGCCAGCGCCTCGACCGCTTCGTCCAGTGCGTCCGGAGGGTGGGACTCGATCGCGAGGCCGGCTTCCTCCGCCTCCCTGCCACTCAGGCAGTCTCCCGTGAAGAGGAGCCGCTTTGCCCGCTGCGCACCGAGGCGATACGCCCAAAGCGAAGTCGTCGGGGAACCCCAGACCCGGGCCGGCGGGTAGCCGATCTTCGCGTCATCGGCGACGACCAGGAGGTCGCTGCACAGCGCCAGATCGGTGCCGCCGGCGACGCAGAAACCGTGGACCTTGCAGATCACCGGCTTCGAGCAGTGGAAGAGTGACATGAACGCCCGGACGTTGCGGCTCATGCCGGCGTAGTCCACCATCGGGTCCCAGGTGCGGTTCGGATCGTGGTTGGCGGCCTGCACGAGCGGATCGAGCGGTGAACCTTTCGGCGCGTCATCGGAACCGAACTCGCCCTCCAGCATCTTCTCCGCGCTTGCGACCAGGTCGTAGCCGCCGCAGAAGCCCGGGCCGTTCCCGGACAGCACGATCACCCTGACCTCCGGATCGAGATCGAGGGACTCGACCGCCTCGACCAGTTCCCGGATCAGGGTCGGCGTGAGACCGTTGCCCCGTTCGGGCCGGTTCAGCGTGATCCGGCCGACCCCCTCCCCCTTCTCGCAGACCATGGTTTCGAGATCCATGGCGCGATGCTACCGCCGCGGCTGCGCATCCAATCCGGTGTGAATAACCTGCCCGACCGTGGAACTCTCGGTGATCGCGGTCGGAGGCGTGGTGAGCGTCGTGACTGCGGCGCTTCTCGCGCGCCGCCTCGGGGTGGCCTCTCCCCTCCTCCTGGTGCTTGCCGGGGCGGGCATCGGCCTTTTTCCGAGCGTTTCGGCGACGGCGATCAAGCCGGAATGGATCCTCGGCGGTGTCCTGCCGCCCCTGCTCTACTCCGCGGCGATCAACATCCCCAACACGGATTTCCGGCGGAACCTGAAGCCGATCACGGGACTGGCCGTCGTGCTCGTGGTCGTCTCCACCGGCGCGGCGGGCGTCTTGTTCCACGTGCTGATTCCGGAGATCGGCTGGCCCGCCGCGTTCGCGCTGGCAGCGGTCCTCAGCCCGACCGATGCGGTGGCCGCGACCTCGGTCGGCCGAAGGCTCGGGTTGCCGTCGAGGCTGCTCGTGATCCTCGAGGGCGAGGGCCTGGTCAACGATGCCACCGCGCTCGTCCTCCTTCGCTCCGCGGTCGGCGCCATGGGCGCGGGCATCACGGCCGGCGGCATCATCGGCGACTTCGTGCTCGCCGTGGTCGGGGCGGTCGCCGTCGGCGTGATCGTCGGCATCGCGAACGTCCACATCCGCCGGGCGATCAACGACCCGGTGATGAACACCGCGATCTCTTTCGTGGTGCCCTTCGTGGCGTACATCCCCGCCGAGGATTTCGGCTTCTCGGGCGTCCTCGCCGTGGTCGTTGCGGGCCTGGTCACCAGCGACCTCTCCGGGCGGTACCTGAGGGCGCAGGACCGGGTGAGCGAGGAAACGAACTGGCGCACCCTGGCCTTCCTGATGGAGGGCTTCATCTTCCTCCTGATGGGCATCAGCCTCGAGGACGTCCTCTCGTACGCGGGCGACAAGGGCTTCGCCATCGGCGAAGCGGTCCTCTACGGGATCGTCGCGGCCCTCTTCCTAATCCTCGTCCGCTTCCTCTTCGTCGTACCGATGGTGGCGATGATCCGTCGTGACGACCGGAAGGCGGCGAATTCGAAGGAGCACGTCGACGAGTGGAGGGAGCGGATCGAGAGCGACGACATCCCCGCCGATCTCCCTCCCCGCCGTGCCGAGCGCCTGGAGACGCGCGTGGCGATGGTGAGTGCCGACATCGAGTTCCGGATGCGGCAGTCGCTCGGCTGGCGCGCCGGCACGGTGCTCGCTTGGTCGGGCATGCGAGGGGCGGTGACGGTGGCGGCGGCGCTCACCCTGCCGGTCGACACCCCTTACCGGGCCGAGCTCGTCCTGATCGCGTACGTCGGTGCCGCGGTGATGCTGCTTCTCCAGGGGTCGACCCTTCCCTGGATGATCAAGCGGCTCAGGATCGAAGGAGATGACCCGGAGTTGCTCCGGGAGCAGTACGGCGAACTCGTGGACGAGATGGCGGCGGCGGGAAACCGCCTCCTCGACGAGGCCAGGGAGGGTGACGTGGACGAGGGGCTCGTCGAACGGGTCCGGCGGGACAGCCTGGTCCGGCGTGGAGTCACTCCCACACTCGGCGACTTCGACGATTACGGGGAGAAGTACCTGGAGCTGCGGCTGCGGGTGCTCCGGGCCGAGCGCGAGCGGCTGCTGCACCACCGCGCCATCGGTACGTTTTCCTCCGAGGTCCTGGATCACGCGCGGCGCGCCCTCGACCTCCAGGAGGCGAAGCTTCAACAGATCGCCGACAACGATGTGCTCCTGGGCTGAGTCAGGCTGAATCCGCGGCGGTCAGCAGTCGCCCCAGCTCTTCCTGCATGCCCTCGACCAGCGTCTGTACCTCGGGGGTCTGCTCGCGGTCCGCCGTGATGCCGATGTCGACGGAGTCGCGGTAGCTCATGATCGTCACGTTCAGGCCGATGCCGTCGGAGATGATCGAGAGCGGAAACATCGCCTCGAGCTTCGCGCCCGCCAGGTAGAGGTCGATCGGCGGACCCGGCACGTTGGAGATGATCACGTTCCAGGGCGGTCTCGGGAGACGGCCGGCCAGCTGGGTGACCACCCTTGCGGCACGGGCATGGAGTGCCGGCGGTACGAAGGCGGTGAGGTCCCGCAACGCCTCGGCGGGCAGGGCGTCGTGGCTCTCCTTGGCGACGCGCATCACCGAGTGGACATATTCGAGCCGTTCGACGGGATGGTCGATGTGGGCGGGCAGCGGCGCGATCATCGCGGAGACCTTGTTGCCGAAGGTGCCCCGCTCCTCCTCGGTGCGCACCGAGACGGGGATCATTCCCAGGAGCGGGTCGTCCGGCAGCTGTCCGGTCGACGCGAGATGCTGCCGGACGGCACCCGACACGAGGCAGATCACGACGTCGTTGACCTTGACGCCGAAGACGTTCTTCACCGCCTTCACGTCGTCGAGCGAAACGGAACCGAGTCCGAACACCCGGTGGGGGGACAACCGCGCGCCGTAGGGGCCGCGCGGTGCCTTCAGGGCCGGCCGTTCGATCACCTGCTCCTCCCCGGAGCCGAGCCGAATCCGTACCCTGGACATCGTCCGGCTGATCCTCGAGCTTCCCGGCAGGCCGAGCGCGGAGGCGGCCATGTCCACGTGCGGCAGCACCGTCGTGATCCGGTCCAGGACGTTGAGCGGGGCGCGCGGCACACCCTTCGCCCACATCGCGAGCAGGTCCAGCCCGCCGGGCGGCGACGTGTCCGGGTCCGCCTCGGCGGGTTCCACCTCGCGGGGCTGTGGCGAGACGTCATACAGGGCCGTGAGGATCTCGCTGCCCGACATGCCGTCGATGGCGGCGTGGTGCGTCTTGGAGAGCAGCGCCACCCGTCCGTGCTCCAGGCCGTGGATCAGGTAGATCTCCCAGAGCGGCCGCGACCGGTCGAGCCGGTTCGAATAGATCCGGCCGGCCAGCTCCCGCAGCTGTTCCGCGCTTCCCGGCTTCGGCAGGGCGAGTTCCCGCACGTGGTAGCCGATGTCGAAGTGGTCGTCACGCACCCAGTACGGCCAGTCGATGCTGAACGGCACGGAGACGACCCGTTCGGTGAACGGCGCCACGAGGTGGATCCGGTCGAGCACGAGGCGCGTCAGGTCCTCAAGGGTCAGCTTCCCGCCGGGGGCGGTCGAGGGATCGAGGATGGCCAGGCCGCCCACGTGTCCGTAGTTGCGATCCCCCTCGATCGCCAGGAACTGCGCGTCGAGCGCGGTGAGCTGCCTCGGCTCGGCCACGGGTCAGGCCGCCCGCAGCTCTCCCGCCATCAACTCCCACACCTCGGAGTCGAGTCCCATGCCGAGGTGGGTGCTCTCGATCTCTATGTGCTCGGCGGCGCTGTCGAGGCAGGACTGGTACCTCACGATGTTGTCCCCTCGCGAGTAGAAGGAGATGAAGCGCACCTGCTTCGGGAACGGGCGGCCGAAGGCGAGCCGGGTTTCGCGGCAACAGTCGCCGGTCGCGCACGAATGGCTCAGGAATCCCGGGATGCCGAGCGTTCCGAGTCCTCCGATCACCCCGATGGAGAACCAGACCCGCGGGTGTACGTCGGTCTGGTCCCGGAGCGGCGACCCGAGCGTGACCAGCGTGTCGACCAGTTCCGGACGCCTCACGGCGATCACCCGCCCCATGGCCCCGCCTCGGCTCTGGCCGATGAGCAGCGCCTTCTCGCCGGTCTCATCGACGGCGGCCTCGAGCCGCGCTTCGATCGACTCGACGGTGCGTTGCATGCAGTCGACGTTCCATCTCACCCCGCTTTTGGTGACCTTGTATCCGCCGCGCTTCAGCCAGCGGGCCATCGGCGTGAGGCTCGGATCCCCGGCCAGGAATCCCGGGATGAGCATCGCGGGCCGCCCGTCGCCGCTCGGAGACTCGGGCCAGTCGGCGGGATCGCGCGTCGAGCGCCACTCGTCGTAGAGGCGGTTGCGTGGCAGCCCGAGGACGTCCGCGAGGCCGGTGGCCTCGTCGGCGAGCCAGTTGGCTCCGCCGGTCAATGCGGTGAACCCTCCCAGGGGCAAACCCATGTGACGAATGCTACTCCCCGGTCCGACGGAGGTCCGCCGAACCATCCGGAAGCTCCGCCACGGGCGCTGACCATTCCTCGGAGACCGCCCAGACCAGCGCGACGGCAGGCACCGCGATCAGGGCCCCCACCACTCCGGCGAGGAGGCCGCCCGCAGCCACCGCGGCCAGGGTGATCATCGGGTGGAGACGAATCGCCCTCCGGTAGACCTGCGGAGCGATCACCACCGCTTCGAGCTGCTGGACCGCGACGCTGACCGCCGCCACGATCGCGGCCGTTCCGATCCCGTTGCCGGCCAGCGCGACCAGGGTGGCGATGATTCCGGATGCCCATGCTCCGATGATCGGGATGAACGCCAGGAGGAAGACAAGTGCCGTCAGGGCGCCCGCCAGTGGCACCCCGAGGATGAAGAGTGCGGCGCCGATCAGGACGGCGTCGAATACCGCTACCGCCGCGACACCCCGCACGTAGTTCGTGAGGGTCGTCCAGGCGCGCTCGGCCGACCGTTCGATCCTGTTCCTCGTGGGGTCGCCGAACCGGCGGGCGAACCACGTGAACCCTCGACCACCGTCGCTCAGGATGTACACGGTGAAGGCCAGGGTCAGGATGACCCCCACCAGGATGCCGGCCGCGGCCGAAACGCCGCCCCAGAGCCCGCTCACGGCGGGACCGGGACTCTCGGTGATGCGGCTCGCCAGCTTCTCTCCCTCGGCTCGCACCTCTTTTTCGCTGAGCTCCAGGGGGCCGGAGTGATTGGCGACCCAGGCGGCCGCATCATCGGTGCCGGCCGACAGGCTCTCGTCGAGCTTCGAGCCGGCGCTAACCACCTCGCCGACGATCAACGACATGGCGCCGAGGAAGACGACGAGCGCGAGCAGGATGGCCAGGGCGACGGCGATGGTGTGTGGCGTCCGTCGTGCCTCGAGCCACCTCACGACGGGCACGAGCTGCGTCGAGATCAGCAGCGCCAGGAAGATCGGGATGAGTATCGACCGGAGGGTCCAGAAGAGGAGTGCGGCGGCGAGGACCGCCGCACCCACGACGAGCAGCTTGCCGCTCGTGTCGGCTGCCCGCGAAAGCCGGTCCCCACGCCGTGCCTGTGAAGCGTCCATGTCGGTCGGGTACCCACCGGACGGACATGGAAGCTAGAACCAGGCGTCCTGCATCTCCAGGGTCGTGCGGTCCAGGCTGTCCAGCAGGTCGAACTGCGGGCCCGTCTTGGGCAGCTCGAAGCGGTAGAAGTACCTGCCGGCCTGTCGTTTGCCGTCGTAGAAGTCGCCCTCCTTGCCCGCGGCCGCCAGCATCTGTTCCAGCCAGACCCACGCGATCACCACGTGTCCTGCCGCCTCGAGGTAGACCGTCGCGTTCGCGAGGGCGAGCTCGGGGTCACGGTCGGCCCAGAGCCTGCCGGTGGTCTCGGCGAGGCGTCCAAGCCCAGCCTCGAGGTCTCCCGCCAGGCCGGCGAGTTCGCCGCCCGCGCCCCTGGCCTCGTCGATCGTCTGCGTGATCGTCTGGTGCAGCGCCCCGAACGCGGCTCCACCCTGCATCGTCACCTTGCGCCCGAGCAGGTCGAGCGCCTGGATCCCGTGGGTTCCCTCGTGGATCGGGTTGAGGCGGTTGTCGCGGTAGTGCTGCTCGACGTCGTACTCGCGGGCGTATCCGTATCCGCCGTGGACCTGGATCGCCAGGGAGTTCGCCTCGAGGCACCACTGGGAAGGCCAGCTCTTCGCGATCGGGGTCAGGATCTCGAGCAGGATGGCCGCCCGGTCCCGTTCCTCCTCGCTGGCGGCCGTCGCCTCCTCGTCGACCAGGGTCGAGCAGTATAGCTCGAGTCCGAGGGCACCCTCGACGTAGCTCTTCTGGGCGAGCAGCATGCGCTTCACGTCGGCGTGTTCCGAGATCGGGATCTGCGGATCGGAGGGATCCTTGGAGGCGAGGGGCCGGCCCTGGGGGCGTTCGCGCGCGTACCGGAGCGACTTCAGGTAGCCCGTGTACCCGAGCGCGGTGGCTCCGAGGCCGACGCCGATTCGCGCCTCGTTCATCATGTGGAACATGTAGGAGAGCCCCCGGTGCTCTTCGCCTATCAGGTACCCGACGGCACCGGCCTCTCCACCCGGCCGGTACTCCCCCTCGCCAAACCCGAGCACGGTGTTCACGGTGCCGCGGAAGCCCATCTTGTGGTTGATGCCGGCCAGCACGACGTCGTTGCGTTCGCCGATGCTGCCGTCCTCGTTCAGCAGGAAGCGGGGAACGATGAAGAGGCTGATCCCCTTCACCCCGGGAGGTCCGCCGGGAATCCTGGCCAGGACGAGGTGGACGATGTTCTCGCCGAGCTCGTGTGAGCCGGCGCTGATCCACATCTTGTTGCCGAAGATCCGGTAGGTGCCGTCGCCCTGTGGCACGGCCCTGGTCGTGATGTCGGAAAGCGAGCTGCCGGCCTGCGTCTCGGAAAGGCACATCGTGCCGTGGAAGCGCCCCTCGACCATCGGCCCCACCCAGGTGTCGATCTGCTCCCGGGAGCCGTTGGCCAGCAGCAGGTTCGCGGCGCCGACGGTCAGCATCGGGTACGCGGTGGTCCCGACGTTGGCGGCGTGCAGCCAGGCGAAGATGGCGCTCGAGATCGTCATCGGCAGGGACATCCCTCCCACCTCTTCGGGCATTCCGGCCCCCATCAGTCCGGTTTCCCTCAGGACGCCGAGCGCCTCCGCCACTTCGGGGATCAGCACGACCTTGCCGTCGTCGCCGATCGCCGGCTCGTTCAGGTCCGCTTTGCGGTTGTGCGGCTGGAACTGTTCCGTGGCTACCTGCTCCGCGAGTTCCAGCACGTCGTTCCAGTCCTCCACCGTCTGGTCCCGGAAGCGCTCTCGGCCGGTGAGCCTCCCCACGTCGAGCCACTCGTTGAGGAGGAACTGGATGTCGCGTCGGGAGAGGATGTCGGCCATGAGGGAAGTCTCTCGCAATCCGACCGAGCCGTGCAACGAAACCATCAGGTGATGCCTGGATCGGGATGCGGACCGATCCGACTTGGGTCGTCCGGTGTTCATGGGTAGAGTTGACCGGTCGGTCCGTCCGACCCTCTACACAGACCACGGGAGAAGAATCTTGACCTTTGAACTGAACCGGTT
>Ga0182743_1002080_pt1 | contig 18178 bp, 16 predicted proteins | sample eDN3rd30CKraftOP_FD_128522 | JGI IMG/M metagenome (GOLD analysis project Ga0182743, IMG submission 128522) | Enriched Organic Plus compost microbial communities from Emeryville, California, USA - eDNA 3rd pass 30_C Kraft OP (version 2) (version 2) ... | reverse complement strand
GGGGCGGTTAGCTCAGTTGGTAGAGCATCTCGTTTACACCGAGAGGGTCAGCGGTTCGAGCCCGTTACCGCCCACCATTACGGCGCAGCGCCGCACGAATACGCGAACGGTATCTTTCAGACCAGGTGGCCAGCCTCCCCGCCCAGTTCCGCGAAATAGGCGATCATCGCCTCGGCCGCACGCGGGGCGAGGCCGATAAAGGCACGCCGGCGGTCCACATCGTCTTCCATCCGTTGCAGCAAGCCTGCTTCCGTCATCTGCGTGATCCAGCGCAAGGCCGTGGTCGGCGGAACGCCCGCCGCGATGCAGAGCGAAGTCACCGAAACGCGTGCACCTTCGGCGTGGGCCGCCGTCAGATCGAGCAGGATATCCCAGGCCGGATCGGCGAACAGCGCGGCATCGAAGAAGCGCGCCCGCGCCTGACGCTGGCGGATGATCTGCCGCACCAGTTGCGGATCGGGCCAGGCGAGATTGCCGACGGGCACGAGGCGATCGCGCGGTTTGGTGGCGTTGGCCCCGCGAAAACCGCGCCGGGGCGCTTCCACCTGCCATGTCGAACTCGTCCTTGCGCCACCTTCGTGGCACAATGTGTCCAGACGATCCGCGATCTGCGCCACCTGTTCCGTTAGCCGCAGCAGCATCAGGCGATCGTCCGGTGACAGATCGCGCACACGCAGGTTGGGGATATCGGCCAGCGCCCGGCCGAGCGCGATCACCCGTTCCGCCCGGCTGGGATCGACGAGAATTTGCGGATTCGACTGATCGAGACAGGCAAAAATAGCGTCCAGCGCCTCCACCGTAGTCGAAACCACAAGCTGCGCACCGGATTGCACGGCACGCATGTCCAACCGGCACAAGGCCGCCAGAGTGCCCGCATCGGCCGCCGGGCAATCGAGCAGAACGACTTCCCCCGGAGCCAGCCCATCATCCGCCTGCGGAAGTTCCGCCAGAGCGCCGCAGGCCGTCAATCCAAAACCCGCGGCTTCCGCATCATCGCGCATTTCGGCGCGCACATAGGGCCGGTCCGCATAGATCGCCACACCGCAAGGCAGGCCAACCCTATCCTTGGCCGGTTCGTACCGAATATCCGCCTGTGCCATACACACCCCCCGATTCCCGAACATATTGAGAACATAAAGGGATCAGGTCAAGTATATTGTTCAGGGCAGGATTTCTATCGGGGTGCCATCGGGCACCAGCGTCCACATATCCTCGATTTCCGGATTGCTCAGCGCAATGCAGCCGTCGGTCCAGTCCCCCGCTATTCTGCCGGGAAAGCCATTGGGCTGACCATGAATGAAAATATCGCCGCCGGGGGAACGCCCCCGCGCCTGCGCATGGGCGCGGTCGCGCGCATCCGGATAGGAGATGTGGAGCGAAAGATGATAGCGGCTGTTGGGGTTGCGATAATCGATGACATAGCGCCCTTCGGGGGTACGCTCGTCCCCTTGGAACCGCTTGTGTCCCACAGGCGCATCGCCAAGCTGGATATCGCGATAGGTACGCAGCGGCTGCCCTGCCCCGTAAAGCGTCAGCGTGCGGCCGGTCTTGTCGACCTGCACGAAATCCACCGGAGCAGAGACGGGCGGGAAAAGCGGCGCGGTTTCCGCCTGCGCGCCGGCGGTCAGCACCGGCAGCAGCAGGACGATCGGGAAAAAACGCCTCATGCCGGAAAGGCTAACCCCTTCCGGCGTCAGGCTCAATCCTCGAACGGATCGCGCACCAGAATCGTATCGTCGCGTTCGGGGCTGGTGGACACGCTGGCCACCGGGCAATCGATCAGTTCCTCGATCCGGCGGATGTACTTCACCGCCTGCGCGGGAAGATCGGCCCAGCTGCGCGCACCGGCGGTGGTGCCGTGCCAGCCTTCCATTTCCTCGTACACCGGCTCCACCTCCGCCTGATCGGCGGCATGGGCGGGCAGATAATCGATCACTTCGCCGCGCAGCTTGTAGCCGGTGCAGATTTTCAGCGTGTCGAACCCGTCGAGCACGTCGAGCTTGGTCAGCGCGATCCCGGTGACGCCGGAAATGGCGCAACTCTGGCGCACGAGCACCGCATCGAACCAGCCGCAGCGGCGCTTGCGTCCGGTCACCGTGCCGAATTCATGGCCACGGTCGCCAAGCCGTTGCCCCGTATCGTCATCCAGTTCGCTCGGGAACGGGCCAGAACCCACGCGTGTGGTATAGGCCTTGACGATCCCCAGCACAAAACCCGCCGAACCCGGCCCCATGCCCGATCCCGAAGCGACCGTGCCGCTGACGGTGTTGGAACTGGTGACGAAGGGGTAGGTCCCGTGATCGACATCGAGCAGCACGCCCTGCGCGCCTTCGAACAGGATGCGCGAACCTTCCTTCTTCACATCGCGCAGGCGTTTCCACACCGGCTGCGCGAACTGCAGCACGAAGGGCGCGATTTCCTTGAGATCGGCGATCAGGCGCGCCCGGTCCACCGGCGGTTCGCCGAACCCGGCACGCAGCGCATCGTGATGCGCGCACAGACGATCAAGCTGCAGATCGAGCGAATCGAGATGGGCGAGATCACACACGCGGATCGCGCGGCGGCCCACCTTGTCTTCGTAAGCGGGGCCGATGCCGCGCCCGGTGGTGCCAATCTTGCCCTTGCCCGCGGCGGTTTCGCGCAACTGGTCGAGATCGCGGTGGATCGGCAGAATCAGCGGGCAATTGTCCGCGATGGCAAAATTTTCCGGGGCGATTGTCACGCCCTGCCCGATCAGCTTTTCGACTTCGGCCTTGAGCGCCCAGGGATCGAGCACCACACCGTTGCCGATAATCGACAGCGTGCCGGTGACAATGCCCGAAGGCAGCAGGCTCAGCTTGTACGTGGTGCCATCGATCACCAGCGTGTGGCCGGCATTGTGCCCGCCCTGGAACCGCACCACCGCATCCGCCCGGCTGGCCAGCCAGTCGACGATCTTGCCTTTGCCCTCGTCACCCCATTGGGCGCCGATCACCGTCACATTTGCCATTGATAGAGTCCCTCACCCTGCCAGGTGGATCCGTGCACGCCCTTCGACAGGACTCGGCGTGGCGGATAGCGAAAACAGGCCCGCTGCAGGCCCCGATTGCGAGGCGCGCGTTACCGGCAGCAGCGGGAGCGGTCAAGGCATGAGGCGGCATCGCCGCCCCTACCCGTCAAAGCGGTTGCGGTTCCTTTCCGTTCAGCACGTGGCTGCAGCCCAGTGCCTTGCCCTCATCCGCATTGGAAAGGGCGGCAACAGTGCGCCAGCCGATCCCGCGCAGGCGGGCGGCGGCATCGGCATCGTGCCCCAGGGGCAGGAACAGCGTATCGCGTGGCTGGCCGCCGTCCTGATCGGCCGCGACCAGCGCATCGGTGTAGAGCGAAAAGCCGGTGGCCGGTTCATCCATGCCGTGAATGCGGTAAGTGCCACCCCGCCCCAGCGCGCCGCGCACGCCTTCGGCATAGAGCGTGAAGCCGAACCAACTCTGATATTCGAACCCATGCCGCTCCGTCGGGTCGAGCGTGATCCGTGCCCTGCCACCCACGCGCGCGGCCACGGCTTTCAACCCGTCGATCCGGCTGGCCAGAGCGCCGCCCGCATCGATCGCGGCCAGTTGCGCAATCGCCTGAGAAAACGGCCCGGTGGCATAGAGCAGCGGCAAATAGTCTTCACCCCCCGCTTCGCGCAGCGATCCGGCATCCTTGGCGTCCAGTTCGCGGCGAACGGTTTCGATGGCCCCGGCAGTGAGCGGGAATGGCCCTGCCGCCAGCGTATCGACCAGATTGGGCAATGTGAAATCGACGGAAATACCCTGCGCCCCGGCAGCAGTCAGCGCCTCGATCGCCAGCAGGACGATTTCACTCACCGCCGCAACCGAATCGCTGCCGATGAGTTCCGCGCCCAGTTGCAGGCGTTCGCGCGAGGGATCGAGCCCGTCGCCCTTGATCGTAACGACCGGCCCGCCATAGCACAGCCGCAAGGGGCGCGGCGCGGCGGCCAGACTGGTGGCTGCGATCCGGCCCACCTGCACGGTGATGTCCGAACGGACCGCCAGCGTGCGCAAGCTCGTCGGATCGACGAAGCGGAACATCCGGCGTGGCTGCACGCCATCCATACGCCCGGCCATCGATTTCTCGAATTCGATCAGCGGCGGACGGACCCGGTCATAGCCATGGCTGTCCATCACATCGATAACGGCACGGCTGATGCGGGTCACGGCGGCGGCTTCGCGCGGCAGCCGGTCCTCAAGCCCTTCGGGCAAAAGATCGCGGGTTGGATCGGTCATAATGCGATGCCCACTAGCCGTTCGCGGTGGTGCTGTCGAACCCGAAAGCAAAAGCCCCCTCCCGCACCGGACTACGCCCGGAGCGGAAGGGGGCAAGCGTCTGAACAATCAGAACTTCAGCGCCATCGCCCGCTTGACGCCCGGCAGAGCGCGCGCGGTTTCGAGCACTTCGGCCGGAACCGGACTGTCGACCGACAGCAGCAGCACCGCTTCACCGCCCGCTTCGCGGCGGCCAAGGTTGAACGTGCCGATGTTAATGCCGTTCTCGCCCAGCAACGTACCGATGCGGCCGATGAAGCCCGGTGCGTCTTCGTTGACGATGTACATCATGTCCCCCGTCAGTTCGGCTTCGACCTTGATGCCGAACAGTTCGACGAGGCGCGGTTCGGCATTGCTGAACAGCGTGCCCGCGACCGAGCGTTCGCCCGTTTCGGTCTTCACCGAAACCCGGATCAAGGTGTGGTAATCGCCTTCACGCTCGGTCTTCACTTCGCGCACTTCCATGCCGCGTTCCTTGGCCAGGAACGGCGCATTGACCATGTTCACGCTGTCCGACTGGACGCGCAGGAAGCCCGAAAGCACCGCCGCCACAATCGGCTTGGCGTTGAGTTCGGCCGCCGCACCTTCGGTGTGGATCGAAATCCGCGCGAGCGAACCGGTGGTGAGCTGGCCGACGAGCGAACCGAGCTTTTCCGCCAGCGTCATGTAAGGCTTGAGCTTCGGCGCTTCTTCCGCCGAGAGCGACGGCATGTTGAGCGCGTTGGTGACACCGCCGTTGAGGAGATAGTCACTCATCTGTTCGGCCACCTGCAGCGCGACGTTGACCTGCGCTTCGCTGGTCGATGCGCCGAGGTGCGGGGTGCAGACGAAGTTCGGCGTGCCGAACAGCGGGCTTTCCTTGGCCGGTTCGGTCACGAACACGTCCAGCGCGGCGCCAGCCACATGGCCCGAATCCAGCGCTTCCTTCAGCGCTTCCTCATCGACCAGACCGCCGCGCGCGCAGTTGATGATGCGCACGCCCTTCTTGGTCTTGGCGATGTTTTCGCGGCTGAGGATATTGCGCGTCTGGTCGGTCAGCGGCGTGTGCAGCGTGATGAAATCGGCGCGTGCCAGCAGTTCGTCCAGATCGACCTTTTCCACGCCCATTTCCACCGCGCGTTCGGGCGAAAGGAACGGATCGAAAGCCACGACTTTCATCCGCAGGCCCAGCGCGCGATCGGCCACGATCGAACCGATGTTGCCCGCACCGATCAGGCCCAGCGTCTTGTTGGTCAGTTCGACACCCATGAAGCGGTTCTTTTCCCACTTCCCGGCCTGGGTCGAAAGATCGGCTTCCGGCAACTGGCGGGCGACCGCGAACATCAGCGCGATGGCGTGTTCCGCGGTGGTGATCGAATTGCCGAAGGGCGTGTTCATCACCACGATGCCCTTGGCCGAAGCCGCCGGGATATCGACGTTGTCGACACCGATCCCGGCGCGGCCGATCACTTTGAGATTGGTCGCCGCTTCGAGGATATCCGCCGTAACTTTGGTCGACGAACGGATCGCGAGACCATCGTACTGGCCGATGATGGCTTTCAGTTCTTCCGGCGTCTTGCCGGTGATGACATCGACATCGCATCCGCGCTCGGCAAAAATCTGCGCGGCCTGCGGGTCCATCTTGTCCGAAACAAGGACTTTGGGCTTGGTCATTTATTCCCTCGTCATTCCCGCGAAGGCGGGAATCCATCCCGCTTCGCGTCTGGTATTGAGGTTAACTGGATCCCCGCCTGCGCGGGGATGACGATCACGAACGAAGCGAAGCGTAAGCCCAGTCGAGCCAGGGGCCGAGCGCCTCGATATCGGCGGTATCGACGGTGGCGCCGCACCAGATGCGCAGGCCGGCCGGGGCATCGCGATAACCCGCGATGTCATAGGCCGCGCCTTCGGCTTCGAGCAGGCCGGCGAACTTCTTGATGAAGTCGGCATCGGCGCCTTCCACCGTGAGGCAGACGCTGGTCTTCGACCGGCTGGCTTCGTCGGCGCAGAGGTGGCCAAGCCAGTCGCGGCTTTCGACAATGGCGTTGAGCGCGGCGGCATTGGCGGCGGCACGGGCCTTGAGCCCTTCCAGACCGCCCAGCCCCTTGGCCCATTCCAGCGCGAAGATCGCATCTTCCACCGCCAGCATGGAGGGGGTGTTGATCGTTTCGCCCTTGAACACGCCTTCGGCCAGCTTGCCTTTGGAGATCAGGCGGAAAACCTTCGGCAGCGGCCATGCGGGGGTGTGGCTTTCGAGCCGTTCCACGGCGCGCGGGCCGAGGATCAGGACGCCATGCGCACCTTCACCGCCCAGCACCTTCTGCCAGGAGAAGGTGGCGACATCGATCTTGTCCCACGGGATATCGTAAGCGAACACGGCGCTGGTCGCGTCGGCGAAGGACAGGCCTTCGCGATCGGCCGGAATCCAGTCCCCGTTCGGCACGCGCACGCCCGAAGTGGTGCCGTTCCAGGTGAACAACACGTCGTTGCTCCAGTCGACCGCATCGAGATCGGGCAACTGGCCATAATCGGCGCGCAGGATCGTGGGATCGAGATTGAGCTGCTTGGCAGCATCGGTGACCCAACCCTCACCGAAGCTTTCCCAGGCCAGCGTCGTCACCGGGCGGGCGCCCAGCATCGTCCACATCGCCATTTCGAATGCGCCCGTATCGGAACCCGGCACAATGCCGATGCGATGCGTATCGGGCAGTTGCAGGATTTCGCGCATCAGATCAATGCAATAGCCAAGACGGCTCTTGCCGATCTTCGCGCGGTGCGAACGGCCCAGCGATTCGGTGGCGAGTTTGTCGAGAGAATATCCCGGCGGCTTGGCGCAGGGACCCGAGGAAAAGAAAGGACGCGCAGGCGCGGCCTGCGGCTTGGTAATCTCAGTCATAAAGACTCTCCTTGCAGAGAGCTCGCGCGGCGTTGGGACCGCGTGGCCCGCCGCCGCACATAGAAGCGTGGGCCATGATGTCAAGCAAAGCATACCAGTGGGTTCGGGAGAAAGGCCCCTGTCAACCTCGGGTTAACCATATGGGCGGCACATGTGCTGTCATGAGGCACCTTTTTCTGATTTTGCCGCTGGTGGCCATGGTCAGCGCCTGTATCGACAGCCCCCGTGGCCCCAAAAGCCAGAGCAGCCGCCCCAGCCAGACGATCAGTCCGCGCCCGGAAGCACGCCAGTGTCTCGCCAATCTGGGCCGCACCAACGCCAGCTTCACCCCTCTTCCCGATCAGTATTTCAACGGCGGATGCTCCAATCTCAACACGGTCCGGCTGTCTGCGATTCGCGGCGATTTCGATCAGTTCGCGATTGCCAGCCTCGGCCCGGTGACCTGCCCTGTGGCAAATACTTTTGCACAGTGGGCGCGTTTCGGTGTGGATCGCGCCGCGCGGCAGATCCTCGGCAGCGGCCTTGCCCGAATCGAAACCATGGGCAGCTATTCATGCCGCACTGTCGCGGGAACGCAGCGGCTGTCGGCCCATGCCACGGCCAACGCCATCGATGTGGCCGCGTTCGTTCTGGAAAACGGGCAGAGAGTGAGCGTGCTTCAGCACTGGGACAACGGCAGCCAGACAGAACGGCAGTTCCTCCGCGTGGTGCACGGCAGCGCCTGCAAGCGCTTCGGAACCGTTCTTGGCCCGGATTACAACCAGGCCCACCGCGATCATCTGCACATGGAAGCCGGCAACGGATCGTTCTGCCGCTGATCCCGCTTACGCGGCGAGCAGGCCGTTCATCTGAACTTTCGCTTCCAGCCACAGCCGAACCGCTTCGGCCGCGTGGCTCGCGCCAAGCTTGCGCATCATGCTGGCCCGATGGATTTCGACCGTGCGCGGGCTGATCTGCAAAGCCTGTGCGATCGTCTTGTTGGCGTGGCCTTCTGCCAATTGATCGAGCACTTCGCGTTCACGCGGGCTCAATGCAGCCAGACGATCACGCGCGGCCACCATCTTTTCGTGCACACTGGCATAAGCAGCGATCTGCGCGGCGTTGGCCGCCAGCACATCGGACAGGCGCTCCGGCGATAACGGCAGAGCGACATAGTCCAACGCCCCGGCCTTGATCGCCGCCACCACCGCTTCGACGTCGGGCGCCTTGCACGCCGCCACCACCGGCACCCAGATGCCTTCGGCGACAAGCCGTTCACGAACGGCCGCTATCCCACCCCCGGTTGGATTGTCATGGACGATGGCCACCCCTGAGCGAGGCCGGCTCTGCACCAGTTCGGCAATCGTTTCGTACACTTCGGCATGATGGCCAAGAGCGAATGCGCTGCGCGCGCCTTCCGCCCGGAAGCGGGGGGTTCCGCCAAGGAAATGCATGACAGTGCGTTCGTCTGCCGGTTCCGCCTCCGGACTGCTCCCAACCTCGCCCATCACTTTACTATCGCCCCCGCGACAGCCACTCTGCGGCATCCGCACCCCCTGCAGAAACCGATGCGCCTGTCCTTTTCAAGAATATCGTAGAAATCTTGTTATATAATCAAGAATACCCGTCAAGGCATTCCAATGATTTCACAGCCGCGCACTGAAAGCAAAAAGACGGAAATAGCGGCTTGTTAGCCATCGCGCCTGCAAGCAGGGCATGCGCAGGCGACGGGAATGGCGCTAATCGTCGAATGTATAAGGCGCCAACGACAAGACTGCCGCTTTCAGCGCAGCCCCCCAGGTCGATGAGATACCTTCGAAATAGGGATCGTCGATCTCGATCCGCCGTTCGTGCAGCGGCGCGAAACTGTCGCGCCCTATCACCAGCAGATCGAGCGGCATACCGACCGACAGGTTAGCCTTGAGAGTCGAATCGAACGACACCATCAGCAGTTTGACGGCATCTTCGAAACTCATCCCATGGTCGTAGCCGCGCAGGATGATCGGCCGCCCGTACTTGGTCTCCCCGATCTGGAAAAACGGCGTGTCCAGGCTGGCTTCGATGAAATTGCCTTCGGGGTAGATCATGAACAGACGCGGCGCCATGCCCTTGATCTGGCCCGCCAGAATGATCGACGCGGTGAAGCGCCCTTCGCCCAGCGGCCCGTTGCTGGTCTGCGATGTCTGGATCGTTTCGCGCAGCAGCCGGCCCGTTTCCACCGCCATCTGGAACATCGTCGGCGCTTCCAACAGGGCGTTGCTCCTGTTGGCGGGTGTTTCGCTGCGTTCCTGCAACCGGCTGATAACGGCCTGGGTGGTGGCGAGATTGCCGGCCGTCATCAGCGCCACGATCCGTTCGCCCGGCACGGTCCAGTAGAACATCTTGCGGAAGGTGGAGATATTATCGACACCGGAATTGGTGCGAGTGTCGCTCATCAACACCAGGCCCTTGTCCAGCATCATGCCAACGCAATACGTCATTCCCACCCCTCAAGCCACGGCCGCGCGTCTGCGCCTTGGGCTAGCCCGGCTCCCTTCGCCGATCAATGGCGGGGCTGCGCAACAGAGCACTTTTGCCTATTGCGACTGGCACTGACGCTCCACCGCGAGGTGGACGTGCAGTTCCTCGTCCACCCCGCCGTAACTGATCCCGGTGATCGGCGCGGCCTCGCGGTAATCGCGCCCTGTCGCCACACGGACATAGCGGGCATCCGGGCTGATCCCGTTGGAAACATCGAAGCCGACCCAGCCCAATCCCGCCACATGCGCTTCGGCCCATGCATGCGTCGCTTCCTGATCGATCCTGTCCTCCAACATCAGGTATCCGCTGACATAGCGCGCCGGTATTCCCATCAGGCGCGCGCCGCCGATGAAGATGTGGGCATGATCCTGGCACACCCCACGCCCGGTTTCGAGCGCTTCCTCCGCCGTGGTGCGCACTTCGGTATGCCCCGCTTCATAAGCCACCTGTTGCAGGATCAGCGCCGAAAGGTCATGCAGCCGGTCCAGCGTGTCCCGATCTTCCCGGATCGCGGACACCAGCGCGCGCATTCTGGCGCCGGGCGCCGTGCTCGGCGTCTGGGTGACGAAGCTCCACAACGGCATGTGGCCGCTATGGGCCCCGTGCACTCCCACATAATCCTCGGTCAGCAGCGTCCCTCGGCAGCGGATCATCACATCGGTGGTATCCGGCGCCACCGAAACCAGCGTCACATGATTGCAGTTGTGGTCTTCATAGGACAGTTCCTCGACCACGCCTTCATAGTCCACCGCCCAATCGATAATCTTCTGGCCGCGCGTTTCCTTGGGCATCAGCCGCAATCTCTGCAACGCATAGGCGACCGGCTCCGCGAAACGGTAACGGGTCGTGTGTTCGATAGCGAGATGCACGGCGAAACTCCTATGTGGTGAAGCGGTAATCCTCCGCGATCGTGTTGGCGATCGACTGGTTGCGCTCGATGAAATCGATCAGGAATTCATGCAGGCCGGTGTCGAAGATGTCCTGGATATTGCGCCCTGCCAGCCACTGCCGGGCATCCTTCATCAGGGCATGGGCATCGGTTTCTTCCCCATATTCCCGGGCCAGTTCGGCAAGGTGCTGCGACAACTGTTCGTAGCTGAATAGAAGGCTGCGCGGGAAACGCCCATCGAGTACCAGGAACTCGGCAATGCCTCGCGGGTCCATCTGCCCGGCGTTGAGCCAGCTATAGAGCGAATCGCCGGCCAGCGAGCGCAGCACCTGATCCCATTGCGAACTGTCCAGAGCGGAACCGACATAGGACAGCGAGGGCAACAGCAGGTGGTACTTCACATCGAGTATCCGCGCGGTGTTGTCCGCCCGTTCGATCAGAGTGCCCGCCCGGGCGAACTGATAGATATCGTTGCGCAACATGGTGCCGTAAGTCGCGCCGTGGAACAGCCGCGCTTCCCGCCGGATCGCGGCCAGCACCGCGCCCAGATTGCGTTCCCGCACCGGACGCGCGAGCACGTCCTTCAGCGTCATCCAGCATTCGTTGACCGATTCCCAAACTTCCGTGGTCAGCGATGTGCGGGCAACGCGCGCATTGGTGCGCGCCGCCTCCACCATCGCCAGGACGCAGAACGGATTTTCCCGGTCGCGCAGGACATAATTGCACACCTGTGCCCCGCTGTAGCCATCGTAGAGCGAAGAATAATGACCGATCTGCCCCAACGTGTTGATGACCGAACGCCATTCCTCCCCCGCCGCATCGGAAGGGCGGGTCAGCGCCATGCGAAACCCGGCTTCGAGCAGACGCGCGGTATTTTCCGCCCGTTCGAAATAACGGCACATCCAGAATATGCTGTTGGCGGTGCGCCCTAACATCCGGTTCGTCCCATCCTGTTGCGCCCGCCGCCCATCAGTCGTCCAGCACCCAGCTATCCTTGGTGCCGCCGCCCTGGCTCGAATTCACCACCAGCGAACCCTTCTTCATCGCCACCCGCGTCAGGCCGCCGGGCGTGATGTCGATCCCCTGCGGCGAAACCAGCACGAACGGGCGCAGGTCCACGTGGCGCGGGGCGAGCCCGGCCTTGGTGAAGATCGGCACGGTCGAAAGCGCCAGCGTCGGCTGGGCGATATAGTTTTCCGGCGTCGCGATCAGCTTCTTGCGGAACTGTGCGATTTCGCGCTTGGACGAGGTTGGGCCGATCAACATGCCATAGCCGCCCGACCCGTGGACTTCCTTCACCACCAGTTCGTGAAGATGGTCGAGCACATAGGCAAGGCTGTCCTTCTCCGCGCAGCGCCATGTCGGCACATTGGGCAGCAGCGGCTTCTCGCCGGTGTAGAACTCGACGATTTCCGGCATGAAACTGTAGATCGCCTTGTCGTCCGCGATGCCCGCCCCCGGCGCATTGGCGATCGTGATCCGCCCGGCGCGATAGACGTCCATGATCCCGGGCACGCCCAGCAGGCTGGTGGGATTGAAGCTCAGCGGATCGAGGAATTCGTCATCCACCCGGCGATAGATCACGTCGAGCGGCTGATAACCGCGCGTGGTGCGCATGCAGACCCGGCCGCCTTCGACTCGCAGATCGCTGCCTTCGACCAGTTCGGCCCCCATCTGGTCCGCCAGGAAAGCGTGTTCGAAATAGGCCGAATTATAGACGCCCGGAGTCAGCACCGCGACGACCGGCCGCGATGCCGCGCAATCCGGCGCGCAGGCAGCAAGGCTTTTGGCGAGACGGCGGGGATAGTCCGAAACCGGCCGCACCCGCACCTGGGCGAACAGTTCCGGAAACATCGTCATCATCGTTTCGCGATTTTCCAGCATGTAGCTGACGCCGCTGGGCGTGCGGGCATTGTCTTCCAGCACCATGAATTCATCGGGCCCGGTGCGCACCAGATCGATACCGACGATATGGGTATAAACCCCGCCCGGCGGCGTAAAACCCACCATTTCCGGTAGCCACGCCGCGTTGTTGCGAAACAGACGTTCCGGCAAACGGCCCGAACGGAGGATTTCCCGCCGGTGATAGAGATCGTGGAGAAAGGCGTTGATCGCGCGCACGCGCTGTTCGATCCCGCGCGTTAGCCGCCGCCATTCCTTGCCGGTGATGATCCGCGGGACCATATCGAACGGGATCAGCCGTTCCTCCGCATCCTGATCGCCATAGACGTTGAAAGTGATCCCGGTGCGGCGGAAGAAGGCCTCCGCTTCGGCCCTCTTGCCTGTCATCCAGTGGCGATCTTGCGCCTGAAGCCATTCCCAATAATCAGCATAGGCTGAACGAACATCGCCGCTGTCGGCGAACATTTCATCGAAGGTCAGGCTGATCTTGCTCATATGCCCCTTATGCTGCACCGCAACAATGACAGAGATTCGGCCGCTGTCAATCGTCTTGGAAAAATAGGGATATGAGGCGTCAGATCGCCTCCAGCTCGCGCAGCACCGCGCGGATCGCCTCGGGCGAATAAGCGAAGCCGAGATGAGTGCAGCGCAGAGCCACTTCGCGGTCCCGCTCCCCCGGCCACCCGCATGAGGAGCGCGCCGACACGATCCCGTCGCGCGGGCTCCACAGCGCGACTGTCGGCACCGGAGGCTTGGCGGAAAGATCGATATCGATCGGTGGCGCTTCCACCGGATGGCCTGTTACCAGATGATAGAGTCGCCAGGCGTTGTTGGCGCGCGGGCTGCCGGAAAACGGCGATCCCATGGTGATGACTTTGGCCACCATATCCGGGTGGCGGCGCGCCAGTTCACGGGCGAACAGGCCCCCCAGGCTCCAGCCGACCAGCACGACCGGCCTGCCATAGCGCTTGTTAAGCGCGGCCAGCCTGCGTTCGAGCAGGATAATGTTCTGTTCGGTCGGGCCGAGATTGAAACCCAGCCCCCAGCGCTTGACCTTGTGCCCGGCCCGCACAAGCTGCTGCGCCATATAGCGCATGCGCACCGGATGCGTTGCGAAACCGGGCAGCAGCATCACCGTGCGCGGTTCATCCGTGCGTTCGATCGGAAAATCGCGCCCCAGGCGGCGAAGCGGTTCGGCAAAGACCGACAGTTCGCCCAAAAAGTGCCGCAACGGCGGCCCCTTTACGCCCTTGGGGCGCGCTTCGCCCGCCAGCGCCGCGCGCCGCGCGGCTTCCTTGTAGAAGGAGGCCATGCGGAAGGCGGCGCCAGCATCGGCTATCGCGCCCGGCGAATTGCTGTCATGCGTCTGTCTCATTTCGACGCCATAACAATTCGCGCCTTACGCGAGATGAACGAATCAGGCGCAATCCCCGATACGCTCGTTGGTGACTTCCATCTTGGTGTGCATTTTCCCGCCCGGAATGCTGGGCGCGGTGTTTTCGATGTCCATGGTCATCTTGGAATTCGTCTTCGAAGTGGTGCCGTTCATGGTGATGACCGACTTCATCTCGTTGCCCATGTCACAGGTCATCTTGGCATCCAGCGTGTTGGACGCCGCATTGAACTTTTCGAAAGTGCAGTTGCCCTGCGATGTCTTCTTGACCATTTCCTCATAGCCCTTCTCGACATCTTCCTTGGTCATGCAGAATTCGTGACTTTGACCGGCGTTGCCCATCATGCCCTTCATCTGCTCGGCCTGCTCTTTCGGCATGCCGGGAATGTCGAACTCAAGCACCTTCACGCTGGAGCGATACTTGCCGGGTTCCGGCTTTTCCATTTTGGACGCTTCCTGAGCCGCCTGTTCCGGCGTTTTCGGCCCCTCGTCGGATTTGCCGCAGCCGGCGAGCAGAAGTGCGGTCGCAAGCGACGCCGCAACGGGAAGGGTGAGTTTGATACGCATAGACTTCTCCGAAAATTGTCTCGATTACACGACCGTCTTTTCTTTTGTTTCGTCACGCTAACAGCGGATTGCAGCGCTGCCAACGATTGCGTGCGCCGCAATCCACCCCCATATTCCCGCGATGGCTGAACTCGTGATCCGACGCGGACTGGAAGAACCCGATACCTCGGGCAGCTTTATTCCGCACAAACCGCAGCGCCCGGACAAGACGGACGGCGGCAAACCGTTCAAGATCGTGTCCGATTATGAACCGGCGGGCGACCAGCCCACCGCGATCGCCGAACTCGTGGCCGCTGCGAAGGACGGTGAAAAGACTCAGGTGCTGCTGGGTGTGACCGGCTCGGGCAAGACTTTCACCATGGCCAAAGTGATCGAGCACTTGCAGCGTCCCGCCCTGATTCTGGCCCCCAACAAGATTCTCGCCGCCCAGCTCTATGGGGAGTTCAAAAGCTTCTTCCCCGAAAATGCGGTGGAATATTTCGTCAGCTATTATGACTACTATCAACCGGAAGCCTACGTCCCGCGCAGCGATACCTATATCGAGAAGGAAAGCTCGGTAAACGAGGCCATCGACCGGATGCGCCATTCGGCCACCCGCGCCCTGCTCGAACGCGATGACGTGATTATCGTCGCCTCCGTGTCATGCCTTTACGGGATCGGCTCGGTCGAAACCTATTCCGCGATGATTTTCGACCTGAAGAAAGGTGACACCGCCGATCAGCGCGAAATCATCCGCAAGCTGGTCGCTCTGCAATACAAGCGCAACGATGCCGCGTTCGCCCGGGGCAATTTCCGCGTGCGGGGGGACAATCTCGAAATCTTCCCCAGCCACTATGAGGATATGGCCTGGAGGATCAGCTTCTTCGGCGACGAGATCGAGGAGATCGCCGAGTTCGACCCCCTCACCGGCAAGAAGGGCGCTTCGCTCGACAAAGTGCGGGTCTATGCCAATTCGCACTATGTCACGCCGGGGCCAACGATGAAGCAGGCATCGGAAGCGATCAAATTCGAACTGTCCGAACGGCTCAAGGAACTGAACGCCGAAGGGCGCCTGCTGGAAGCCCAGCGGCTGGAACAGCGGACCAATTTCGACCTTGAGATGATCGCCGCCACCGGATCGTGCGCGGGGATCGAAAATTACAGCCGTTTCCTGACCGGCCGCCTGCCGGGCGAACCACCGCCGACGCTGTTCGAATACCTGCCCGATAACGCCTTGCTGTTCGTCGACGAAAGCCACCAGACGGTGCCACAAATCGGCGCGATGGCGCGCGGCGACCATCGCCGCAAGCTGACGCTGGCGGAATATGGCTTCCGCCTGCCGAGTTGCATTGACAACCGCCCGCTGCGTTTCAACGAATGGGATGCGATGCGCCCGCAGACGGTGGCCGTTTCCGCCACTCCCGGTTCCTGGGAAATGGAACAGACCGGCGGGGTGTTCGCCGAACAGGTGATCCGTCCCACCGGTTTGATCGATCCGCCGGTGGAAATCCGCCCGGTGGAAGATCAGGTGCAGGATTGCATCAACGAATGCCGTGAGACGGCGGCAAAGGGGTATCGCACGCTGGTCACGACCCTCACCAAGCGAATGGCCGAGGATCTGACCGAATTCATGCACGAAGCGGGTGTCAAAGTCCGCTACATGCATTCGGATGTCGAAACGCTGGAGCGTATCGAACTGATCCGCGATCTGCGGATGGGCGTGTACGACGTGCTTGTGGGGATCAATCTCCTGCGCGAAGGGCTCGACATCCCCGAATGCGGCCTCGTCTGCATTCTCGATGCTGACAAGGAGGGGTTCCTGCGCAGCGAAACCTCGCTGGTGCAGACCATCGGCCGGGCCGCGCGCAATGTCGATGGGCGGGTAATCCTCTATGCCGACCGCATGACCGGCAGCATGGAACGCGCGATCGCCGAAACCGATCGCCGCCGCGACAAGCAACGCGCTTTCAACGAGGAGCACGGCATCACGCCGCAGACCATCCGCCGCCAGATCGCCGATATCGTGGCCCACACGGCGGCGCAGGATGGGGTGACGGTCGATATCGACGCGGATGGCCGCAACAATCTCGTCGGCCACAATCTGCGTGCCTATATCGAAGAGCTGGAAGCGAAAATGCGCGCGGCGGCGGCCGATCTCGAATTCGAGGAAGCCGGGCGCCTGCGCGATGAGATTCGCCGCCTGGAAGCGGAGGAGCTTGGTCTGCCAGAAGCGGAGCACAAAGCCCCGCTCGTGGGTCGCAGCAACGAAGGCCGTCCCGGCACGCGCAAGATGCGTTATGGCAAGACCCAGCGGAAATGGGGGCGCTGAATGGCCCGCTTTGCGATCAGCGGAGGGGGATAAGCGCGGAAATACTCCGCTTTGCAGTTGCTCTGCGCCGAAATGCCATAATATACGCGTCAAAGAACAAAACTGCCGTGGGTCAGGCGTCGCAGATCACACCCCGGCCCATTGAATCTCGGGAGCCGACCATGCATCGCCTGCGGGAAACAACAGCCTCAAGCCACCGCCGTCATTCCCCTGCCCTGTTTCCTGCCACCTGAGACCCTATGCCCATTCGCCCTTTCGCCCTTTTCGCATTCCTGCCACTCGCGGCGTGCAGCGCCGCAGCCAGCGACAACGCGGTTCAGAAATTCTCGTTCGATGAACTGCAAGCGCAAGCAGCGCCGGTTATCTCCGCATCTCCCGATGCGACCGATGCCGTATGGATGGCGGCCGCGGACGACACACATTCGCTTCGCTTCGGCCGTCCGAATGAAGCACCGATGCTGACGCTGACCTGTGAAACGCAAAGCAAGGCGACACCGATAATCCACATTGTCCGCAACGCCACCGGCGAACCTGGTGCGAAGGCACTGTTTCCCCTGCTGGGCAGCAACATGAACGCGCGCATCGCCGCCGAAACCCGGATGCGCGACGGCAAATGGATCTGGGAAAGTGAAGTCCCCGCGCTCGATCCGCAACTGGACGTATTCCTGCCCGGCAACGCTGTGGAGGCCACACTCCCCGGCGGCGGCACGCTCAAGCTCGCGGCCAGCAAGGAACCGGCCCGCGTCATCGCCGCATGCCGCCATCAGACCGGCGCCGAACTGGTCAGCGCGGAGCCTGCTCCGCAAGCCTGACCAGGCTATCGGGAGTGAGGACTTGCGGCAATTGCCGCGCTTCGCCACCCGGCTGATACCATAGATAGAGCGGCACGCCCGCCGCGCCGTGCGCCGTCAGGAAGCGGGTGATTTCCGGATCGCGCCGGGTCCAATCCCCCCGCATGGCGATGACCCCGGCCTTGTCGAACGCGGCTTTGGTCGCCTCACGTTCGATCGCCACGCTTTCGTTCACTTTGCAGGTGACGCACCAATCCGCCGTGAACCATAGGAAAACCGGCTTGCCGCTGGCGCGAGCGCGGGCCAGTGCGCTCTCGCTGAAATCCTGCGGGTCGAGCAGCCCGCTTTCCGCCTTGCCGCCGCCGCTGAAGCTGGCTGGCAGCGCGACTGCGGCGAACAGCGCGAAAGGCACGGCCACCGCCGCGAACGGCAGCAGCGCCGCCTTGCCTTGCCGCTGACGGCGGCCCACGATCCATAGCGCCAACAGCAGCCCGGCCAGCGCCAGGATCGCCACGGTCATGAAGCCGCTGCCGCCAAGGCGATTGACCAGCCACAGCAGCGCCAAGGCCGTCAGCCCCATCGGCACGGCCATGATCCGGCGGAAAGTCACCATCCACGCGCCCGGCCGGGGCAGCGCGGCGCGCAGC
>Ga0182743_1002077_pt1 | contig 18198 bp, 15 predicted proteins | sample eDN3rd30CKraftOP_FD_128522 | JGI IMG/M metagenome (GOLD analysis project Ga0182743, IMG submission 128522) | Enriched Organic Plus compost microbial communities from Emeryville, California, USA - eDNA 3rd pass 30_C Kraft OP (version 2) (version 2) ... | reverse complement strand
TGATGATGTGATACGCCCACTTGTCATCCAGGCCCATATTGGCGCCGGCCCCCGGCGTTACACCGAGAATGCGTCGGACATTGGGATTCGTGCTTTTGGTTTGCTCGTCCACATTCGCCGAGGTAATGCCGTATTCCTCAGCCTCGATCATGGCCGACAATGACCAATGGACGATATTCAGCCAGCGATCGTCGCCTTGGCGCACAAAGGGGCCGAGCGGCTCTTTCGAGATGATTTCGGGCAAGACGAGATAATCATCCGGCTTTTGCAATTTGGAAATCCGGATCGAAGCCAAGCCCGAAGCATCTGTACTGAAGACATCGCAGCGGCCCGAGGCAAAGGCATTGACGACTTCGTCGAAGGTTTCGATGACGACGGGTTTGTATTCCACCTTGTGAGCACGTGCCCAGTCGGCCAAGGTGTTTTCGTTGGATGTGCCCGTTTGCAGGCAGATCGTTGCGCCGTTGAGCTCGGTCGCGCTTTTCACGCCCAGCGATTTGGGCACAAGAAAGCCTTGGCCGTCATAGAAATTGATGCCCGCATGGATCAGGCCCAGTGCCGTGTCACGCTGTTGCGTGACCGTCGTGTTGCGTGTCAACACATCGATTTCGCCCGATTGCAGCGCGGTGAAGCGTTGCTGCGAATTCAGCGGGACAACTTTGAACTTGGTGGCGTCGCCAAAGACGGCCGCAGCGACCGCGCGGCACAGGTCTACGTCCAGACCGCGCCAGACTCCTTTGGCGTCGGGCGCTGAAAAGCCCGCAAAACCCGTGGTGGTGCCGCAGCGGACTTCCCCGCGTTTTTTGACGACGTCCAGTGTGGCGGCTTGTGCGCCAGCGAATGTGCCGAGCAGTAACGCGGCAGCGATTAGTCCTTTCGTGATCTTCATGGTGGCTTCTCCCTCTACCCAAGCCGACGATCAAAGCGGCCCGTATGTGCGAACCCGACAGCGTAACGAGCTTGTCCCGGCTTGCCAAATAACGGGATGGAATAAGGATTCTATGCGGTGGCGAGGTGGCGTGATGCCAAACGGGCGCGCCACCTCTGCTGCTCAGTGCCAGAGCAAGGCGTTCATGGCCTCGACCAGACGATCTCGATAGCGCGACAGCAACTGCCGGGTTTGTGCCTGTTTCGCGTGCCAGTCCGCAGATTCCGTGCCCGGCGCCACGCGGGGCGCGGCCCAGATCGCGTCTGGGTAGTGCCGGTCTCCATGCCAGCGCGGTATGACGTGCCAATGCAGATGCGGCACCATGTTGCCTAGCGATGCCAGGTTGATTTTGTCCGGCTCAAGAATGTCGCGCTGGACTTGTTCCACGGTATAGACCGCGCGCATCATCAAGTCGCGCCCGCGTGTGGACAAGCTGGTCATTTCCGGCAGGTGACCGTGCCAGATGACGCGTGTGAACCCTGGATAATCGGCATCGTCGACCTCGACGACACGCAGGTGGGTGCCGCGCCATAGTACAGTGCCGCCATCGTCGCGGCAGAGAGGGCAGTTCGGATCGCGTGCGCTCACAGGGTTTTCCGGTATTGAATGAAGCCAGGTTGATCGGCCACGTGGTCGTAGAGCTGCCGCGCGGTGGTATTGGTTTCGTGAGTCAGCCAATAGACGCGAGCGGCTTTGGCAGCACGAGCCTGTGCGTAGACATGCTCGATCAGATGACGGCCATGGCCGCCGCCGCGTACGTCCGGGGCGACAAACAAATCCTGCAAATAACAATAATCGCCGGGCGTCCAGGTCGACCGATGGAATATCCAATGCACCAGCCCCACGGCCCGTCCATCGTGATAGGAAAGCGCGGCATGGACAGGCTCGGCGGGATCGAGCATTCGGGTCCAGGCCGTGCGCGTGGCGGTCTCGGGGATATCGACTTGATAAAACGCTTGATAGCCTTTCCATAACGGTAGCCAAGCTTCGAAATCGGTATCGGAAACGGGGCGAATATCGGGAGATTGAGCCATGAGGGCGGTCACCAGGGAAGTTACAGGGTTTGTTCCAGGGCTGCGACAATGTTTTTTAGCACGTGTATGCGAGCATAGCGTTTGTCGTTAGTCCCGATGACGTGCCACGGCGCATGGTCCGTATCGGTACGTGCCAGCATATCGTTGGTGGCACTGGCATATTGGTTCCATTTCTCGCGATTGCGCCAATCGTCGGGCGTGATTTTGAAATTCTTGAACGGCGAACGTTCGCGTTCGTGAAAACGCTGCAATTGCTCTTCGGGGGTAATGGCTAGCCAGAACTTCAGCACAATGGCCCCGTGATCAGTCTGCTGGCGTTCAAAGTCGTTGATCTCTGCATAGGCGCGCCGCCAGTCGACGCTTGAGGCAAAGCCTTCGACTCGCTCGACCAGCACGCGGCCGTACCAGGAACGGTCGAAAATCGCGATGCGGCCATGCCGCGGCATATGACGCCAGAATCTCCACAGGTAGGGACGCTTTAATTCGTCGGGCGTGGGTGCGCTGATGGGATGGATATCGACTTGCCGCAGGTCGAGTGCCCGTGTGACGCGGCGAATGGCGCCGCCTTTGCCAGCCGCATCCTGGCCTTCGAAGACCAGGATCAAAGAACGGTTTCTGAACGCGTCTGATCGGACTGCGCGAGCGAGCTGACCTTGCAGCAGACCGAGTTCCGACTCGTAATCGTCCTTGTCGATTTTGGTGTGGTAATCGAGCTGTGCCAGCCGATCAGGGCTGCGTCGTCTGGCAAGACCGGATGCACTGAAAACCTGTGCCTTGGGCGCAGGAGGACGGTGCTGCAGCGCATGCAGCACGGTTTGTGCTGTGCGAACTGCGCGCATGTGTTCGTCTGCGCTGGGAATGATGGTCCAAGGAGCGTGTGGGGGATTCAGGCGTTCAATGATTTGCCGGCCCGCATAGCAGATGCGGTCGTACTTCTTCTGGACTTTACGGTCGGTAGGCCGGACCTGCCAGGCAGTTTCCGGGCTGGAGAGCAGCATTTTAGTGCGGTCGGCTTGAGCTTGGGCCGACAGGTGATACCAGAGCTTGATGATCTGTACGCCCTCGGCGGCGAGCCCAGCCTCGAAGCGATCAATCGCTTCGGCGTAGGCTGTCATTCGACGCGGCCGTGGTTTTTTGCGCGATGCTTCGAGTAACAGCGGTGCGTACCAGGAGCCGAAAACAATGCCGATTCTCCCCTTGGCCGGCAGTTCATTCCAGTAGCGCCAGAACGGCGGGCGCTCCTGCTCATCGAACGTGGGCGCACCGAACGCCAGGGTCTGAATATGGCGAGGATCCATCCACTCGTTGAGCAAATTGATGGCGGCGCCTTTGCCTGCCCCGTCTATCCCGGCTACGACGATCAGCAGACTGCGATCCGCTCGTTCGAGCTGTCGATATTGCGCCTTGAGCAAAGCAGTTCGCAACCGCGGCTCTTGCGCCTCAAACTCGTCTTCGGACAGCGAGGGGTCGGACTGGGCTTCTGCAAACATAGATGACATCTCGGTGTGAATGAGGAGATGTCCGATGGTGCAGGATATCGGAATGGGGCACAAGCAAATCATGGCGCGCGAGGCCGCCCGAGAACTAGCGTTCTGTCATGCTGAAAAGCCAAAATCGGCAACCATGGATTTCATGGAACAAGAGCATGGGGTGGGTTACTCATGGGGGCCATATTGGTGTTGTTTGTGGCGATTTTCCCATGAGTTAACAGGAGTAAACCAAATGAACGTGATGAGTTCAGTGACCATCGGTGCGTCCCTGCTGCGGCACGCCCACAGTTCAATGACCGTCGGCGCGGCCCTGCTGCGCAACGCCTATAGTCCGCAGGCCGACGCCCAGACGGCGCGGATCCAGCCGCGCCGCGATAGCGACGTGCGTGAAAGCTATAACGCGGCAGTCAGCAAAGCCTATGAGGCCTTTGCCAAGGAAGCCGCGGTCTTTCATGACGACCAGCAATGCTTTGGCGACGAATTGGCGCGCAAAGCGTTCAACACGCGGGACGAGATCAAAAAGGCCCATCAGGCCGAAACCTCCTGGCTGGGGCAGGCAGGCATCTGGATTCGTAACCTCCTGATGTACGGCTCTGACAATGCCACCTACGAGGGGCTGAGCAAGAAGAAAAACCCCGAGGAAATCGCCTACTCGGCGTTTAAAACCAATGGGCGCGACCTGGGGCTGACCGGTAACGGTTTCGGCGATATTCTGGACACCTGGAATGCCATCAAGGCCGACAGCGATTTGTACCCCGAGCACATCACGCCTGCGATGGTCGCTGCCTTCAAGGCGCAGCCCCGTGGACAGGCCGATGCGGCCGCGATTCTGGCAGCCCGCACGGCTGTTGTGACGAGCAGCGAAATGCAGGCCGGCAACGCAGTCGACGTTCTGTCGTCGGATGAGGTCGATATCACCACCACCATGGCGGCGCGCCCGGCGAGTCCTGGGGTTTTGTCGAAAGACGATCTGATTGTTTCGATGACGACGCATACGCCACGCCGCAACTTCGCTGCCTATATCTGAGCCAACGAGTCTGAGCCAAAGAGCAATAGGCCCGCGGCGATGGGCCGATTGCACACCAGTCTGAGTCTAGGCGCTGTCAGTCGTAAGACCGTATATCGTCGATGACTTTGCCATCATTGGGCAGGCTGCCCGCGTCAGCCCATTGCACGTCGGCACGCAGTTTGGTGATGTCGCGGGCCGAGGTGGCGATACGTTCGGCCAGGGCTTCGGAGTGTTCGTCGGCCTCGACCTGAAGCACCATGCGGTCGCTGCCCATTTGTCCGCTGACGACCAGTCGCGCTCGGTGGATTTCTGGGTGGCGCGCCAGGATTTCAGCCACCTGCGAGGGATGTACAAACAGGCCTCGGACTTTGGTGGTCTGATCGGCGCGGCCCATCCAGCCCTTGATGCGCAGATTCGTGCGGCCGCACGGCGATGTGCCGGGCAGTACGGCAGACAGGTCGCCGGTGCCGAAACGCACCAAGGGATAATCGGGATTCAGCGTCGTGACGACGACTTCTCCGACCTCGCCGTCGGGCACCGGTATGCCGGTGCCGGGACGCACGATCTCCAGAATGATTTCTTCGCCGACGACCAGCCCTTCGCGGGCCGGCGTTTCAAACGCAATCATGCCGAGGTCGGCGCTGCCGTAGGCTTGATAGCCGTCAATGCCACGCGCTGTGAGCCAATCGCGCAGCGACGGAGGAAAGGCCTCGCCCGATACGAGCGCACGGCGCAACGACGGTAATGTCACTCCCAACTCATCGGCTTTTTCCAGAATGATTTTCAGAAAACTCGGCGTGCCCAGATAGCCGCTGGGCGCCAGATCGGCAATGGCTCGGACTTGTTGTTCGGTCTGGCCTGTGCCGCCGGGAAAGACCGTGCAGCCCACCGCGTGAGCCGCAGTTTCCATCATCGAGCCCGCAGGGGTGAAATGGTACGAAAAGCAGTTGTGCGCCAACTCGCCTGACCGGAAACCAGCAGCATAGAGCGCGCGCGCAAAACGCCAATAATCGGCGCGGCTGCTTTCCGGTTCGTAGATCGGGCCGGGCGACGCAAACACGCGCAGTGCTTGACCCCAACCTATGGTTGAAAACCCGCCAAATGCCTTGGTAGCGCTGGCAGGATGGTTGCTGGCACGACTATGTTGCTGTTTCTCCAGCAGCTCGTGCTTGCGCAAAACGGGAAGCGCTGCGAGTGCCTGACGCGAGGCCACGCTGCGTGGATCGACGCCGTGCAATTGTTCGGCAATGGCAGGCGCGCGGGCCATGGCGTGTGCAACAACGCCCGGCAGCGCTGCCATCAGATCGCGTTCGCGCTGCTCGGGGGCGCGGGTTTCCAGTGCATCAAAAAACGCAGGCATGTGATCGCACTCTATGAAAGGCCAAAAGGCGTAAACAAAGGCACTAATGCAAAGGCACTAAGGGTCAAGCCAGCCAGCGTTTGCGGCGCCGGTAGAACTTGTTATCACGAAAGCTTTTTCGTTCACCGCTGGAGATTCCCAGGTAGAACTCTTTCACGTCTTCATTGCGGCTGAGTTCACCGGCATCGCCGTCCATCATGACGCGCCCGTTTTCCAGGATGTAGCCGTAGTCGGCATAGCGCAACGCAATGTTGGTGTTTTGTTCGGCAAGCAGAAAACTCACCCGTTCCCGTTGGTTCAGGTCTCGCACAATTTCGAAAATCTCTTCGACGATTTGCGGCGCCAGCCCCATGGAGGGCTCGTCGAGCAAAATCATGTTGGGATTGGCCATCAGCGCGCGGCCGATTGCAGTCATCTGCTGTTCTCCGCCCGAGGTATAGCCTGCCTGGCTCGTACGCCGCTGCTTCAGGCGCGGAAAATATTGATAGACGCGGTCCAAGGCTGCCGCCGTTTCGCCACGGTTGAGGTCTCGGGTGTAGGCACCCGTCAGCAGGTTGTCCTCAATGGTCAGATGGGCGAAACAATGGCGGCCCTCCATGACCTGTACGACGCCGCGTTTTACCAGCTCGGCAGGAGAGAGCTGGTCGATGCGTTGGCCTCGGTATTGAATGGAGCCTTTTGTGACGTCGCCGCGTTCGCCCTTCAAGAGATTCGACACGGCGCGCAGCGTGGTGGTCTTGCCCGCGCCATTGGCGCCCAGCAAGGCGACGATGCGGCCTTCGGGGACTTGCAGCGAGACACCTTTGAGCACCAGGATCACGTGGTTGTAGATGACCTCGATACCGTTGACGTCCAGCAACGGTGCAGCGATGTCGGGTGCCGTTGCCTTGGCTGCGCCCGACGTTGTCGTCGGGGCGTGGGCCGCGGAGGCAGGCTGGGCAGTGTTTGCAGCAGTCATAGCAGTTCCTGCGTGGTAGCCGCCAGCGCGCGAAGCGCCGGCGGCTGGTTCACATCAACCTTCGCACTTGCGAGGCGTGATGTTCTTCTCTTTGGCGTACTTCTCTGCAGCCTCTTTCACCAGCGGGCCGGTAATCGCCTTGTCGGCTTGGTACCAGTCGGAAACGACCTTGAAGTCCTTGCCATCCCATTGCACGATGCGCGCCCAGTCGTCGCCCATGTGGTTGTTGCAAGAGGTTTTCACCGGACGCATGATGTCGCCAAAGCCTAGTTCGTTCAGGCGTTCCTGAGTCAGGTTCAGGTTTTCAAAACCCCAACGGACTTGTTCGGGCGTCATGTGCTTGCCTTTGCCGAATTTCTCCTGCGCAGCACGGATGGCTTCGACCTGCAGCATCGAGATCATCATGCCGCGGGTGTGCGCGATCGTACCCAGCGTGGAGCTGCCCGATGCATCGCTGCCTTGGCCTTTGTCGTAGACAAACTTTTTCAAGTCTTCGTAGACTTTGCCTTGCGCAGCGCTGTTGTGGATGGTGATCGCGTTATAGCCTTTGGCAACCGCGCCCAGGTCTTTGACGTCGCCTTCCGAGCCTGCCCACCAGATGGCATACATTTTTTCGCGCGGATAGCCGGTGGCCTGGGCCTCGCGTATCGCCGTCGGCGTCATGATGCCGGCGCTCCACAACAGCACGTAGGCGGGGCGCGACTGGCGGATCTGCAGCCAGGTGGACTTTTGCTCTACCCCCGGGGCGGTGACCGGATAAAGCAGCAGTTCAAAACCTTCCTTGGCCGCACGCTTTTGCAGCAGTGCAATGGGTTCTTTGCCGTAGGGTGAGTCATGGTAGACGAGGGCGATCTTTTTACCCTTGAGTTTGTCCATGCCTCCTTCTTTCTTGGCGATGTCCTGAATCATGACATCGGCCGCCGTCCAATACGTGCCGAGCAATGGGAAATTCCATTCAAAGACACTGCCGTCCACCGATTGCGAGAGGCCGTAGCCCATCGTTTCTACGGGGACCTTGTCGACAATGGCTTTATCCGTCACGGCAAAGGTGATGCCTGTGGACTGGGTATCAAAGCCTGATGCTCCGCCGCTTTTGCCCTTCAGACGCTCGTAGCATTCCACGCCACGATCGGTGGCATACGCCGTTTCACACTCTTCGTAGGTGATCTTGACGCCGTTGACACCGCCATCGCGGGCGTTGACCAGTTTCAGATAATCCAGTTTTCCGTCAGCCCACGGGATGCCCAGCGGTGCAAACGAGCCGGTGCGATACACCAAGAGCGGAACGAACTGCTCTTCAGCCGCCAACACAGGCGCGGCGGCGCTGAGGGCGCCTGTGGCGGCCAGGCAGGCCGCTGCCCATTTCAAGTTAAGACGCTTCATCTCCATTTACCTCCTGCTTGGTGTGGTTGACACCAGGATTGGCCCGGTCTGAAGCCGGGTAGTCAAAGAGGCTGCTGCTTCGCGGACGGCGGGCGGCAGCCGGGAACAGTACGCAATATCAATGCGGGAAAGGCCAGATTCGCAGTTTCTCTTTCGCGATACCCCAGAGCCGGGCCAGACCATGCGGCTCGGCGATCAGGAAAAACACAATCAATGCACCAAAAACCATGTGTTCGACGTGCGCCGCCGTGTCCACCGACAGCGAGAGCCCCAGCATGTGCGGCACATTGGTCAAGGCGACAGGCACCAACACGATAAAGGCCGCGCCAAAGAAACTGCCGACGATAGAGCCTAGTCCGCCGATGATCACCATGAACAACAATTGGAACGAGCGCGCCAGGTCAAAGGCCAAGGGTTCCCACGACCCGAGATGGATATAGCCCCACAACGCGCCAGCGACGCCGACGATGAACGAGCTGACGGCAAATGCGGTGAGCTTGGCGTACATGGGGCGGATGCCGATCACCGCAGCGGCCACGTCCATGTCACGGATGGCCATCCACTGGCGGCCGATGGCCCCGCGCACCAGATTCTTGGCCAGTAGCGCGAACACGACGACGAAACACAGAACGAGCAGGTAGCGTTGCAATGCGGTTTGCACTGGCATGCCAAACGCGGTGAGGGGCGGCACCGATACGCTGCCTGACGACGAGTAATTCGTAAAAAACGGGATGCGTAAAAATGCCCAGTCGACAAAAAACTGCGCTGCCAATGTGGCGACTGCCAGGTACAGCCCGCGAATACGCAAGCTGGGAATGCCGAACAACACGCCCACGAGCGTGGCAAAGCAGCCGCCCAGCAATATCTGTATCACCAGCGGCATGCCGGGAAAGCGTACGCCAAAATTCCATGCCGCATACGCGCCTACCGCCATAAAGGCGCCGGTGCCCAGCGAAATCTGGCCGCAATAGCCCACCAGAATGTTCAGGCCTACCGCCGCCAGCGACAAGATCAAAAACGGGATCAGAATGGCGCGCAGGAAATAATCGCTGGCCAACATGGGGACTGCAATAAAGGCCACTGCCAGCAGCAGCACCATGAAAATGCGGTCCTGGCGGATCGGAAAGATCTGCTGGTCGGCGCGATAGCCCGTCTTGAATTGGCCGTTTTCGCGATAGAACATGATGTTTCCCTCAGACCCGATCGATGATTTTCTCGCCGAACAGCCCTTGCGGACGGAACAGCAGGAAGACAAGCGCCAACACGTAGGCGAACCAGATTTCGATGCCACCGCCTACTAGGGAGCCCAGATACACCTCTGACAGTTTTTCTCCTACACCGATGATGAGACCACCGAGAATGGCGCCGGGCACCGAAGTCAGTCCTCCCAGAATCACCACAGGCAAGGCCCGCAATGCCGCCGTGGATAACGTGAACTGCACACCGAATTTCGAGCCCCAGATAATGCCGGCGACGAGCGCGACCAAACCTGCCACGCTCCAGACAATGACCCAAATTCGGTTGAGCGGGATACCGATGGATTGAGCGGCCTGGTGGTCATCCGCGACAGCGCGCAACGCGCGCCCCGTGCTGGTGTATTGAAAGAAGATCGCCAGCGCGGCGACGAGCAGGGCGGCGACGACCGCGGCGGTCAGGTCCTCCAGGTTGATCAGGACACCGCCTTCAAAGACCGATTCCAAAATAAAGGCAGGATCTTTAGGCATGCCCACGTCGATGCTGTAGACCGAACTGCCAAAGGCGATCTGCCCCAGACCATCGAGGAAATAGCTGATGCCCAGGGTCGCCATGAGGAGCGTGGTGGCCTCCTGATTCACGAGGTGGCGCAGCACATAGCGTTCGACAACCACTGCCAGTACGAACATCAGCAAGGCACTGATGATGAACGCCAGGACGTTGGCCAGCAGCAGATTCTCGAATCCCAGCCATCGCGGAATCCATTCCGAGAAACGTGCCATCGACAGCGCCGCGACCAATACCATCGCGCCCTGTGCAAAGTTGAATACGCCCGATGCCTTGAATATCAGCACAAAGCCCAAGCCGATCAGCGCATACAACATGCCGCTCATCAGGCCGCCGAACAAGGTTTCTAGAAAAAATCCCATGTTTCTGTTTCCGCCTTGGTGCTAGTGCGATACGCCCAGATAGGCTTGAATGACGGCCTCGTTGGAGCGAACCTCATCGGGTTTGCCATCGCCGATTTTCTTGCCGTAATCCAGAACCACAACGCGATCGGAAATGTCCATGACCACGCCCATATCGTGTTCAATCAGCACGATGGTGGTGCCAAACTCGTCATTGACGTCCAGGATAAAGCGGCTCATGTCCTGCTTTTCTTCGATATTCATGCCCGCCATGGGCTCGTCCAGCAGCAGCAGGCGCGGCTCCATTGCCAATGCGCGTCCCAGGTCCACGCGCTTTTGCAAACCGTAGGGCAGACGGCCCACGGGAGTTTTGCGATAGGCCTGGATCTCCAGAAAATCGATGATGTTTTCGACAAACTCGCGATGCCGGATTTCCTCGCGTTCGGCGGGGCCCCAGCGAAAGGCCTGCGCCAGCAGTCCGCAGGTCATCCGCAGATTGCGTCCTGTCATGATGTTGTCCAGCACACTCATGCCTTTGAACAAGGCCAGGTTCTGGAAGGTGCGCGCGATGCCCATTTCGGCGGCACGGCGCGGGTTCATACGGGTGTAGCGCGTGCCCTCGAATTCGATGCCGCCCTGTTGAGGGGTGTAGACGCCGTTGATGACATTGAGCATCGAGCTCTTGCCTGCGCCGTTGGGGCCGATGATGGCGCGGATCTCGTGCTCGCGCACATTGAATGAAATATCGGTCAGCGCTTTGACCCCACCGAATGACAGGGAAATATTCTGCAGGTCGAGCATGACCTTGCCGATACGCTGGTCGCGGTCTGTATGGCTCATGATTTAGGCGGCCCGGGCAGTAATGGCGGGAAAGGTCTTGACTGGACGGATCTTGATATCCGCCGCAATCTTGCCGATACGGCCGTCTTCGAATTTGACTTCGGTCTCGATATATTGCGTGTCCGACCCTGCGAACAAGGCATCGACCAGCACACCGTATTTCTGTGCAATAAAGGCGCGACGAACCTTGCGGGTGCGTGTCAGCTCGTCATCATCGGGATCGAGTTCTTTATGCAGAATGAGAAAGCGCGAAATCTGCGAGGCGGCGAGCTTGGGGTCCAGCGCGAGATCGGCATTGATTTGTTCGATGCATTCCTCCACCAGACGGTACACCTCGTCTTTGCCCGCGAGGTCGGTGTAACCCGCATAAGGCAGACCGCGGCGCTCGGCCCAGTTGCCTACGGCCTCCAGGTCGATATTCACAAAAGCGCAAACGTGATCCCGGTCGGCGCCAAAGGCCACGGCTTCTTTGATGTGGGGAAAGAACTTGAGTTTGTTTTCTAGGTACTTGGGCGCAAACAGGCTGCCGTCGGCAAGTTTGCCGACATCTTTGGCGCGGTCGATGATTTTCAATTGACCGTCGGTATCCAGATAGCCCGCGTCCCCTGTATGGAACCACCCGTCGGCATCGCGCGCTTCGGCGGTGGCTTGAGGGTTGCGGTAATACTCTTTGAACAGGCCTGGGCTCTTGACGAGAATCTCGCCGTTATCGGCAACACGGATCTCCACACCGCTGACTGGCGGGCCAACGGTATCGTCACGGACTTGGCCGTCGGGTTGTACGCAAACAAACACCGAGGTTTCGGTCGAGCCGTAAAGCTGTTTGAGGTTGATGCCGATGGACCGATAGAACACAAACAGATCGGGACCGATGGCTTCGCCGGCGGTATACGCCACACGCACGCGGCTCATTCCCAACGCATTGCGCAACGGACCGTAGATCAAGACGTTGCCCAAGGCATAGCGCAGTCGATCCCACAGGCCAACCGGCTCGCCATCCAGAATACGTACGCCGACCCGCCGGGCCAGTTTCATGCAAGCCTGAAACAGGCTGCGCTTGATGCGGCCCGCGTCTTCCATGCGGATCATCACGTGCGTAAGCAAACCCTCCAGCACGCGAGGCGGCGCGAAATAATAGGTCGGGCCGATATCGCGCATGTCGATCGATACGGTTTCTGGAGACTCGGGGTGGTTTACCGTAAAGCCGCTGACGAGCAACTGCGTATACGAGAACATGTTCTGCCCGATCCAGGCGGGAGGCAGATAAGCCAGCACGTCTTCTTGATCGGTGAGTTTTTCCATTTCGGCGACGGCACGGGCGCGATCGATCAAGGCATGATGAGTCAACACAACGCCTTTGGGCTTGCCTGTCGTGCCCGAGGTGTAAAACATGGCTGCGGCATCATCCGGCCGCACGGTGGCGACGGATGCTTCGAAAAATCCGGGATACTGTTCCGCGTGTTTTTGGCCGGTCGCGATCAGTTGGTCATATGAACGCAACATAGGATCGGCGTAATGGCGCAGTCCTCGCGGATCGTCATAGACGACATGTGCCAGGTCGGGACACTGATCGCGCACCTCCAGCATCTTGTCGACTTGCTCTTGATCCTCGACCACTGCAACGGTGATGCTGGCATCTTGCAGGACATAGACCATTTCCTGTGCGACGGCGTCCTGATAAAGCGGCACCGGAATGGCGCCTAAAGCCTGCGTGGCCATCATGGCGATGTATAGGCGTGGCCGGTTCTCGCCAATGACGGCGACGTGCATCCCGGGTGTTATCCCTAATGCCGCCAAGCCATGCGCAGTCAGGCGCACGTCGCGCGCGACGTCGCTCCAGGTCAGGGTCTGCCAGATGCCCAGGTCCTTTTCGCGTATGGCGGGCCGCGACCCGCGTACGCTGGCATGCTGCAGGAGCAGGCCAGGAAAGGTGCTGGGTGCGGCCGACGTGTTGCCGTCGACGGCAGGCTGTGCATGCACCACGTTGTCTCCTCCGGTTTGGGGGCCGCTGGTCCGATGTTCACACTGGCGGTATGAACATCGGGGCGGCGCTTGACCAGTTCATTTTCGATGTACGGCAGCAGTAAGGTATAAGCTTGGTTGGTCGCCAACTGTCATGATCACGACATTCCAAGAATATTTAGGGTATTCCCGATGCAATTAACTGATTCTCTGCATCTCGCAGCAGCCTGGTTCCGAGTCTTGACCGACGAGCAAAAATCGCGCGTCGAGCGGGATATCGTGGTGCAGCCTGTGCAAGCAGGAACGATCATAGAACGCAAAGGAGAGCTTGCCCAGGCGTGGATCGGGGTATTGGCGGGATTGATCAAAGTCTCGGTGGGAAATGCCGAGGGCAAAGTCGCCTCGTTGACCGGGGTGCCTGCCGGCGGCTGGATTGGGGAGGGCTCGCTGCTCAAGCGCGAAGTGCGCAAGTACGATGTGGTGGCATTACGCGATTCAGTGGTGGCACGCATGCCGGCCGCGACGTTTGAATGGTTGCTGGATACCAGCATCCCGTTTAATCGCTATCTGCTGCACCAGTTGAACGAACGCGTGGCGCAATTCATCGGCAAGGCGGAATATGACCGTTTGCTCGATCCCGACGCCCGGGTCGCGCGCTGCCTGGCGGAATTGTTCAACCCCTTGCTATATCCCGGGATGGGGATGCGGTTGACTATCACTCAAGAGGAAGTCGGCTATCTGGCCCGCGTCTCGCGTCAGCGCGCCAATCAGGCTCTGGGCAAACTCGAGGAAGCGGGCCTGCTGCGCGTGGAGTATGGCGCCGTGCGCGTGTTGGACCTGAGCGGATTGAAACGCTATGGCGCCGACGCGGTGAGCGGACAGGGCGACGAGTGAGCGCGGCGGGGCAGCGCTCAGGCCGATGGTGAGACGACCGATTGCGTAAGCGTCACGTCAGCAACGACTGTCGTGTAATCGCTGAGGGTGAATCACCGCACCGTCCGTCAGTTGTCAGGATGACTGCTCAGGCCAAGCCATTCCACGCCAATCGCATTGCCAATCCGGCCATGATGACGGCGATCACCCCATCCAATATGCGCCACGCTTTGGGGTTGGCGAAATAGGGCGCAAACAGGCGCGATCCGACGCCCAGCACGATCAACCACAGGACACTGGCGGTGACGGCGCCTGCCGCAAAGGCCAGCCGCGCATCGTTAAATCCGTGTGCCAATGAGCCGATCACCATGATGTCCAGCCAGAAATGCGGGTTCAACAAGGTGAAGCCCGCGGCCGCCAGCAGGGCTGCGGAACGCGAGGGGACGGCATGCTGCGCGGCAGTCAGGCCGCCTTGGGCCCGAACGGCGCGTCGGGCGGATTGAAAGGCATACCAAGCCAGAAAGGCAACGCCAAACCACAGGATGGCGTGCGTCAACCAGGGAAACCAATTGACCGCGGTCTGCAATCCCCAGACGCTGGCAAATATGCAGATGCCGTCCAGCAAGGCGCAAATCGCCAGGATGCTGAGCAAATGCGCGCGCATCAATCCTTGCCGCAGAATAAAGGCGCTTTGCGCGCCGACCACGGCAAATAGTCCCAGTCCGGTGGCGGTGCCACTGGCCCAGGCGGTGAACAGGGCGGGGGAGGAAGCGAACGTGAACATCTTTGCAAGCATCTACAAAACAGCGCCGCAGCAATTGCCGCGGCCAGGAGCGTATTTTGGCTTGCGCGAGATATGAAATACAGCTAATTTTGTTTAAGTTGATTAAGATTCTCTAAACTAATAAGAGCGGCAGCATTTGCCGGAGCAAGGACAGATGAAAATCGATCATGGCAATCTGCGCGCCCTGGCTGCTGTCGTGCGAGAAGGGAGCTTCGAGCGTGCGGCCGCCGCACTGAATGTGACGCCCTCGGCGGTGTCACAGCGCATCAAGTCGCTGGAGGCGCGCATGGGGCGTTTGCTGGTGCAGCGTACGGTGCCGGTCGTGGCTACGTCAGACGGACAGGTGCTGGTGCAGTTGGCCGATCAGACGGCCTTGCTCGAGCATGATGCGCTGGACCGGCTGGGTCTGGAGGACGATGCTGTGACGCAGGCCAGTCTGACGGTGGCCGTGAACCATGACAGCCTGGAAACCTGGTTCATGGACGCGGCGCGGCGCTTTGCGGCCCGCAGTCGAGCCACTTTGGATCTGCAATCCGAAGACCAGGATCACACGGCGGCGTTATTACGCAATGGTTCGGTGTTGGGCGCCGTGACCGCGTTGGCGGATCCGGTGCAAGGGTGCCGTATTCATGCGTTGGGCAGCATGCGCTATGTTGCGACGTGTACCCCCGCATTTCATGCGCAGTATTTTTCCGCCGGCGTGAACGCGCGCACTCTGGCGCTTGCACCGGTACTGGTGTTTAACCGCAAAGACGCATTGCAGGCGCGTTTTGCGCGCAAAGTCATGGGCGAGGAGCCGTGGCAGCCGCCTGTGTGGTGGTTGCCTTCGTCCCGCGCTTTCGTACAGGCGACGCGCGATGGTCTCGGTTGGACGATGAACCCGTTGCCGCTGATTCAGGATGAGCTCGACACGGGTGCTTTAGTCCCATTACGCGCCCGCGCCACCGAGGACGTCCCCTTGTATTGGCAGCACTGGCGGGTAAACTCACAAGCTATGGAGGCATTGACCGATTCGGTCTTGGCTGCCGCCGCAGACGGAGGTCTGATCCGGCGGCGTTAACTCGTCAGCGCTTAGGCTGACCGTCACGGAGATGTTTTGCATGAAATTCCGTCAATGGGCGTTGGGCGCCCTCTTGGGGCTGTCTTCTGTCACGTCGGCCTGGGCGCACGATTACAAGGTCGGACAGATTCAGATTGATGATCCATGGGTACGCGCTTCGGCGCCTGGCCAGACCAATGGCGCGGGCTATCTGGACATTGATAACGACGCCAAGACGGCAGATCGTCTTGTGTCAGTGAGCTCGGATGCGGCCGAGCGAGTTGAATTGCATACCGTACAAGCCGAAAAGGGCGTGGCCCGCATGCGTCATCTGCCTGAGGGCATCGAAGTGCCTGCCGACGGCGAGGTCAAACTTGCGCCTGGCGGCTATCACGTAATGTTCATGAATTTAAAACAGCCGTTCGTGGCGGGAGGTGAGGTCCCGGCTACGCTGAAGTTCGAGAAAGCAGGCGAGGTCGCGGTGAAGTTCGAGATCAAGCCTATCGGGCATCAGCCGGATGCGGATCATGCACATATGGACCACATGAAGCACTGATCTGTCAGGGGTAGTGCCGGGCGCCAAAAATTGCGCTGCCAATTCGGACTTCGGTGGCGCCTTCTTCGATGGCGATTTCGAAATCGCCGCTCATCCCCATGGACAGCCTGTCCAGTTCGACGCCCTCGATGGACGCGTCTTTCAGGCGGTCACGCAGTTCACGCAGCGCACGAAAACAGCTGCGTACGGCTTGCGTGTCGTCAGACTGTACTGCCAGGGTCATCAGTCCTTTTACATGCAAGGCCGGGCATTCCCGCACGACGGTCCGCAGGAAATCTGCCGCCTCCTCGGGCGGGAGGCCATGTTTGCTAGGCTCGGTCGAGGTTTTGATTTGCACCAGCACGTCGATGTCGCGGCCTTCGGTCTGTAGTCGGCGCTGTAGCGCGTGAGCGAGTTCCAGGCGATCCAGGGATTGGACTTCCGAGGCGTCGCGCGCTGCGTCTTTGGCCTTGTTGGTCTGCAAGTGGCCAATCATGACCCATTGCACGGGCAGATCTGCCAGTGCATTAATTTTCTGGCGGATTTCCTGCGTTTTGTTTTCGCCGAAACGCGTAAAACCCAGGGCTGCTGCCTCGCGGACGGCGTCGGGGCCGAAAGTCTTGCTCACTGGCAAGAGGGCCACACTGCCGGCTGGCCGGCCTACGCGGACGCAAGCGGCGTCGATGCGGGCGCGCAGTTGGGCCACGCGGGTCGACATCGAGTCATCGATACTCATAATGGAAGAATGCTGGGTAAAAGCATCATGATAATCGCGCCGGTGTGCTGGCTGTTTACTGCAGTCGTTGACCGCCTCCGGGGGCAGGCATAGAATTCTTCGTCATTTACTTATTTCGTTGGGCGCTGAGCTGTCTGGTGCGACCCGGCGCCACGCTGACGCTCGATTCAGCGCATACTTTTACCGGCTTCGCCCTCCTCATGTCGCTCGCAGCACCCCGCTACGCTTTCGCCGCGCCGTTCGAAACGCCTCCCGCTTCGCCCATTCGTTCCTTGATGCCGTATGCCATGAAGCCGGGCAATATTTCCGTTGCGGGCGGCTATCCGGCGCAGGAATTATTCGACGTGGATGGTCTGACGGCGGCCTCGAATCAGGTCGTGGCGCGTTTGGGAACGTGCCTGCAGTATTCCAATATTGATGGGCAGGCCAGCTTGCGCACGGAGCTCGCGCGTCTGACGGCCGAACGGGGTTTGGTGTGTGATCCAGACACCGAGCTGGCCGTCACCGGCGGGTCGCAGCAGGCATTGGCGCTGATCAGCCGCGTCATGTTGCAGCCCGGCGATCATGCCATTATCGAGAGTCCCGCGTTTCCGAACTCCGTACAGGCTTTGCGTTATACCGGCGCCACTGTCCATACGGTGCCTTCGGGGCCCGATGGGGTCGACGTTGATGCGCTGGACGAGATGGCGGGCCGTATCAAGCCCAAAATAGTCTGTGTCGTTGCGTCGTTCTCGAACCCCTGCGGCGCCACGATCAGCCGGCAACGGCGTCTGCGTTTGCTCGAACTGGCCGTCAAACATCAGTTTCTGATCGTCGAAGACGATCCCTATGGCGAACTGCGCTTTGCTGGCGAAATGGTCCCACCGATTGCTGCGCTGGCCGAGGGCGAGGCCCGTCATTGGGCGGTTTATATCTCGACCATGTCCAAGACCATGGCACCTGCTTTGCGCATAGGCTGGATCGTTGCCCCGGCTGAAGTCCGCCGTCGCTGCGTCGGCGCCAAAGCGGCCGACGACATGGCGTCATCGGCATGGATTCAGGAAGTCGTCGCTCAATATTTGGCCGATGGCCGCTACGCACAGCATGTCCCTCGCATCCAGGCCGCCTACGGCTCCCGTTGCGATGCCATGGCGCAATCTCTGACCCAGTCGCTTGCCGGCCGTAT
>Ga0182743_1002076_pt1 | contig 18199 bp, 15 predicted proteins | sample eDN3rd30CKraftOP_FD_128522 | JGI IMG/M metagenome (GOLD analysis project Ga0182743, IMG submission 128522) | Enriched Organic Plus compost microbial communities from Emeryville, California, USA - eDNA 3rd pass 30_C Kraft OP (version 2) (version 2) ... | reverse complement strand
CATGTGGTAGTCGTTGAAGGCGTCCCACAGGCCGTCGACGATCATGCTGTCGAGCAGTTGCGCATGGCCCATGCGCAGGCCGGTGCGGGCCTTGGGCAGCACGTAGGGCGACAGGCTCATGCTTTCCTGGCCGCCGGCGATGATCACCTGGGCATCGCCGCAGCGGATGGCCTGGGCGGCCAGGTGCAGGGCCTTGAGGCCCGAGCCGCAGACCTTGTTGACGGTCATCGCCGGTACGCTGTTCGGCAGGCCGGCGGCGATGGCGGCCTGGCGCGCGGGGTTCTGCCCGGCGCCGGCGGTGAGGGTCTGGCCGAGGATGACTTCGTCGACCGCCTCGGCGGCGACGCCGGTCTGTTCGAGCAGGCGGCGGATCACCGCGGCGCCCAGCTCATGGGCCGGCAGGGCCGACAGGGAACCCTGGAAGCTGCCGATGGCGGTGCGGGTGGCAGCGACTATGACGACATCTTGCATGACACGAATCCTCAGCATGGGGCGGCGCGGGCCGCGGCGAACGAGCGGGCATGGTTGCACAGGCGGGCATGGCCGACCACTCTCCGAACCGCTGAGTCAGGCGCGGGATCGGCCGGTCAGCGCAGCGGCGGCAGGCCCATGCGCCGGCGCGCGCGGTGCAGCGAGCCGTTGCGCACCGCCCAGCGCAGCAGTGGCACGCTGCGCTTCACGCTGGTGCGGATCAGCTGGCGTTGCAGCGGGCGCAGGGAGAAACCGAGCATGTCGGCGGCCCAGTCCGGCAGCAGGTCGATGCCGGCGCGCATCATCAGCGCGCTGAAGGGCCTGGCCAGGGAACTGGGCGCCGGGGCGTCGAGCAGCACCTCGACCACGTCGCGGGTGCGCTCGTTGTAGCGCAACTGGGGGCGCATGCGCTCCAGGTACTCGGCCACCTCCAGGCGCGAGCGCGGCACGTCGCGGGCGCCCAGGCGTTCGGCGACCAGGGCGATCTCGTCGTAGTAGCGATCCTGCTCGCTGCCGGGCAGCTCGGGGTTCAGGTAGCGCAGGTGCGACTTGAGGAAGCAGCTGACCTCGGCGACGTGCACCCAGGTCAGCAGGTCCGGATCGCTGGCCGCATAGGGCGTGCCGTCGGGCAGGGTGCCGCTGACGTTGTCGTGGATGCGCCGCACCCGGGCGATCAGCTTCTCGGCGTCGGCCACCGAGCCGTAGGTGGTGGTGGAGATGAACTGGCCGGTGCGGCGCAGGCGGCCGAGCATGTCGGCGCGGAAGTTGGAGTGGTCCCAGACGCCGCCCAGGGCGGCGGGATGGAGCATCTGCAGGAGCAGGGCGCTGATGCCGCCGATGAGCATGGAGCTGAAGTCGCCATGGACTTTCCAGCAGGCCGAGTCGGGGCCGAACAGGCCCGGGTCGCCCTTGGGGGATTCGAAATCGACGCCCCCAAGGGCGAGTCCGGTCAGGCTCAGGACCTGGCTTTCGATATGACGGCGAACGGTTTCCATGTCGACGAGCTGCAAGCCTCAAGCGTCAAGCTACAAGTGGTGCATACGGTTAGCTTAACCGCAGGCGCTCTGTCTTGCAGCTTGCAGCCGCCCTTCACCTGTTGATGCGGTTGTCGATCAGCCCCTGGACCACGCCGGGGTCGGCGAGGGTCGAGGTGTCGCCGAGGTTGTCCAGCTCGTTGCAGGCGATCTTGCGCAGGATGCGCCGCATGATCTTGCCCGAGCGCGTCTTCGGCAGGCCCGGCGCCCACTGCAGCACTTCCGGCTTGGCGAAGCTGCCGATCTCCTTGCTGACCACCGCCAGCAGTTCCTGCTTCAGCTCTTCGCTGGGCTCGACGCCGTTCATCGGCGTGACGAAGGCGTAGATGCCCTGGCCCTTGAGGTCGTGGGGATAGCCCACCACCGCGGCCTCGGCGATGCCGTCGTGCAGCACCAGGGCGCTTTCCACCTCGGCTGTGCCGATGCGGTGGCCGGAGACATTGATCACGTCGTCGACGCGCCCGGTGATCCAGTAGTAGCCGTCCTCGTCGCGGCGCGCGCCGTCGCCGGTGAAGTAGTAGCCGGGATAGGGCTTGAAGTAGGTGTCGACCATGCGCTGGTGGTCGCCGTAGATGCTGCGGATCTGGCTCGGCCAGCTGGCCTTGATCGCCAGCACGCCGGCGCCGGGGCCGTCGATCTCCTTGCCGTGCTCGTCCAGCAGCACCGGCTGCACGCCGAAGAACGGCAGGGTCGCCGAGCCGGGCTTGAGCGAGGTGGCGCCGGGCAGCGGGGTGATGAGGATGCTGCCGGTCTCGGTCTGCCACCAGGTGTCGACGATCGGGCAGCGCGTCTCGCCGACCACGTGGTAGTACCACTCCCAGGCTTCGGGGTTGATCGGCTCGCCCACCGAGCCGAGCAGGCGCAGGCTGGCGCGCGAGGTTTTCTTCACCGGTTCCTCGCCTTCGCGCATCAGGGCGCGGATGGCGGTGGGCGCGGTGTAGAAGATGTTCACCTGGTGCTTGTCGATCACCTGCCAGAAGCGCGAGGCGTCCGGGTAGCTGGGCACGCCCTCGAACATCAGGGTGGTGGCGCCGTTGGCCAGCGGGCCGTAGACGATGTAGCTGTGCCCGGTGACCCAGCCGACGTCGGCGGTGCACCAGTAGATGTCACCCTCGTGGTAGTCGAACACGTACTTGTGCGTCATGGCCGTGCCCAGCAGGTAGCCGCCGGTGGTGTGCAGCACGCCCTTGGGTTTGCCGGTGGAGCCGGAGGTGTAGAGGATGAACAGCGGGTCCTCGGCGTCCATGGGCTCCGGCGGGCAGTCCTCGCTGACGCCGTGCAGGGCCTCGTGGTACCAGAGGTCGCGGCCCTCGACCCAGGGCACCTTGCCCTGGGTGCGCTGCACCACCACCACGGTGGAGACGTTCGGGCAGTCCTGCAGGGCCTTTTCCACGTTCTGCTTGAGCGGGATGTACTTGCCGCCGCGCACGCCTTCGTCGGCGGTGATCACGGTGCGGCAGTCGGCGTCGAGGATGCGGTCGCGCAGGGAGTCCGGCGAGAAGCCGCCGAACACCACCGAGTGGATGGCGCCGATGCGCGCGCAAGCGAGCATGGCGTAGGCCGCCTCGGGGATCATCGGCATGTAGATGCACACCCGGTCGCCCTTCTCCACGCCGCGGCTCTTGAGCACGTTGGCCAGGCGGCAGACATGGCTGTGCAGCTTGCGGTAGGTGATGTGGGCGGACTCGGCGGGGTTGTCGCCTTCCCAGATGATGGCGACCTGTTCGCCGCGCTGTTCCAGGTGGCGGTCGATGCAGTTGTAGGCGACGTTGAGCTGGCCGCCCTTGAACCAACTGGCCTGGCCGCGGGCCAGGTCGCCGTGGTGCACGGAGTGCCAGGGCTTGAACCAGTCGAGCAGGGCCTTGGCCTGCTCGCCCCAGAACACGTCCGGTTGTTCGATGGATTGGCGGTAGAGGCGCCGGTAGCCCTCCTCGTCGAGGTAGGCACGCTGGCGAACGGCGTCCGGCACCGGGTGAGCGGTGATTTCGAACATGACGATATCCTTGTTGTTGTGATGTTTTGCTAAGGCGTCTGGTTCAAGACTGGGCCAATGCGCGGCCCGGTTCAAGCCTTGGAGGGATGGCCGGCAGTTCGGTTGGGGCGTGGACCCGTGAGCGCGGCATAGGGGCCATTGCCTTGCCGGCTGCGCCGAGGTGCTTTCGTAGGATGGGTTGAGCCTTGGCGAAACCCATGCGGTCATGGCGATGGGTATCGCTTCGCTCCACCCATCCTACGGGAAGCCATGCCTTGTAAGGAGCGGATCTCATCCGCGAATCGCGCCGGAACCTCCGGCTATCGCGGACAAGGTCCGCTCCTACGAAGAGCGTCTCGGCAGGCGGGCGGCGTATGCCGTAGCGGAAATGAAAACGCCGTTTCCCCTGTGGAGGAAACGGCGCTTTTTCCCAGGGCGGGAATCAGCCGCGGTGACGGCCGCGGAAGAAGTCGATCAGGCCCTGGGTGGAGGCGTCCTCGGCCGGGCTTTCCTCGCTGCCGACCAGGCGCCCGTAGACGGCCTTGCCCAGCTCCTTGCCCAGTTCCACGCCCCACTGGTCGAAGGCGTTGATGCCCCAGAGAATGCTCTGCACGTAGACCTTGTGCTCGTACATGGCGATCAGCGCGCCCAGGCGGCGGGCGCTGATGCGTTCCAGCACCAGGGTGTTGCTCGGGCGGTTGCCGGGGATCACCTTGTGCGGCGCCAGGCGCTGCACCTCGGCCTCGTCCAGGCCCTTGGCGCGCAGCTCGGCCTCGGCTTCGGCGCGGGTCTTGCCCTGCATCAGCGCCTGGCTCTGCGACAGGCAGTTGGCGTACAGCCACTGGTGGTGGTCGGCCAGCGGGTTGTAGCTGGAGACCGGGACGATGAAGTCCGCCGGGATCAGCTGGGTGCCCTGGTGCAGCAGCTGGTGGTAGGCGTGCTGGCCGTTGCAGCCGACGCCGCCCCAGATCACCGGGCCGGTGCCGGCGCTGACCGGGGTGCCGTCCTGGCGCACACTCTTGCCGTTGGACTCCATGTCCAACTGCTGCAGGTGGTCGGTGATGTTCCGCAGGTAGTAGTCGTAGGGCAGGATGGCGTGGCTGCGCGCGCCCCAGAAATCGCCGTACCAGACGCCGAGCAGGCCCAGCAGCACCGGGATGTTGCGGGCGAAGGGCGCGCTCTGGAAGTGCTGGTCCATGCTGTAGGCGCCGGACAGCAGTTCCTTGAAGTTGTTGATGCCCACCGACATGGCGATCGGCAGGCCGATGGCCGACCACAGCGAGTAGCGCCCGCCGACCCAGTCCCACATGGGGAACACGTTCTCTTCGCGGATGCCGAAGGCCACCGCCGCTTCCTTGTTGCTGGAAACCGCGATGAAGTGGCGGTACAGCTCGGCTTCGTTGCCGCCCTGGGCCAGGTACCAGGCGCGTGCGGCCTGGGCGTTCTTCAGCGTCTCCAGGGTGCCGAAGGACTTGGAGGAGACGATGAACAGGGTGGTCTCGGCGTTCAGCTTGCTGGTCAGCTCGCGGAACTCGCTGCCGTCGATATTGGCCAGGTAGTGGCAGCGCACGCCTTTCTGGGCGAAGGGCAGCAGGGCCTCGGAGACCAGTTGCGGGCCGAGGAAGGAGCCGCCGATGCCGATGTTCACCACGTCGGTGATGGGCTTCTCGGTGTAGCCGCGCCACAGGCCGTTGTGCACGTAGGCGACCAGCTCGGTCATCTGGTGCAGCACGCGGTGCACTTCCGGCATCACGTCGACGCCGTCCACCAACACCTTGTCGCCGATCGGCCGGCGCAGCGCGGTGTGCAGCACCGGACGGTGCTCGGAGGCGTTGATCACCTCGCCGCGGAACATGGACTGGATGGCCTCGCCCAGCTGGGCTTCTTCCGCCAGCTTGACCAGCAGGCCGAGGGTGTCCTCGCGGATCAGGTTCTTCGAGAAGTCGAGGAACAGGCCGCAGGCGCTCAGGGAGAAACGCTCGAAACGCTTCGGATCGCCGGCGAATGCCTGGCGCATGCTGAAGTCCTGCAGATCCTTGCGGTGCTCGGCCAGTGCCTGCCAGCTCGGCAGGCGAGTGGCATCCAGCGGGGTGAGGTGGTGTTCCATGCGGTACCTTCGGGGGTGTGACGTGCGTTGGAGCGTGAAAAAGCCCGGGGGTTCCGGGCTTTGACGGTTCAGGCGAGCTGCACCGGGATGGCGTTGCTGGTGTGGCTGAGCTGGTTGCCCGGGGCCATGTAGAGCATGCGCGGCTGGTAGTTGGCGAGCTCGGCGTCGCTGTACTGAGCATAAGCGCAGATGATCACCCGGTCACCCACCTTGGCCTTGTGCGCGGCGGCGCCGTTGACCGAGATCATCCGCGAGCCTTCCTCGCCGCGGATGGCGTAGGTGGTGAAGCGCTCGCCGTTGTCGACGTTGTAGATCTGGATCTGTTCGTACTCGCGGATACCGGCGAGGTCCAGCCACTCGCCATCGATGGCGCAGGAGCCTTCGTAGTCGAGGACGGCGTGGGTGACTTCGGCGCGGTGCAGCTTGGCCTTGAGCATGATGCTGTGCATGGCGGCGCTCCTGTTGTTGTGGGGCTTGGCGCGAACGGCGGCAGAGTATGCCCAACCTGTTACCCGGCCTCAAGCCGCGTGCGGCGCGGCCTGGGCGGGTAACGGCGGGTCAGTTGAGCTGCAGCGGCAGGTTGTCGATCAGGCGGGTCTTGCCGAGGAAGGCGGCGGCCAGGACCACCACCTGCCGGTCGCCGGCGTCGGCGGGGCGCAGGCTCAGGGCCTCGCGGATTTCCAGGTAGTCCACCCGCAGGCCGGCGGCCTCGATCTGCCGGCGGCCCTCTTCGAGCAGCGCCGGAAAGTCGCGCGAGCCGCCGCGCAGGGCCTCGGCGAGCTGCCGCAGGGTGCGCTGGATGACCGGCGCGCGGGCGCGCTCGTCGTCGTTCAGGTAGCCGTTGCGCGAGGACAGCGCCAGGCCGTCCTCGGCGCGCACGGTGGGTTCGCCGAAGATCTGCACGGGGATGTTCAGGTCGCGCACCAGCTTGCGGATCACCGCCAGTTGCTGGAAGTCCTTCTCGCCGAACAGCGCCATGTCCGGCTGCACCATGTTCAGCAGCTTGCAGACCACGGTGGCGACGCCGTCGAAGTGGCCCGGGCGGCTGCCGCCGCACAGCCCCTCGGAAACCCCGGGCACGCTGACCTTGGTCTGGCCTTCCATGCCGTCGGGGTACATCTCTTCCACGCCTGGGGCGAACAGCAGGTGGCAGCCGGCTTCCAGCAGCCTGGCCTGGTCGGCGGCGAGGGTGCGCGGGTACTTGTCCAGGTCTTCGCTGGGGCCGAACTGCAGCGGGTTGACGAAGATGCTGGCGACCACGAAGTCGGCGCGCTGGCCGGCCTTGGCCACCAGGGCGGCGTGGCCGGCGTGCAGGTTGCCCATGGTCGGCACCAGGGCGATGCGCTTGCCTTCGCCGCGCGCGCGGGCGACGGCGGCGCGCAGTTCGCGGACGGTCTTGACGGTGTTCATGCGGAGAATCCGTGTTCGGGGCCGGGGAAGGTGCCGTCTTTCACGGCCTTGACGTAGGCGGCGAAGGCGCCCTGGATGCTGTCCTGGCCTTCCATGAAGTTCTTCACGAACTTGGGCGCGCGGCCGGACAGCGACAGGCCGAGCATGTCGTGCATCACCAGGACCTGGCCGTCGGTGCCGGGGCCGGCGCCGATGCCGATCACCGGGATCTTCACCGCTTCGCTGATCTCCTGGCCCAGGGCGCTGGGCACGCACTCCAGCAGCAGCATGGCCACGCCGGCCTGCTCCAGGGCGATGGCGTCGGCGCGCAGCTGGCGGGCCTGGGCTTCCTGGCGGCCCTGGACCTTGAAGCCGCCGAACAGGTTGACCGATTGCGGGGTCAGGCCCAGGTGCGCGCACACCGGCACGCCCATCTGCGCCAGGCGCACGATGGGCTCGGCCAGCCAGGCGCCGCCTTCGAGCTTGACCATGTGGGCGCCGGCCTGCATGACCTTGACCGCGTCGTCCAGCAGGCGCTGCAGCGAGGTGCCGGAGGCGAAGGGCAGGTCGGTGACGATCATCGCGCCCTGGTTGCCGCGCTTCACGCAGGCGGTGTGGTAGGCCATTTCCTCGACCGTGACCGGCAGCGTGCTGTCGTGGCCTTGCAGCACCATGCCGAGGGAGTCGCCGATCAGCAGCATCTCCGCGCCCGCGGCGCTGGCCGCCTGGGCGAAGGTGGCATCGTAGGCTGTGAGCATCGCGATCTTCTCGCCGCTTTGCTTCAGGCCTTGCAGGGTGGTCAGGGTGACATCAGGCATGAAAACGGTCCTCGTTGGGCCGGCTGGCGCCGGCGCGGGGCACCTATAGTCCGGATGGGGCGGAGCGAAGTCAATCGCAGGTGTTACCGGACTGTTACGGCGTTACCGCCAACTGGGGTGACGATCAGGATAGCCGTTCGAGACCGGCGAATGGGCAATCCGCCAGCAGTTCCGACAGGCTGCGGCCATCGGGCAGGCGCAGCTGCGGCGCCAGGTCCGCCAGGGGGTAGAGGACGAAGGCGCGGGCGTGCATGTGGTAGTGCGGCACGGTCAGGCGCGGCTCGTCGAGCTGGCGCTCGCCGAACAGCAGGATATCCAGGTCGAGGGTGCGCGGGCCCCAGCGTTCGTCCTTGCGCACGCGGCCCTGTTCCAGCTCGATGGCCTGCAGGGCGTCGAGCAGGGCCAGGGGCGCAAGCTCGGTGTCCAGCGCGGCCACGGCGTTGACGTAGCGCGGCTGGTCCGGCGGGCCCAGCGGGTCGCTGATGTAGAAGGGCGAAACCGCGGCCAGCGTGGTTTGCGGGATGGCCCGCAGAGCTTCGATGGCGGCGCGCAGTTGGCCCAGGGGATCGGCAAGGTTGCTGCCCAGGCCGAGATAGACGCGCTCGCTCACTCGTTGCCGGCCCCCTCGCTGCGCGGGCCACGGCGGCGACGGCTAGCACCGCCGCGGCGACGCTTGCGCGGGGCGGCGCCGCCATCGTCCGGGCTGGCCGCCAGGTTGCGGATCATGCCGCGGCGTTCGCCGTCGCTGGCGTCCTGGTAGTCGGTCCACCAGTCGCCGAGGCCGCCGGTTTCCTCGCCGGCGCTCTCGCGCAGCAGCAGGAAGTCGTAGCCGGCGCGGAAGCGCGGGTTCTCCAGCAGCAGATCGGCGCGCTTGCCCTGGCGTCGCGGCAGGCGTTCCTGCATGTCCCAGATCTCGCGGATCGGGATGGTGAAGCGCTTGGGCACGGCGGTGCGTTGGCACTGCTCGCTGATCAGTTCGTGGGCGGCTTCCTGCATCGCCGGGATCGGCGGCATGCCGCGCTCCTGCAGCTGCGCCACGCGCGCCGGCAGGGCCGGCCAGAGCAGGGCGGCGAAGAGGAAGGCGGGAGTGACCGGCTTGCCCTGGTGGATGCGCAGATCGGTGTTGGCCAGGGCCTGGCGGATCAGCTTGCCGGTGTATTCCGGGTCGCGGGCCAGGGCCTTGGCGCTGGCCGGGAACAGCGGGGCGAACAGCTCGTATTCGAGCAGTAGCTCGAAGGTGCGCTCGCCGCGGCCGCTGAGGAACAGCTTGAGCACTTCGTCGAACAGCCGCGCCGAGGGAATCTCGCGCAGCAGCGGCGCCAGCTTGCGGATCGGCGCGGCGCTGTGCTTCTCGATCTCGAAGTCCAGCTTGGCGGCGAAGCGCACCGCGCGCAGCATGCGCACCGGGTCTTCGAGGTAGCGCTGCTCGGGGTCGCCGATCAGGCGCACCAGGCGGTTGCGGATGTCGTGCACGCCGTGGGCGTAGTCGAGGATGCGCTCGTCGCTGCAGTCGAAGTACAGGGCGTTGATGGTGAAGTCGCGGCGCTGGGCGTCGTCTTCCAGGGTGCCGTAGACGTTGTCGCGCAGGATGCGCCCGGCCTCGTTGCGCGACGCCTGGTTGCTGTCGCCTTCGCCTTCTTCCTGCGGGTGGTGGGCACGGAAGGTGGCCACCTCGATGATCTCGCGGCCGAAGTGCACGTGCACCAGCTTGAAACGCCGGCCGATCACCCGCGCGTTGCGGAATTCGGCGCGCACCTGCTCGGGGGTGGCGCTGGTGGCCACGTCGAAGTCCTTGGGGGCGATGCCCAGCAATTGGTCACGGACGCCGCCGCCGACGATGTAGGCCTGGTATCCCGCCTTCTGCAGCCGGTCCACCACGCTCACCGCATGCCGGCTGAACTGCTCGCGACGCAGCGGATGCTGGTTGCTGCCGACGATTTCCGGAGTGGTGCGGACTGCGCGCTTGCGGCGCAAGGGAGAGCGAAGGGAGGAGATCAGCTTTTTCAGCATGGAGGCACTATTAACAGGTTGGGGTGGATTGCGTCGCGCAACGCAGCGTGCCCTGGCCGGTGGTCGCAGTCGGCAGGCAGCCCATCATGCTTGAAAAGCATGGCCAGCGGAAACAATCGGCGGTAATTCTGATGCGTTGTATATCCGAACGGGTTCGGATTCTAGCATCGGGGCGCAGGAGATGGGGAACGAAGGAAGGAGAGGGAAGCAGGGGAGAGCGGGGAAAGCTACTGGGGGAGCCGAAGCTCCCCCCCAAGTAGGTGCGTGCTTTGTTCTTGTTATGATGCCGGGCTTGTTGTTTTTGTTTGTAGACCCGTCCTCGAGGCTAGCCGCTTCGAGGCATTCCCATTCGGGATCGACAAGAGCAAACGGATTGCTTTGGTCGCTGAGTGAGCAGTGATCTTTCGATCCAACCGATTTCGCCGCTGCCTCGAGGCAGTTTTATTGTTCTTCGATCGGTTGCGGGATTTCTCCCGCCAGCTACTCTCCTCCAAAAGAATCAGTTAGCTGCGCCTCCGCGATTTTGTTTTTGTTGTGCTGGAGTCGTTACGTGTTGTTTTTGTTCTGTGGTTTCGTGCTTGTTATTGTTGTTGTGCCAATAACAAAGCAGATGCCGTGCCAACTTTTGTGAATCCTTATTTTTCAAGGGTTTAGCTGTAGGAAGGGGTTTCGGGCAGGCACAAAAAAGCCGGGTTATCGTTACCGATGAACCCGGCTTTTGTTACGCGGGATGTCCGCGGTAACAGCTGTGCGCACCTCAGGAGTCGGCCGAGGCCCCCGACTTGCGCCGCGGGATGCCCAGGCGCTGGCGCCGTTCCCACAGGCATTTGCGGCTGATCCCCAGCTTGCGGGCCAGCTCGGTCTCGGTCATGTGGTCCTGGTGCTCGAGGACGAAATGCTGGAAGTAGTCCTCCAGCGACAGGTCCTCGGTGGGCTCGTGGTTGTTGGCCGCCACGGCGTTGCGCACCTCCGTCTCGTCGACGAAGTCGTCCTCCAGATCGTCCAGCTCGATGTCGATGCCCAGCAGGTCGGCGGGGATTTCCTGGCCTTCGCTGAGGATCACCGCGCGCTCGATGGCGTTCTCCAGCTCGCGCACGTTACCCGGCCACGGGTAGTGGCGGATGGCCTGTTCGGCCTCGTGGGAGAAGCTCAGCGGGGCGCGCCCCATCTGCGAGCACTGGCGCGCCAGGAAGGCGCGGGCGATCTCCATCACGTCGCTGCCGCGCTCGCGCAGCGGCGGCAGCTTCAGCGAGATGACGTGCAGGCGGTAATAGAGGTCTTCGCGGAACTGCCCGGTCTTGGCCAGCATCTTCAGGTCGCGGTGGGTGGCGGCGATCAGGCGCACGTCGACCTTCTGCGACTGCACCGAGCCGACACGGCGGATCTCGCCTTCCTGCAGCACGCGCAGCAGGCGGGCCTGGGCTTCCAGCGGCAGTTCGCCGATCTCGTCGAGGAACAGGGTGCCGCCGTCCGCGGCTTCCACCAGGCCGGCGCGGCCGGCGCTGGCGCCGGTGAAGGCGCCCTTCTCGTGGCCGAACAGTTCGGATTCGATCAGGGTTTCCGGGATGGCCGCGCAGTTCACCGAGATCAGCGGCGCCTTGGTGCGCTTGGACAGGTTGTGCAGGGCGCGCGCCACCAGTTCCTTGCCGGTGCCCGATTCGCCCTGGATCAGGACATTGGAGTCGGTGGGGGCGACCTTGCGGATCTTCGAATACAGCTCGAGCATCGGCGGACAGGAGCCGATGATGCCGATCTCGCCCTCGGCCGGGGCGGCGTTACCGTTACCGCGCTCGCCCGCCGCGCGGGTGTTACCCCGCGCTTCGGCGCTGGCGCCACGGCCTTCCTGGCGGTCCTTGAGGATGCGCGCCACGGCCTGGAGCATCTCGTCGTGGTCGAAGGGCTTGGCGATGTAGTCCACCGCGCCCATCTTCATCGAGTCCACGGCCGAGCGCAGGCTGGCGTAGCTGGTCATGATCAGCACCGGGGTGCCCTGGGCCAGCTTGATCAGTTCGGTGCCGGGGGCGCCGGGCAGGCGCAGGTCGCTGACGATCATGTCGAAGGACGGAATGCTGTAGCGCTCCTGGGCCTCCTGGACCGAGCCGGCCTCGCTGACCTGGTACTGGTTGCGCTCGAGCAACCGTCGCAGGGCGGAACGGATGATGGTTTCGTCTTCGACGATGAGGATATGTGCCATGTATTCAGCTCTCTCGACGTGCTCGTCTACTGCTCGGCCGTCGGGCCAGGATGCCGCGGCAAGGTCACGCGGATGCGGGTGCCGCATTCGCGTTCCGGATCGGCCGGGCTGTCGATGGTGATCTGCCCATAATGCTCTTCCACGATCGAATAGACCAGTGCGAGGCCCAGGCCGGTCCCCTTGCCGGGGTCCTTGGTGGTGAAGAAGGGCTCGAACAGGCGGTCGATGATGGACTTGGGAATGCCGCTGCCTTCGTCTTCGACGATGAGGTCGACGGTGTTCTCCGAGGCTTCGCTGCGTACCCGTATGGCGCCGCCGGGCGGGGAGGCGTCGCGGGCGTTGGACAGCAGGTTGATGAGTACCTGGGCCAGGCGCTGGGCATCGCCCTCCACCCAGTGGTCCGGGTCGCACAGGTTGAAGAACTGCACTTCGACGCTGCGTCGGTTCAACGATAGCAAACTGATGGCTTCCTGGGTGACGTCGGCCAGGCACACCGGCTCGGCGGCCACCTGCTTGCCGCCGGCGTGGGCGAAGCTCATCAGCGACTGGACGATGCGCGAGACGCGCTTGGTCTGTTCGAGGATCTGCGCGCTGATCTCGGTCAGCTCGCCGTCGCCCTCGCGTTCCTCGCGCAGGTTCTGCGCCAGGCAAGCGATGCCGGTGATGGGGTTGCCGATCTCGTGGGCCACGCCGGCGGCCAGGCGGCCGATGGAGGCCAGGCGCTCGGAGTGGATCAGCTTGTCTTCCAGGGACTGCGTCTCGGTGAGGTCCTCGACCAGCAGCACCAGGCCGCTGTTGCCCGGCGCCAGGGGTTCCTCGATGGCCGCCTTGTGCAGGTTCAGCCAGCGCGTCTGGCCGTCGATGGCCAGGCGCTGCTTGTGCAGGTGCTGGTCGGGGGCCTCGATGAAGCCTTCCAGCAGGCCCTTCCAGGGATCCGGCAGGGCCGACAGGCGCGAGCCGACCACGCGCTGCGCGGGCACCCCGGTGAGTTCCTCGATGGCGCGGTTCCACATCAGCACTTCCTGGTCCTTGGCCAGCGAGCACACGCCCATCGGCAGGTCCTGCAAGGTCTGGCGGTGGTAGCGGCGCAGGGCGTCCAGTTCCGCGGCCAGGCCGGTGAGCCGCGAGTGGTAGTCCTCCAGGCGGCTCTCGATGAAGTGGATGTCCTCGGTGACGTAGCTTTCGCTGTTGGCCTTGTAGGGCAGGAAGGTCTCGACCATGTCCTGGGCCACGCTCGGGCCCATCAGCCCGGAGAGGTTGGCCTCGATGCGGTCGCGCAGGCGGCGCAGGGCGTAGGGGCGGCGCTCGTCGAAGGGCAGGTGCAGGTCGCGCAGGGCCTGTTCCACTTCCTTCTGCGCGGTCTTGGCGCCCAGCGGCTTGGCCAGCTGGCTGGCGAATTCCTGGGGCGAGACGGCGAGCAGTTCGCGGCGCTGCGGGCGGCGCACGTTGTCCACCGCGCAGGCTTCGGCGGCGCCCTTTTCCTCGTCGCTGGGCTCGCTGAACAGCGACACCAGGGTGAACACCAGCACGTTGGCCGCCAGCGAGGCGAGGGCGGCCAGGTGCCAGCTGGCCTCGTCGAGCACGTACAGCGAGTCGAACAGCGGGATGTGCAGGGTCTGCACGTTGCCCATCAGCGGCACCAGCATGGTGGCGCCCCACACCAGCATGCCCGCCACCAGGCCGGCGATGAAGCCGCGGCGGTTGGCCGCCGGCCAGTAGAGCACCGAGAGCGCGCCGGGGAGGAACTGCAGGGTGGCGACGAAGGAGACGATGCCCAGGTTCGACAGTTCCTGCTCCGAGCCCAGCAGCAGGTAGAAGCCGTAGCCGAGCAGGATGATGGTGGCGATCAGCGCCCGCCGCGTCCATTTCAGCCAGCGGTAGATGTTGCCCTCGGCCGGCGGCTGGTACAGCGGCAGCACCAGGTGGTTGAGGACCATGCCCGACAGCGCCAGGGTCATCACGATGATCAGCCCGCTGGCCGCCGAGATGCCACCGATGAAGGCGGCCAGGGCGAGGGCCGGGCTGTCCACCGCCATGCCCAGGCCGAGGGTGAAGTATTCCGGGTTGGTCGAGGCGCCCAGGTGCAGGCCGGCCCAGAGGATCGGCGGCACCGCCAGGCTCATCGGCAGCAGGAACAGCGGCAGGCCCCAACTGGCGCTGAGCAGGGCGCGCGGGTTGAGGTTCTCGGTGAAGGTCATGTGATACATGTGCGGCATCACGATGGCCGAGGCGAAGAACACCAGCAGCAGGGTGCGCCAGGGCCCCTCGGCCAGCGGCGTGTGCAGGGTGCTCAGGGCCTCCTGGTTCTGCAGCAGCCACACCTCCAGGCCGTCGGGGCCGCCGAACACGCCGTAGAGGGCGAACAGGCCGATGGAGCCCAGGGCGATCAGCTTGACCAGCGACTCGAAGGCGATGGCCATCACCAGCCCTTCGTGGCGCTCGCGGGTGGCGATGTGGCGGGCGCCGAAGAGGATGGCGAACAGGGTGATCAGCGCGCAGAACGCCAGCGCCGCGCTGTGGGCGTCGGCGCCGCGGGTCAGCAGGCTGATGGAGTTGGTCACCGCCTCGATCTGCAGGGCCAGCATGGGCAGCACGCCGATCAGCATGAACAGCGTGGTCAGCGCGCCGGCCCAGGTGCTGCGGAAGCGGAAGGCGAACAGGTCGGCCAGCGACGACAACTGGTAGGCGCGGGTGATGCGCAGGATCGGGTAGAGCAGCACCGGGGCCAGCAGGAAGGCCCCGGACACCCCCAGGTAGATGGCCAGGAAGCCATAGCCGTACTGGTAGGCCAGGCCGACGGTGCCATAGAAGGCCCAGGCGCTGGCATAGACGCCCAGCGACAGGGTGTACACCAGCGGATGGCGCACCAGGCGGCGCGGCACGTAGCCGCGCTCGGTGATCCAGGCGACACCGAACAGGGTGGTGAGGTAGGCGGCGCTGATCAGGATCAGCTGGGTGAGGCTAAAGCTCGTCAGCATCGCGCTGGCTCTGCAGGATGAAGGTCACGACTATGAGAATCAGCCACAGCAGGTAAGGGCGATACCAGGCGCCGTTGGGGTCGATCCACCAGTCCATGATGGCGGGCGAGAACAGGTAGATGCCCACGACCAGGAGCAGCACCAGTCGGTAGATGTACATGTCATGCCTCTCGTTGTGCGGACGGCAGGCTACAGGCAGCCGATGGGCGCCTGCAAGCCGGGGCGCATGGCCCCTCCCATCATCTTAGAGCCGGGCGTCTTCCCGCGGGGCACCTGGTGCGCAAGACGATCTCTTGCGCTTGACGTTGATGGCTTTGCGCGCATTGGGCGCGATGCGGGAGCTTGCTTCCCGGCCCGTGCGCATTTCCAGCCTGCTCGCTGGAGATTGCCGCCAGCGTTTCTGCCATTTCCTTGGCTGTTATCGCCGCGTCGTAAACAACATGACCTCGATGGGCACGATACCCCATACAGGAGAACCGGTGACCGCTGCGGGCATGAGCATTGGGAGTTTTTCGCGGATCAAGCATGTTTCCAAAGCGTCCAGCCTTTCAGGGCCTCGGATGCCAGTAGCAGCAGAACCAAAGGGAGTGGATTTTGTGCCCAGTAGCTTCCCGCCATCAGGATTGGCGTTATCGACGGGTAGATGAACAGAAGTCGGAACGGAATCTGCGCAAGACCGAGGTAACGAGCCGGGCGGTAGCCGCAAAGAAACAATATGGCGGTCAAGATTATGGAAAATTGCAGGCCCCATGATGCGGCGGCCATCATCAGCGAGGGCAGGCCGAGCTCGGAGCTTAAAGCAAGGGTATTCATGAGGTCGGTGAGATAAGGGATGTTCCCGGCTTGCCAGGCTTTCAGGCTGTATCGAGTGAGGTGAAAAGCGTCCATCGCTCCCCAGGCCAGGAGTATCTTGTTCGAATCTTTAAACCATCTCGTCACTCGCCTGCATCCTTTCTTGTAAGTACTCTCGCCGGTCGCCGATGCCATGCTTTCTCGACACGGAGCAATTGTCTGGTTCTTCCCGACAGCTCTGCTCGATCCGCCGCATTTCACCATTTCACAGCGCTCAGGTCCTGTGAGGCCAGCGCAGCTATTGGGGAGTGGGGCAGCTGGCTCTGGCCTGCTGTATGGCTTTCTCATGATCGATAAAGGTTGCCGGGTCGTGAGGCTTGGCGCCAATGGAGAATTGGGAGTGACTTCTTGGGGCTAGATCTTGGAAGAGGTATATTTCCCAGGCTTCTCCCTCATAGTCCGTGATTAATTGGAATGTGTGGAATAGTAATTTGCTGGACTCGCTGAGTATGGAGTTTCTGTAATGTAGTCCCATGTACCATTCCGGTTTTTTGGTAATGTACTGTATTACCAGTTTGGCAGTGTTTTTTTGTTTTTCTCTAACATGGATCGTGGTCTCGGTTTCGAACGAACTTGTATTTTTCAGTTGGTCTGCTGGCACGGGTAAGGGTATGCGGCTAACGAGGCTTCCGAGCTCGCAATTGAATAGCCAGTCTCCTGAGTCAACATAGCGGTCTCCATAGATGATGATGCCGTTTCCCATGTCCTGATTAAATTTACTATTCATGGCTTTGTACTCAATGTATGCCCAGAGGACGGCCGTTGATAAGATAAGAGTTAATGCAAATATGCTACTGCGGGATAAATTCAAGTTGACCTCTTGGGGCTCCGTAAGGGGTGGTTCCAGATATCACTGGATTCATGGCGCCACTGGTTTGATAGGTATACTTGTTTTCAGAAGAGTTCTTGCGCCGTTCTTTATCCAGCTCTCGCCAGCTCCTGCACCATGCAATAGACGGTGCCTGGTTATCTGAAAGACCACAAAGATCAGCCAATCGACGCTCCTCGAATGAACCCCAGGTATTCCGGTAATCGGAGCGTCTTATATAAGCCCTGACCTTGACCCGCAGGTGGTTCGCCAGAAGTTGAGCCAGGCTTTCCCTGGTTTGCGGGTAGAACTGGACCGCCTCTTCGATGGGCAGGTCCGGTTGGTTGCCCATGCCGGTGCGGCAGGCATGGCTGTCCAGCCGTGCGTCGTCGGCGAAGGCGGCGGGAGAAAGCTTGCGGTAGTTGAGGACGTTCAAGTCCATGCTGGACTCATCGGCCAGTTCATTGCCGAAGGCGATGCGTTGCGGCACGCCATGGCTGAACAGGGCGAGGTGTTCGATGGGCGACTGCTTGCGGTCCTTGTCCTGGTTCAGGTAGCGGAACAGTTCCTCGATGCCTTGCACCGTCACGAAGTCGGCCCGGTAGAGTTCGGCGGATTCCTTGGCCGACGCCAGCATTTCAGCGCTGTAGCCCGCGGTGAACACCACTGGTGTCGCTCCCGGTTGGTGGGAAAAGGTGTTATCGGCCCTGCCGACGATACTTTTTTATTAGCGCAGCTATTGGGGAGTGGGACAACTGGCTCTGGCCTGCTGCATGGCTTTCTCATAATCAATGAAGGTTTCAGGGGCGTAAGGGGCGGCGGCTATATAGAAACGCGACCACTCTTCATTTTCGATTGCCTGAAACAGATAGATAACCCAGATGCGGTTTTCATGTTCGGTGGTGGTATTAAACAAATGCTGACTAAGCTTGCTGTTCTCGCTAACTGTGGAGAATACGTAGCGCAAATTTGAATGCCAGTTCGATTCCTTGGTAAGTTTCTGAATAATCTCGTTCGCAGTGGCTCGATCAGAGGGGGATAGTGAGTATGCCGAGGTAGGTTTTGGTCGTGCTTCTTGTTTCAGATGATCAAGCGGGGGAGGTAGCGGGCTTCGGCTAATGAGACGTGAATAGTTGCAGTCGAAGACCCAGTCCCCACTCTCTACATATTTGTCGGCATAGATGACTACGCCATTTCCCATATCTTGATTGAATTTGCTAGTCATGGCTTGATGCTCGAGATATGTCCAGGTTGTTAGTGCAATAAGAAAGCCTGAGATAATCGCTAAATTCTTATTGAGGGTGAAACTCAAAGTGACCTCCAGGCACTCCATAGGGAGTGGTTCCTGAAATGACAGGGCTTGTTGCACCGGTGATTTGGTAGGTATATTTTTTCAGAGAGTTGGATTCTGATCGTTCTTCGGTCAAATCCTTCCACTTTTTACACCAAATTTCTGATGGAGCATTGCCATCGGTAACACCGCAGAGTTCCCCCAATCGACGCTCCTCGAATGAACCCCAGGTATTCTTGTAATCCGATCTTCTGATGTAGGCTCTCACCCTGACT
>Ga0182743_1002072_pt1 | contig 18214 bp, 20 predicted proteins | sample eDN3rd30CKraftOP_FD_128522 | JGI IMG/M metagenome (GOLD analysis project Ga0182743, IMG submission 128522) | Enriched Organic Plus compost microbial communities from Emeryville, California, USA - eDNA 3rd pass 30_C Kraft OP (version 2) (version 2) ... | reverse complement strand
CGAGGCCAAAGTAAAGGCCCTCCAGGACGCCCTGATCGCCGGAGAGGCATCCGGCCGGGCGGAAGGCTTCGATCTCGACCGGTTCATTGCCCGCAAGATGGCCGGCCGCAACGCATGAAGGCACTGGCCTTTACCGTCGCGGCAACGGTCGATCTGGGGGATATCCGGGACTACACGGAAGGCGAATGGAGCCTCGCGCAAGCCCGGCACAATCTGGAGAAGTTGCGCACTGGCGCCGGGCGCCCGCTTTCATCCCGCCTGAAACGGCAGATCCTGCGTAAACTCGACCGTCTGGAATTGCTGCTTGGGCAGACCAAGGAAATCGAGACAGAGCGTGATGCCGAGCTGAAACAGGCAGACCGCACCGATACACCCGCGGCTGCAGTTCTGGCTGCGCTGAAAGGTATCGGGACTGATCTTCGCGGCGGTGATCAGGGCCGAGGGGCTGTCGCGCTCGTTCGAAAACCGTCGGCAACTGACTGCCTATGCTGGCCTGACACGAACACCTTGGCAAGGTGTGGCTATGTGTGCCGGGAGCAGGGTGCCGGCAAATCGGGCAAGCCCAGGCTGCGAACAACGATGATCCAGGTGGCGTGGCTCTGGCTGCGCCATCAGCCTCGTTCGGAACTGAGCCGCTGGTTCCAGCAGCGTGTGGCCGGGCATGGCGGCCGCATTCGCAAGACCATGATCGCTGCTATGACGAGGAAACTGCTGGTCGCCCTGTGGAAGTATCTCACAGCCGGAGTGGTAATCGAAGGTGCTGCCATGAAGACGGTCTGACGTTCATGGCCATGATGTTCGAAGGGATCTGATCAACCCCGCCGGATCCGGGTGAGCGACCTTATTAGGGCGTGGCTTCGACAGCCGCAGAGCAGAATGGTCCCGTCCTCCCGAGCCCTCGCCCGCAGAATGCGGAATCATGGTGCAGCCGCCCTGAGCGGCAACCGTATGCGAGTTTGATACGTGCGACAGGCACGCGCACGGATCGCGAAACGGGCTTGGACCACGGATCCGGAACAACGGAAAGGACTGACGAAATGCCGGATCATACCAGTTGAAGAAAAAGTCCCCATGTGAGCCCTTGAGAGCGACTGTGCGCGGCGCTCCGCACACAGTCCAGACTCCGACGTAGCAAATACCCCGCCTGACGCTCAGGCGGGGTATTCATATGGGGATCCACCGGCTATCGGGTCAGGCGCGGCGGGCCTCTTTCCCCTCAAGCCCCAGCAGCCTCAGCGCCTTGCGCACCTGCTCTTCGACCGGCAGCGCCATATCGACCACCGTGCCATCTTCGTCGGGGCCAAGCAGCTCCAATGTCGCCAGCTGGGAATCCAGCAGCTTGGCCGGAAAGAAATGCCCTTCACGGTGCGAAAGACGGCTTTCCAGCAGTTCGCGCGAACCGTGAACATGCAGAAAGCGCACGACCGGTGCGCCCGTGCGCAGAATGTCACGATAAGCGCGCTTGAGCGACGAGCAGCCCATGACCGAGGACTGGCGCTGCGCCTCATTGCGGGCGATCTCTGTGGCCAGCGCCCACAGCCAGGGTTCGCGGTCGGCATCATCCAAGGGGATGCCAGCCCGCATTTTGGCAACATTGGCCTCGGGGTGGAAACTGTCACCCTCGACAAAGGGCCAGCCCAGATGGCGGGCCAGCGCCTCTCCGGTGGTGCTTTTCCCGGCGCCCGAAACGCCCATCACCACGATATGTTGCACCGCCCCGCTCACAGCAGCCACCATCCGATCAGGGCAAAGCCAAAGGCGATGGTGCCCAGCAATGTCTCCATCACTGTCCAGGTTTTCAGTGTCGTCTTTTCATCCATCTCAAGGAAACGGCCAACCAGCCAGAAACCCGAGTCATTGAAGTGGCTCAGCACCGTTGCGCCACCTGCAATCGCCACCACGAGAAAGCAACGGTCGAACTCGCTAAGCCCCTGGGTCGCGGCAACCGTCGGCGCGATCAGTCCGGCGGTCGTGGTCAGCGCCACCGTGGCCGAGCCCTGCGCCACCCGCAGCGCCATCGAGATGACAAAGGCAGCGACGATCAGCGGCATGCCCACCGTGGCAAGGCTTGAGGCCAGCGCCTCGCCGATACCGCTGGCGCGCAGCACACCGCCGAACATGCCGCCCGCCCCGGTGACGAGGATGATCGAGCAGATCGGGCCCAGCGCGCTGTCCATAATACGCTCAATCTCGGCGGGGGTACGGCCCTGGCTCAGCAGTGCCATGGCGACAAGCACGGTGATCAGCAGCGCAACCGGCGTCTGGCCGATCAGCCGCAGCACTGTGACCCAGCCCGCATCGCCGCTGACCACGCCCATGGTCGCCAGCGTGCTCAGCCCGGTGTTGAGAAAGATCAGCGCCAGCGGCAAAAGCAGCACGAGCATCACCGTGCCAAAGCTTGGCGGGACACGGTCGTGGTTCACAGCTTCATCCGCGCCAAGCAGCTTTGGAATCGGCAGTTCAAACCGCCGCCCGGCCCAGAGCCCGAACAGATAGCTGCCGAAATACCAGGTCGGCAGGGCAACGATCAGCCCGACCAGCACCAGAAGCCCGATATCGGCCCCCAGCAGATCGCCTGCCGCAACCGGTCCCGGATGCGGGGGCACCAGCGCGTGCATGACTGCAAAAGCGCCCGCCGCCGGAAAGGCGTAAAGCAGCACCGAGCCACCGAACCGATAGGCGACGCTAAAGATGATCGGCAGCATCACCACCAGACCGGCATCGAAAAAGATCGGAAAGCCGAAAAGCAGCGAGGCAACGCCCAGCGCAAAGGGCGCTCGGTTGGCCCCGAATTTACCGATCAGCCGGTCGGCAAGCACCTGCGCACCGCCGGTAACCTCAAGCAACCGGCCGATCATGGCGCCAAAGCCGACGAGCAGCGCCACCGTGGCCAGCGTCGAGCCAAAGCCCTGCAACAGCGTCGGGATGACATCGGCCAGGGGAATACCCGCGACCATGGCGGTCAAAAGGCTGACCAGCACCAGAGAAACAAAGGCATGCAGCCGAAACCGCATGATCAGGACCAGCAGGACCAGCACCGCTGCCGCAGCGATAAGCAGCAGCGTGGTCGTGCTGTGAACGGGCTCGACGGGATTCATGGAACTCCTCCAGCGAATGGTCGTGGGACGGTCTGTAAACTTGGTTCTGCCGCGCCACGCCCTTCGCAGCTTGTGACGGTCAGATGAAAGTTAGCGTTAACGGATGTGACGAAAAAGGTTAAGATGCCTCGAAACGGGACCGCGAAGCAGCGGCAAGATCGTGCAACAAGCGCATCTCATCCGACAGCGCCAGTTCCAGCGCGGCCTCGGGACCAGAGATCACGCCGGGGTCCTCTTGCCCGTCCAGCATCACCTCGCGGTCTTCCAGCCAGCGCAGAATCTGGGCCCGGACGCTTTCGGACGAAAGATCCAGCAGTTTCTGAAACATTCGGCGATGCGCGATCACGCGACCCTCAAGCCCGTCGATGCGGGCTGTCAGCTTGTCGATCCTGTCCATGCCCTTCTCCCTGTCGTTGCGGGATTTGATGATGGCATGGATGCCGGAACCGGCAAAGCCATTCAGTTGCGCGGGGTCAGGCTCCCGCCCTCGATCCGGCGCAGCGAAATCTCCAGCCGGGCCTCGGCCGCGATGATCTCGGCCCGGACGCGTTGGGTATAAACCATGTGATCGCGGGCAGCGCGGGCTGCCGCCTCGGGGTCGCGTGCCATGATGGTGTTGTAGATAGCGCGATGCTGGCTGCGCAGCACCTCGCGCACCTCGGGCCGGGCATAAAGCTTTTCCCGGTTGTGAAAGACGCCCTTGCGCAACATGCCCGACAGCGCGCGCATGATCTGGAGCAGCACGATATTATGACTGGCCTCATAGACGGCGACATGCAGATCGACATCCGCCTCGGCCTCGTCGCGGAAATCGGCCTTGTCATGGGCCTCGTCGATCCGCTCCATACAGCGGGTCAGGGTGGCACGATCAACATCATTGGCACGGGTTGCGGCCAGATTGGCCGCCATCCCCTCAAGCGTGCCGCGCAGCTCAAGATAGTCGTCCACCACCTCTGGGCGTGAGGCCATCAGAACAATCAACGGATCAGTAATGCTGGTCGCCAGCGGCGCCACCCGGCGCGCGCCGCCCGGTTCGGCGACGATCAGCCCCTTGTCTTCAAGCATGCGGATCCCCTGACGCAGCGTCGGGCGCGAAACGTTCAGCCGCAGCGCCAGCTCACGCTCGGCCAAAAGCGAATCCCCAGGACGAAGCGAACCTTCCAGAATCAGGTCCTCGATATGCCGTGCGGTTGTCTCTGCGGCTGAGATGCCTTTGTTCACTTCGCTCGCCATGCCCATTCCCCTGCGGATCGCCGAAATTTCAGAAGGTTAACCGGCGGCGCCCGGTCGGAGAGATTATCCATAGCACCGGGCCGGGCGCAATGGATTCTCCGCTTGACCCGATTGGTAAAATCATTTTACCAATAAATTGGGGTGGGTAAAGTGAACTGATCAATTCTTATGCCTGACATGGGACCGATACCGCCCAGACAGGCAAGAACGGGAGGGGGGGAAAGCCATGACGCGACCCGGCGACGCCAGGCCAGCCGCAGACCGCACCCGGCTGCTGGACCAGTTGCGCCAGATCGTGGGGCGCGCTCATGTGCTGACCGCGCCCCGGACAACGCGCCGCTATACCCGTGGCTTTCGTTATGGCGAGGGGCCGGTCGCGGCAGTGGTGCGCCCCGGCTCTCTGGTCGAAATGTGGCGGGTGCTGAACGCCGCCATCGCCTCGGGCCGGGCCGTGATCCTGCAGGCGGCGAATACCGGGCTGACCGGCGGTTCGACCCCCTGGGGACAGGATTACGACCGCGAGATCGTGCTGATTTCAGTCATGCGACTAAAGGGCATCCACCTGCTGGGCGGGGGCGATCAGGTGCTGTGCCTGCCGGGCGCCACGCTGGATGCGCTGGAAAAACGCCTGCGCCCGCTGGGACGTGAGCCGCATTCAGTGATCGGCTCGTCCTGCATCGGTGCTTCGGTCCTTGGCGGGATCTGCAACAACTCGGGCGGCGCACTGATCCAGCGCGGCCCTGCCTATACCGAGATGAGCCTTTACGCCGAGGTACGCGCCGACGGTTCGGTCGCGCTCGTCAACCATCTGGGGCTTGATCTGGGTGACGACCCCGAAGAGATCCTCGCCCGCATCGAGACCGGCGATCTGCCCGTGCCCGCGCCGACCGACGCCTGGGCCTCGGACCGCGAATATGCCGATCATGTCCGCGATATCGAGGCGGACACCCCGGCCCGGTTCAACGCCGACCCACGCCGCCTGCGCGAGGCCGCGGGCTGTGCGGGAAAGCTGGCGGTCTTTGCCGTGCGGCTCGACACATTCAAGGCGGAAAAGGAAACTGCGGTCTTTTACATCGGCACCAACGACCCCGACGAACTGACCGGGATTCGCCGTCATATCCTTGCCAGTTTCCGTCACCTGCCCATTGCCGGGGAATATATCCACCGCGAGGCCTATGACGTCGCGGCCAAATACGGCAAGGACACCTTCCTGTTCATCCGCCACGCCGGCACCGACCGCATGCCAGCCTTTTTTTCCGCCAAGTCACGGATGGATGCGCTGACCGAACGCCTTGGTCTTGGCTCAACCCTGTCGGATCGGCTGGCGCAGGCTGTTGCTTCGCTGGCGCCCCAGCATCTGCCCCGGCGCATGAACGAATTCCGTGACCGCTACGAACACCACCTGCTTTTGCGCATGGGCGGGGCGGGCATTGCCGAGGCGCGCGACTATCTTGGCAGCATTTTCCCCTCGGCTCAGGGGGACATGTTCGAATGCAACCCGGATGAGGGGACGGCCGCCTTTCTGCACCGCTTTGCCGTCGCCGGCGCGGCGGTTCGTTACCGCGCGATCCACGCCCGCGAGGTCGAGGATATCGTCGCGCTGGACATCGCCCTGCGCCGCAACGACCGCGACTGGGTCGAGCGGCTGCCGCCCGAACTGGCCGACAAAATCGAGAAGAAACTCTATTACGGCCATTTCTTCTGCCACGTCTTCCATCAGGATTACGTGGTGAAAAAGGGCCACGACTGCATCGCTGTCGAACATGAGATGTGGCGCCTGCTTGACCAGCGCAGTGCCGAATACCCGGCCGAACACAATGTCGGTCATCTCTATCACGCCAAGCCGGAGCTCGCGGGCTTTTATCGGCAGCTCGACCCCACAAACAGCATGAACCCCGGCATCGGCCAGACCTCGAAATGCGCGCATTGGCAATAAGCGGGCCCTGAACCGCCGGCCCCGCGCCAGCAGGAACCATCAGGAGAGGAGAGAGGGAGGAAAGACATGCAGCCCCGCCGCGCCCGGATCGCCGGCGTCGCGTTCACAATGCTTCATCTGGACAGCCAAAGCAGCAGCCCGGTCGCGCCGCATCGCACCGCGCTGACATAGCTGCCATGACAGGGAACATTTCATGATCTGGTCACAGATATACGATCCATTCGGCAATATGGTCCTGTCGACCATCGCTGCCGCCATTCCGGTGCTGGTGCTTCTGGGCGCCATCGGTATTTTCGAGATCCGCGCCCATATCGCCGCCATGCTGGGCCTGGTCACCGCGCTGGCCGTGGCGATCGTCGGCTTTGGCATGCCGGTCGGTCTGGCCGGGATGTCCGCCGTCTATGGCGCAGCCTATGGCCTGATGCCGATCGGGTGGATCATCCTGAACGTCATCTTTCTTTACCAGCTTACCAACGAAAAGGGCGAGTTCGATGTGCTGCGACACTCGATCCGCAACATCTCGGACGACCGGCGGATGCAGCTTTTGTTCATCGCCTTCAGCTTTGGTGCGTTTTTCGAGGGCGCGGCAGGGTTCGGCACACCGGTCGCGGTAACCGCAGCCATGCTGATGGGTCTGGGCTTTTCGCCTCTGTCAGCCGCGGGCCTGTCGCTGATCGCCAATACGGCACCTGTCGCCTATGGCGCGCTTGGGACACCGGTGATCGCGCTTTCGGCCGTCACCGGACTGGACCTGATGGAACTTTCGGCCATGATCGGTCGTCAGCTGCCGTTCTTTTCCGTCATCGTACCCTTCTGGCTGATCTGGGCCTTTGTCGGCTTCCGCCGCATGATCGAGGTCTGGCCGGCGCTGCTGGTTGCCGGGGTTTCTTTCGCAGTGCCGCAATACCTCGTCTCGAACTTTCACGGGCCGTGGCTGGTGGACATCATCGCGGCGATAAGCTCGATGCTGTGTCTGGCCGGTTTCCTGCGTGTGTGGCGGCCAAAGAACCCGATCACCGAAGCGCCGCGCGACTGGTCCTCGGACGAGGTCAGGGACGGTACTGAAGAGGGCTCTGATGCCGCGGTCGTGGGCCGATCAGTGCTGAAAGCCTGGATGCCCTGGGTGATCCTGTCGATCTTTGTCTTCCTGTGGGGTGTCCCGCAGATGAAGGCGTTGCTTGACGGCATCTGGAGCGCCAAGATCCCGGTCGCAGGTCTGGACGGTCTGGTCCAGAAAGTGCCCCCGGTCGCCCCCGAACCCCATGCCGAGGCCGCGGTCTTCAGCTTCAACATCCTGTCGATGACCGGGACCGGCATTCTGCTGTCGGCGCTCGTCTCGGGGATTTTGCTGGGCTATAGCCCGATGGCCCTGCTGCGGATGTATGGCCGGACCTTCTGGATGATCCGCTTTTCGCTGATCACCATCGCCTGCATGCTGGCCCTTGGTTATGTCACGCGCTACTCGGGCCTTGATGCGACCATGGGTCTGGCGTTTGCCAATACCGGCTGGCTTTATCCATTCTTTGGCACGCTGCTTGGCTGGCTGGGGGTTGCCGTCACCGGCTCGGACACGGCATCGAACGTGCTGTTTGGCGGGCTGCAAAAGGTCACCGCACAGCAGCTGAACCTGAACCCGGTTCTGATGGCCGCCGCGAACTCGTCAGGCGGGGTGATGGGCAAGATGATCGACGCCCAGTCGATCGTCGTCGCCTCGACCGCGACCAAATGGTACGGGCGCGAAGGTTCGATCCTGCGCTTTGTGTTCTTCCATTCGGTGGCACTGGCGGCGCTGGTCGGCGTGCTGGTCATGGCCCAGGCCTATCTGCCGCCCTTTAGCGGGATGGTGCCCGAAGCACCGCCCATCACCGCCCCGGCCGATTGAGGCCAGAGCCTTGCGAAACGGACCGGGGGCGCTGCCCCCGGACCCCCGGGATATTTATCCACGAAAGAAGCAAAGGGCGCAGCCATGTCCGCACAGCCAAAGCCCAGGGTCGGTTTGTTCGTCACCTGCCTTGTCGATGCCATCCGTCCTCAGATCGGCTTTGCCGCCCTTGAACTGCTGGAAAAGGCCGGGTGCGAGGTCGAGGTACCGCAGGTTCAGACCTGTTGTGGCCAGCCGGCGCTGAACAGCGGCAATGACCGCAATGCCGCCTTACTTGCCCGTCAGACGATTGCCGCCTTTGAGGGGTATGACTATGTTGTCCTGCCTTCGGGTTCCTGCGCGGCAACCATGGTCCATGGCTATCCCGAGCTTCTGGCGGACGACCCGGATTGGACCGGACGCGCCCGGGCCATGGCAGCCAAGACCCATGAGATCACAAGTTTTCTGCATGACGTCTTGGGCTATGTGCCACAGGGCGTGCGGCTGGAGGCATCGGCGACCTATCACGACAGCTGCTCGGGCCTGCGCGACCTGGGTGTCGCCGAACAGCCCCGTGCGCTGCTGTCCCATGTCGAGGGGCTGAACATGCGTGGGCTGCCGGGCAATGATGTTTGTTGCGGCTTTGGCGGGGCGTTCTGCGTGAAATACCCGGACATCTCGAATGCCATCGTTACCGAAAAGGCCGAGGCCATCGAGGGAACCGGAGCAGATATCCTGCTGGCCGGCGATCTGGGCTGTTTGATGAACATGGCCGGCAAGCTGCATCGTCGCGGCGCGCGGACCCGCTGTTTTCACACCATCGAGGTGCTGGCCGGACGTGCCGGGGGACCAGCCATCGGCGAGGAGGCGTCATGACCGCTCGTTTCAAGGACCGCGTCGCGGCTGCGCTGGCCGATCCGGTGCTGAAGCTTGCCATCGACCGCACCACGGGCAATGCCGAGCGCAAGCGCGCCGCGGCCGTCGCCGACTTTCCCCAATTCGGGGCCGCCCGTGCCCGGGGTCAGGCGATCAAGGATCACGTCATCGCCCATCTCGACCATTATCTGGAGATGTTCGAGAGAAACGCCACCGCCCGTGGCACACAGGTCCATTGGGCAGCCGATGATGCCGAGGCCCGCGCGATCGTCACCAATATCTGCCTGGCGGCCAATGCGCGGCGGGTCACACGTTCCAAGTCCATGCTGGGCGAAGAAATCGGCCTGCCCCATGCCCTTGCCGATGCGGGGATCGAGCGGGTCGAGACCGATCTTGCAGAACATATCATCCAGCTTGCCGGAGAGCATCCCTCGCACATCATCTGGCCCGCCATGCATCGCACGCGCGAGCAGGTGGCCGAGCTGTTCAAGACCGCTCACCAGCCACCGCCCGCGGCCGAGGACCCGGCGACCATGGTGCAAAGCGCGCGTCGGGTGCTGCGGGAAAAGTTCCTTTCGGCTGATGTCGGCATCTCGGGTGCGAATTTCCTGATCGCCGATACCGGGGCCACCTGCACGGTCACGAATGAGGGCAATGCCGAGCTGACCACCACCCCTCCGCGCATCCATATCGTCACCGCCGGGATCGAGAAGCTGGTCCCCTCGACCGCGCATGCATTTGCACTGTTGCGCCTGCTGGTCCGCTCGGCCACCGGGGGCGAGATGACGCAATACACAACCTTTCACGCCGGGCCCAGACGCACGGGCGATGCCGACGGTCCGGAAGAGATGCATATCGTCCTGGTCGATAACGGCCGCACGAAAATGCTGGCGAACGAGTTTCGCGACATGCTGCGCTGTATCCGCTGCGGGGCGTGCATGAACCATTGCGTAGTCTATCGCCAGATCGGGGGACATGCCTATGGCGGGACTTATCCGGGGCCCATGGGCTCGGTCCTGACGCCGGTGCTGGACGGGCTTGCCATCTCGCGCGATCTGCCAAACGCCTGCACCATGAACGGCCGCTGCGCCGAGGTCTGCCCGGTCGGGATCCCGCTGCCAACGCTGCTGCGCGCCTGGCGACGCCGTAGCTGGCGCGAGGGGCTTGAGCCTGCACCGGTCCGCGCCGGGATCGGTCTTTGGGCGCAGTTCGCCCGCCGCCCCCGGCTTTACCGGCTTGCGACCCGGTTGGGGCTGCGCGTCCTGCGGCTGTTTGGCAGATCCGGCTGGATCTCGCGCCTGCCGCTGGCCCGGGGTTGGACCGATTACCGCGATATGCCGCGACCAGCGGCGAAAAGCTTTATGGATCAGTACCGGGCTGAACAAAGGGCCCGCAAATGACCGCCCGCGACCGTATCCTGTCCGCCATCCGCGCCACGCTTGGCCCCGGCAAACCGGCCAATGAGATCGCCATCGAGGCCGCCTTGCTGCTTGAGCCGGTGGACACGGCACGCCCGGCGCTTGTCGCCCCCGCCCTGCCCGATGCCTTTGCGCAAAAGGCCGCAGCCCTTGGCACCACCATCGACCGTGTGTCCGGCATGGCCGGGGTGCCGCAGGCGGCTGCGCGCTATCTTAAGGCGCATGGCCTTCCACCCCGCCTTGCCATGCAACCTACGCCCGAACTTTCCGCGCTGGACTGGGCAGGCATCACCCCCAGCCCGCAGATTGCCCCGGACGAGCCCGCCGCCCTTGGCCTTGCACTATGGGGCATTGCCGAAAGCGGCTCGCTCGTCATCCATTCGGGGCCCGGGAATCCGATTCTGATGTCCTTTCTGCCGCTGCATCATATCGTGGTGCTGCGTGAGGCCACCCTGCTGCCGTATCTTGAGGATTATGCCGCCCGCCTGTCGCCGCAGCAGGTGCCGCGCAATGCGATCCTCATCACGGGGCCCAGCGGCACGACCGATATTGAAGGCAGTTATGTGCGCGGCGCGCATGGGCCGGGCTTTCTGCATGTGATCCTTGTCAGCGGGGCGGGCTGACCCGAGTCACGATTTGTCCTAGCATGGCGGTAATGACATGAGGCCGCCATGCCCGACGCCCCGAAATCGCAAGAAACCGCGCGCGAGCATTTCCTGCTCTTTGTTGCGATCCCGCCGCCCGATGTGGCCGCAGAGATGGAGACCGTCTGGCATCTGGCCGAGCGACGCGACCGCTTTCGCCGCTCAACACTGCATATGACCATCCTGCCGGTGCTGCGCAGCCCGCAGTTTGAACCGTGCCTTGCAAAAGGACTGGCGCATGCGGTCGAGGGGCTGGATTTTCCGGCCTTTGATCTGGTGCTCGACCTGCTGACCACCTTTGGCCCGCCGCGACGACGCGACCGGCCGCTGGTGCTCGCCGGACGCCAGATCAACCCCGCACCCGACGCGCTGTGCCAGCAGCTGTGGCAGCGCCTTGCCGGTGCCGGGCTGGCCGTCGCCCGTCACCAGGTCACGCCGCATGTAACCCTGGCCTATGGCAAGCCGCTGCCCCCCGCAGGGATTGCCGTGCCCCCTGTCCGCTGGCGGGTGAATGAGCTGGTTCTGATCGACAGCTTGCAGGGATTGGGGCGACATGTGCCTTTGGCGCGCTGGCCGCTGACCTGAAGCGTTATCGACAATCTCCTTTGCTCACCTTATCCATGAGGCCATGAGCGCGGGATCAGAAGAAACCTTGGCCGTCCGCATCAGCCGTGTGCTGGCGGACCGGATCGTATCGGGCGAAATCGGCCCCGGCGAACGGCTGCGCCAGGACCGCATTGCCGAGGAATTCGGGGCAAGCCATGTCCCCGTACGCGAGGCTTTTCGTCGGCTTGAGGCGCAGGGGCTGGCGATCAGCGAACCGCGCCGGGGCGTGCGTGTCGCGGCCTTTGATCTGCCCGAGGTCAAGGAAGTGGCCGAGATGCGCGCCGCGCTTGAGGAACTTGCCCTGCGCCATGCCGCCCCGCACCTGACCCCGGCAATTCTTAACGCCGCCGAAGAGGCGACCAAGGCCGGCGACGCCTCGCGCGATGTCCGTTCGTGGGAGGCCGCGAACCGCCGTTTTCACAAGCTGATCCTGACCCCCTGCGCCATGCCGCGGCTGCTGGCGGCGATCGACGATCTGCATGCGGCCAGCGCCCGTTTCCTTTTCGCCGCATGGCAGTCGAATTGGGAAACCCGCACCGATCACGACCACCGGGCCATTCTGGCTGCGCTGCGCAAAGGGGACGTGGACAGCGCCTGCGCCACCCTTGCCCGGCATGTGCGCTGGATTGGCCGCCGTCCCGCAACCGGTGGCGGCGACAAGCAGCGCGAGGCCTTTGCCATCGTCGGCTAGCCCTGCCTTTCGGCAACCAGCCAGCTTGCCACATAGGTCAGGCTAACGCCCTTGGGCGTCCGGTATCGCATCTCATACCGCGCCATGAAATCGCGCAGTGCGCCCGGCGCGCGGATCTGTCCCGCGCAACCGTTGACTCCGGTGGCCCGCAGATGGCGCAGCACCTCTTGCGCGCCAGGAAACTGCAGCGGCATTCGCCATTCCCCCGCGCCATGAACCCGCCATCCGGGTGGCAACAGCGCCGCCATCTGCGCCCCGGTCAGGTATGAGGGCGCCGCACCCCGGCTGCCCAGCGCCTGCAGTTCAGGAAAATGGCCGGGCGCGAAACCTGACAGGGCAAGCCACCCTCTGGCATCGGCCGTGGCGCATAGCCGGGTGATGACTTGCGCCGGATCTGCAACCCATTGGATCATCGAGGCCGAAGCCACAAGATCCACCCCGTCGGGCAGCACCACCTGCGCGATATCACCCGGCAGATAGTCGGCCTTTATGCCCGCCAGTCCGGGCGCGGCCAGATCGTTCAGCCATAACCGACGCGGAGCAAGGTTCAGCAGATGCCGGGTCAGATGACCCGAGCCATACCCGGCCTCAAGCACGTTTTCCGGATGGTGGTCGGGTGCGGCATGGCGATAGGCGGTGAAAAGCTGTGCCGCGATCCGGCGCTGCGCCAATGACGCACGGTCGTAGGTTTCGGCAGAGCGTGCAAAGGACCGCGCCACCCGCCCGGTCAACGCGTTCATCCCAGCACCTCGGACCAATCGTGCCACAGGACAAAGGGGTTGTGCCCGCAGTCAAGCTCTTGCACCGCTTCGTGCCAGCCCTGCCACGCGCGCCGCAGGTTCTGCAGCGGAAAGATGCGGTCGGCAGCCCCCAGCCAGATGCGATCAAAGGTCGGGACCTGCCCGGCCTCGCGGGCCATTACCGCCCACAGCTCTGTGCCCAATGCCTGCAAATCGGCGTCACCGGGCACCGGGCACCCCGCCCGACGCGCGAATTGCTGCAATGAGCGTGCCGACAGATTCTCTGCCGTCGCCCTGACGATCTGGCGCGGGATGCCCAGATCGTCGTCACAAGGCGACCAAGATCCGCAAACTGCCACCTTGCGGCGAAACCCGCCAGGCTCCGGCAGATGACAGGCGGCCGCAACGCCAAATGACCATGCGACCAGATCCGTCGCCGCATATCCCTGAGGCCAGCACGGCCCAGCAAGGTCGCGGTAATCGGACAGAACCAGCACATCCGCCGCGCCCTGCAAATGCCGGAACGGCGCCGCCCCGACAGCCCAGCCGGTCAGAACCACGATCAGGTGATCAGCGCCCGTGCGGCGCAGCCATTCGGCCTTCATTCCTGCCACCCGGCGATCCGGACCATGGCGGCACAGATACGCGCGACCTCATCGGGCCCGCAGACAAAGGGTGGCATGCAATAAAGCAGCCGTCCAAAGGGCCGCAGCCAAACCCCGCTTTCCCGGCAGAAAGCGTGGACGCGGGCCATGTCCAGCGGCTGCCGCATCTCGATCACGCCAATCGCGCCCAGAACACGCACGTCCTGGACCGCGGGCAGGTCGCGCACCGGGGCAAGGCCCTGACGCAAGCCGGCCCCGATCTCGGCGACCTGTGCTTGCCAGTGCCCCTCGGCCAGCAGATCAAGACTGGCGCAGGCGACCGAACAGGCCAGCGGATTGCCCATGAACGTCGGCCCATGCATCAGCACCGGCGCGGGACCGTCCGCAATCGCCTCGGCCACGCGACGTGAGGCGACGGTCACGGCAAAGCTCATCATCCCCCCGGTCAGCGCCTTGCCCAGACACAGAATGTCCGGCACTACGCCCGCCCGCTCCAGTGCGAGTAACGTGCCGGTGCGGCCAAAACCGGTGGCGATCTCGTCAAGGATCAAAAGCACCCCATGCCGGTCGCATAACGTCCTGAGACCCGAAAGCCAGCGCGGATGGTAAAACCACATGCCGCCCGCGCCCTGCACGACCGGCTCGACTATAAAAGCTGCGATTTCATAGGCTTTTTTGGCAAACAACGCCTCGACTGCGCCCAGCCCGTTCCGGGCCGGATCCTCGTCCCATTCCGCGCCAAAGGGGATGGGCGGGCGCGGCACGAAATGCTGCACCTGAAGGGCCGCGCCGAATTGGCTGTGCATGCCGGTGACCGGGTCGCAAAGGCTCATCGCCTTCCACGTATCGCCGTAATATCCCCCGCGGGCCGAGGCAAAATGCATCCGCCCGCCCTGCCCCAGCCCAAGCTGGGCCTGCAAGGCCATCTTCAGCGCCACCTCAACCGCGACCGAGCCGCTGTCGCTGTAAAACACCCGGTCAAGCCCCGGGGGCAGCATCCCCACCAACCGTCGTGCCAGCCCGACCGCAGGGGCATGTGTCAGCCCGCCGAACATCACATGCGGCAGGTGCTGCAACTGCTTTTGCATCGCCGCGACCAGCCGGGGGTGACGGTGACCATGCGCCGCCGCCCACCACGAGGACATCGCGTCGATCATCCGCACCCCGTCAGCAAGTTGCAGCCAAACCCCTTCGGCCGCGACAACCTCATGCACCGGGCCGGGTTCACGCATCGAGGCATAGGGATGCCAGACGTGCTGCTGGTCAAATTCCAGATCGCGCATCACATCGCCCCCCGGATCGTGCCGACATCTATGCCGGTAAATGCGGCCTCCAGCGCCTCGGGCGTCACCCGATCAAGTCGTGGCAGCCGCCCCAGATCGCGCACCGCGCCAATCTCGCAGATAACCTGACGGCTATCCCTGGCCTCATCGCCGATAAAGGCCACGCCCGCGACCCTGCACCCCGCCGCACGCAGCGCCGCCAGCGATAAAAGCGTGTGGTTGATGGTGCCAAGCACAGTCCGGCTGCACAGAACCACCGGCGCGTGCCATTCGGCGATCACCTGTAAGTACAGCATTTCCCGGGTCAAAGGCACCATCAGCCCCCCTGCGCCTTCGACGACAAGCGGCCCGCCGATACACGGCAGCGCCAACTGCGCGGGGTCGATCCGCACCCCTTCGTGTTCAGCCGAAAGATGGGGCGAGGCCGGCAGACGCAGCCGATAGGCCTCGGGCAGAACCGGGCGCGAGGACAAACGCGCGACGGTCTGGCTGTCCGTCTCATCCTCCAGCCCCGCCTGCACCGGCTTCCAATAACTTGCGCCAAGCGCGCGGGTCAGCCCGGCGCTGAACAGCGTCTTGCCGATGCCGGTATCGGTGCCTGTGACGATCACCGCGCTCATGCCGCCGCCCGGCCTTCTGCGGCAATGGCTGCGAAAAGCGCCGCGATATCCTTTTCTGCAACGCTCCCAGTGACCGAGACGCGCAGCCGCGCCGTCCCCTTTGGCACCGTCGGCGGGCGGATGGCACGAATATCGAAACCCTGCGCCTGCAATACGGCGGCCATCGCCAGCGCGCGATGATCCGTGCCAAGGATCACCGGCACGATCTGGCTTTGCGCCGCAATGCCGCAAGCCCGCGCAGCCTCACGCACGAAAACCATGCGTTGCCGCGCACCCTCGGCCAGCGCGGGCTGATCCTGCAAGGCCATCAGCGAGGCCCGCAGCACCGCCGCCGACAGGGGCGCTGGCGCAGTTGCAAAGATAAAAGGCCGCGCCCGGTTCACCAGCGTCTCGATCAGCACCTTATCTGCGCAGATCAGCGCGCCCGAGGCACCCAGAGCCTTGCCCCCGGTATGCAAGGTGACCAGCGGACCGGACACCCCATGCGCCAGCCCCCTGCCCTGCGGACCAAAAACGCCGGTAGCATGGGCCTCATCCACGACCAGCACCGCATCCTCGCGCGCGGCAAGTTCGGCCAATGCGGAAAGCGGAGCCAGATCACCCTCCATCGAGTATACGCTTTCAACGGCGATCCAGACCCGGCCAGGCCCCCCCAAGGCGCGCCATTCCGCTATCACCCGGGCGGCATCAGCCGCATCATTATGGGCAAAGCTCCGGCATTCGGCCCGGCCAAGGCGCATCCCCTCATATGCGCTGGCATGGATCAGCGCGTCATGCAGGACCAGATCTCCCTGCATCGGCAGGGTCGAAAAAATGGCCTGATTGGCCTGAAAGCCGCCACCCATGTAAAGCGCAGCCTCGGCGCCGAAAAACGCGGCCGCCTCGGCCTCCAGCGCCTCATGTTCGGGATGGTTGCCGCGCAAAAGCCGCGACCCCCCTGCCCCGACAGGAACGCCGCGCCCCAGCGCATCAAGCGCCGCACGGACCAGCAACCCGGACCCCGCCAGCCCCAGATAGTCGTTCGAGGCGAAATCAAGCCCGGCTGTCGTTGCCCGCTGGCGTAACCGGCCACGCTGCGCCAGCGCATCAAGCGCCGCACGATGGCGGGGAAAGCTCATGCCGCACAGCCCTCGGCCGGCCCGTTCAGTACCTCGGCGCGCAGGCCAAGGCGGGCGAACAGCTGCGCATCCTTGTCCTCACCGGGGTTTTCGGCGGTCAGCAGGGTGTCGCCGACAAAGATCGAATTTGCCCCCGCGAAAAAACACATCGCCTGCAATTCATCGCTCATCCCGGAGCGCCCGGCTGAAAGGCGCACATATGATTTCGGCATCAGGATGCGTGCGGTAGCGATGGTGCGCACCATCTCGATCGGATCAAGCTTTTGCGCATCGGCAAGCGGTGTACCCGCCATCGGCATCAGCATGTTGATAGGCACCGATTGCGGCGGAACCTCCATCCCGGCAAGGGTTTCAAGCATCGAGATCCGGTCCTCGGCCGTCTCGCCCATCCCGATGATGCCACCTGCGCAGACATTGATGCCAGCCGCCTGCACCCGGTCCAGCGTATCCAGCCGGTCCTGAAAGCTGCGGGTGGTGATGATCTCGGAATAATAGCGTTCCGATGTATCAATATTATGGTTGTAATAATCCAACCCAGCATCTTTCAGCCGTAACGCCTGATCCATGTCCAGCATGCCCAGCGTCATGCAGGTCTCCATCCCCAGCGCCTTGACGCCGCGGATCATCGCCAGCACGGCTGGCATGTCCCGCTCTTTCGGCGACCGCCAGGCTGCGCCCATGCAATAACGTGTCGCGCCCGCTTCCTTTGCGCGCTTGGCCTCTGCCAGCACGCGCTGAACCTCCATCAGCTTCGATGCAGAGAGTTCCGCCCCGTTCCGTGCCGATTGCGAACAATAGGCACAGTCCTCGGGGCAGCCGCCTGTTTTGATCGAAAGCAGTTTTGAACATTGGACCAGATTCGGGTCGAAATTGGCGCGATGCACGGTTTGTGCCCTGAAAAGCAGGTCCATCAGTGGCAAATTATAGATTTCTTTAGCGCGGTACAATGGTTGCGACATGATCCCTCCTGAACCTGGCCTCAAGAGTATCTATAAAAATGCCGCGTCAGAAAGTTAACCCGGATATATTATCTATTATTTAGACGCAAACGGATCCTGCCCCGTCTTGTCAGTCATTCATCCGCAGTTCGGCAAAGCTTGCGGGATGAAAGACGATCTGGACGCGCTGACCGGTCTCATCCTTGCCATAAACCTCGTAACAACCGTCATCGAGGGTGACATTGTGAACGACCCATCCCTTAGCGGTCAGTGAGGATTTCAGCTCCTCAACCGTTCGCCGCTGCGCAACCGGAACCTTGCAATCCCCATCCGCCATGACCGGAAAGGCCAAGGCAGTCAGCACGGCAGTCATGGCAATGAAACGCATTCTTTACTCCTGCATTTGCGTGGATCGCTGCAGATAGGCGTTGTTGCAGAATTCAGGGTTTGAGCGGCGTTACCCCTTTCCCCGTTGGGTTCACGCCACGCGTTTGATCTCGGCGGAGCCGAGGGAGTTGAAGCGGTTCATGAGGGCTATGCGGATCTG
>Ga0182743_1002071_pt1 | contig 18223 bp, 14 predicted proteins | sample eDN3rd30CKraftOP_FD_128522 | JGI IMG/M metagenome (GOLD analysis project Ga0182743, IMG submission 128522) | Enriched Organic Plus compost microbial communities from Emeryville, California, USA - eDNA 3rd pass 30_C Kraft OP (version 2) (version 2) ... | reverse complement strand
TGCGGAAATCCCGGTTGCCCAGGCCCACACGATTCTGCACGAACAGAGCCGGGCCGGGGCTGTCCAGGCGGATTGCAATCGCGGTGAACAGCATCAGCGGCAAGATCACCGGCGCCACCACCAGCACACCCAGGATATCGATCAGGCGCTTGCAGACTGCATACAGCGGCGACGGCAGCAAGGTGCCGACTTCGTTTTCCGCCAGGTGATCGATCTGAACCCTTCCAGTCAAAGTTTCACGCATCCGCCGCGCGTGAAAGACTGGGATGTGCGACAAGATGCACTGCGCCAAAAACCGCTCCCATATTGGCCCCAAGTCAGGAGCATCCAAGTCTGCCACCACGGCATCGTAACGAACCCCTTCTAGGTCGGGGACGGACAAACGCCGGATCAGTAAATTCTGTGCTCCTTCAAGTTCATCAACCTTGCCACTTGGCACCACCGCCAACTTCAATTTACGATACCTGCTGCCCAGGAAATGACCGATATAGCACCAACACAAAGTGAAGAAGTAAGTCAGCGCAAGAACCGGCCGGGAATAGGCGCTTCGACTGAAAAATAAAAGAGCAAACGTCAGCAAAAAGACCACCGTCACCACGGGGACGATATAGGCCATGACGACACTGCCAGAATAATGCCCCAATCGCCGCAAGGTGACGATGATCACCACGAAAGAAAGCCCCACGGCCAACAGCGTATTGATTCTGACAGGATCCGCAATGTGCCAGAATCCCCAGCCCCAAACCAACAATGCCGGAACCACAGCCACTAATAAATATCCGACAACCACTTGAAACGGCCACCCCAGCAGCATGACTTCGTACCAGCGCGAATGCCTTCTTTCATAGGGGCCAACCGGCACCGGCTGGTGACTGGGTTGCCGCATGTTCATATGGATCTCCGGATGTATCTTATGGCTGGCTGCTCCCGGCCACCGCCTGTCTTCTATCACGCTCAGGGCGAGACCGATACTTTACACGCTTCACCCGGCAACCAGGCAAATGCAAGCATCAGAATCAAATAACCCCATTCCGACATTTCGGAAGAAAAGGTATGCAACAGCAGACTGGCCAGATAGGCCAAGGCTGCCCCCGCAGATGCCAACACAAAATACACGTCTTCAGCCCCCACTACCTGATCGCGCAGCACCCGCCGGATTGCTACCATGGCTGCCACAATGAATCCCAGCATGCCTACGAACCCCAACACACCAAAATCCGCCAAGGCGCCCAAGTAAGCGTTATGAACCGGCATTGAGACGCCATAACCAGGGTCTATAAAGGTGGAACCAAACCCGCAGCCCATAGGCAAGCAGCCCACCGCGCGTTCGGCGCCGTTTTCCAGCAACTTGAGGCGTTCGGGGTCACCATCACCCAGACGAGTCGTGGTAATGGGACGGGCAGCAGTTTCTACGAGTGCCCCGGCTTTGCCCATGTACACGCCACCCGCTCCAGCCAGTCGCGACGTAGACAATCCTGCACCGCTGCCATGGCTTAAGTAGCCCACGCCTGCGCTGAGCAGCAGCAAGCCACACAAGGCCGGCACAAAGGTGACTATCGCCGGTCTTGCCATCGCTAAGGCAGACCAATCCCGGCGCCATGCCAGGATCCCTCCAAATGCCAGGACCGTCATTCCAAGCACCAGAATACCCGTGCGCGTACCGTCTATCATAACGAGGAAAACGCAGGCCGCAATCGCCAATCCGTTCGCCAACCAATCACGGGGTCGGATCAGCATATCGGCCAAGAACATCGGCAGAAAAAAAGCCCCTACTTTCCAGATCACCCCAGGCCAAGCCAGAAAACTACCTTCGCGCCCTGCCGAACCCAGATCGATGTAATAACCGTACGGTGCCGCCTTAGAAGCCAAAAACACCAACACCACAGACACTAAAACCCATCGCAAAATAAATACCCGATCACGCCAGCATAGGCCTGCGGCCAAGCGCCAAGCAATGCAGCAACACACACCGATGACTGCTATTTTGACACCATGGTGCAGGGACAGGACACTGTGATTAACGGCAGCCGATAGCCCCATGCCCAGAACCAGTATCATGAACGACCCCCACACCCATGTGGGGGGTATTGTTCGCTCCCAGTACACCCCAAAGACTGGCCACGTAGCGCTGACTACGGCAAGTGCCCAAACACCCCACAGAGCCCAATAGCCCAAAGGGGTTGTAATATCTCGCAAACTCCCTAGTGCAGACAATAGCAGACTCAGCGCAAGCAGTAATGATAAGAAAAATCTACGACGAACCATTTACAAAACAAAGCCCCTAAGTGATCCACACACATCCTAGTGAATCCCAGACCGCATAATGTAATAGGTTCTTTTATTTCTAATCAGACTGTCTCTGAAAATTTCCCATTGATTTTTGATTCAAAATAAACAATTTTGAATCAATTGCACATTGCCAGGCGAATGACGGCGAATGATTGCAATATTGAGCCCATCCAATGAACCGCTAACTCATCATTCCAATAACCAAGACGATAATTTCTGGTTGATCTTTCGCACATCGAAACATGCCTCTGCCCTTGCCCGACTGGCCCGTCCCATACGAACAACCCGCACAGGATCATCCAGGAAACGCAACATGGCGGCCGCCAGGGCCTGCACGTCACGTGCCGGAACCAGGTACCCATTCACCCCATCGCAGACCGTCTCCCGGCAGCCAGGCACGTCGGTGGTGATCACTGGCCTCCCCACAGCCATGGCCTCCTGTGTGCTTAACGGCACACCCTCGCGGTATGAAGGCAGGACGAACACACTGGTGCGCATCAGCCAGGGCTGCACCGGCACGTAACCCGGCCATTCCAGCAAGCCCTCATCTACCCAGGCCTGAACCTGCGCCCGACTCAATGCTCCAGGATTGGAATCAAGGCTACCCAACAGCACAAACCGCGCCTGTGGGCACCGCGCCTTGACCATTCGGGCGGCGGTCGCATATTCCACGATGCCCTTCTCGCGCAGCAAGCGCCCTACCAGCAGAAAACAAATCGGTTCAGTTACTGGCGGCGCTTCAGCCCAAACCTGCAGATCGACGCCGATTCCCCCAAGCAGCACAGCCTTTTCCCGTGCGACCAGGCCCTGATCGATAAATTCCTGCTGATCATCAGGATTCAGGAAAACTATCCTATGGGCACGCTCCAACGCGATACGGTATAAGGCACTAACCACACCGCGCAAAATGCGGCGACGCCAGCTTGGCCGCGCACCTAGGGATGTAAACACATAGCCCGCACCCTCGACCATAGCCACACGCTTGGGGGCCCCAGCCAGCCATGCCGCCAGGGTGCCATAAACCATCGGCTTGGTGGAGAAGGCAAACACGACGTCCGGCGCCAATTGCCGCAGGATGCGGACCAGACCCACGACATCCACCAAGTCACGCAGAGGGTTCATACCGGTGCGCTGCAAGCGATAATCCACAGGCGTCGCACCCAGCGCGGCTAGTTCCGCTCGCGTTGCTGCGTCATAGTCCGGTGCCAGGCAGTGCACCCGCACCCCAGACGCCGCCAGATCCCGGATCAGATATCCTCGAAATTTCAGCATATCCACTGCGTGGTGGGACACGACTACAAGGCTGGTCATGACAAGGCGCGCCTGCGTTCGTCCGCAGCCTTTGCCGCGCAATAGATCAAGCACTGCACACTGCGAATAGTTGCCTTCAGCTTATCCATCCAGCGTGATTCCCTGCCAATCTGCGCTGCGTAGAACAGGAGAAATCCACCAGGGTTGCGCTGCAGATGAGTATTAAAGTTCCGGGTATAGCCATCGTCCAGGTACTCACACAGGTAGATAGCCCGGCTCAGGTAGAACCAGATCTGTCCTCGGTCCCCAATCTTGTTCCAGATATAGAGTTCGGGAACAAACCTTTCCCCAGGAATGACAGGGAAAGGCAGCTCAGCCATGACTTCTCGGCGGAATGCATAGGCCAAATCGCCCTGAACCATACGGCCCACCTGGCTGGGGGATCCTTCGAAAGGTGACGGGAGATCTTCGCAAGGCAGGCCCAGCAAGCGCCCGCCCGGATCCGCTCTGCGAAAACACACGCCGACCACAAATTGCGGTGCTTTCGCGGCTTGTACCACCGCATCCATCATGCATTCGACAGCATCGGCCGTGAGACAATCATCACTATCGACGATGAAAACCCAATCCCCACGCGCCGCGCGCACCCCAGTGTTCAGGGCCACATGCTTACCACCATTGGCCTGGCTCAGGCTGCGAATAGAAAATGGCGCATTCTCCACCTGGCACGACCGCAGCCACACCGCCGTATCATCCGTACTGCCATCATCGACAATCAACCACTCAAAATCCAGGCAAGTCTGCGCGCACAAACTTTCATACAGCGCCGGCAATGTCCGCACACGATTATAGGTGGGCGTCAGTATCGTCAACATACTCCTTGACCCTCGTACAGTTGCAACCACCCATCCACGCTACGTTCAATATCCAGATCTTCCGCCCTACGACGCGCCGCGGACACCATCGCCAAGCGCCGCTCAGCATCCATCGAAAACGCCTCATCAAGCGCATGACCCAAGGCAACCTCATCATCCACAGGTATCAGGAACCCATTTCCCTCCATCACCTCGGCAACTCCGCCCGCATCCGTAGCCACTACGGGCGTCCCCGAAGCCATTGCTTCGGCCACCACCAAACCAAACCCCTCGAAATGAGAGGCCAGCACAAAGACATCCGCCGCACGCATCAGATCAGGCACGTCCGAGCGCGGACCCAACAGAGTGACTCTGTTCTCCAGCCCCAAGTCTGCGCACTGCTTCTGTAATGCGGCGCGCAAAGGTCCATCACCTGCAATCCACAAATCGACATCCGAAAACCGCTGCGAAAAACCGGCAAACACGCGCAACAAACCCGCGTGATTCTTCTGTTCCGCCAGACGGCCCACCGATAGCAACAGACGTCTCGTCCGGTCCGGAAACAAGCGATTGCGAGCATCGATCCGCAGTTCAGGGGTATCACAGAACAGACGCACATCGATCCCGTTATGCACCGCCAGCATTCGGCCTCTTGGCACCGCACCATTACGCTCAAACGCCTCAACCGCTTCCTGGCTGACATTGGTCGACACATCCGCCAAGCTGTCCGTCAGACGATAGGCCAAGTTCACCCAACGTCCGCCCTCATTAGTATTGTGTGCTGTACATACTAGACGCTGTATCGGGCTGATGACACGCACCATACGTGTCAGCAAATTCGCATGCACCATGTGGCTATGCACCACATCCGGCTGCCACTCGCGAATCAATCGCCCAAGATGCAGGCAACCATGCATCAAACCCAACGGTGATTTTGAAAATCCCAGCGGAAACAGCCTGACCGCCGCACCCGGCCGCACCTCAACGTCACCCACCAGATAGGCAATCGCAACGTCATGCCCACGCTCTGCCAGCCGGTCGGCCAGGTCAACCACCTGCCGTTCTGCTCCCCCGAGGGCCAGCCCTGTCGTCACCAGCAAAATTTTCATCCAAACTCTTCCGTATCTGCCATATCCACAGCCTGCACCATCTGTTTGCCCACACGCACCGCCAGATACAACATAACCATCAACAAGATTGCTTCGACCCCTACCAACCCGGCAGCCATGCCCACACCTCCATGCTTCAGAGACAGACCGGAGCCCAAGACCACCCCCAGAATCGAGAAACCAGAAATGACATAGCTGGCGGATTTCGCGCGCCCCGCCGGGATCAGCAACACCATGGCAATGCTCTGGTTCAAAATCCTCAAAGGAGCCACTCCCAGGAGCACGGCATAAATCAGATGCGCCCCCGTGAAGCCTGTTCCAAGCATGACATCCAGCACCCTGGGGCCCACCCATGCCGCTATCGCCGTGCCAGCCAGCACAGTTCCACCCACCCCCACCAGCACCAATATTGGGGTGCGTGTCGAAACCTGTCCTGCTCCATCACCGGCCAAGTGCCTGGAAAAAACGGGGAACACTGCCGACAGAAACGGCATGGCCAGACTAGTCATGCCCTTGATCAGTTTTTCCGGAGGAGAAAATTCACCCACCGCCTGCTTGCCGGAAGTTAGCCCTAGAAACACCGGGATCGCCGACATAACCAAAGTACTGGAGCTGCGATAGACAAAAAAATGAAAACCCTCACGAATCTGGTTGCACGCTCCAGAAAAATCCCAACACAATCGACCAAGCTCACGCAAGCACCAACTATTGGTCAGCACCGTATTCAGTAAAGGGGGGATCGCCAAGATCGGCAAAACCAGGAGAAAGTCATCAGATGTGCGCACCATCAGCGCCAGTACCCCCAGGCCACACAGACGCAAGCCAACATCCAGTATGGCAGGTCCGGCCATTTTCTCCTTGCCCTGGAAATACCACATCGGGCTAAATCCAAACGCCAAGAAGTAAGCAAGGACGAACAACAGCAGTATCTTCTGATCCAAATATGCATCCAGGAGACCAAACACCCAGATCAGAAAAAACAAACCCATTAAGGGTGCTGCCAACACTATCTTTGCCAACGACACCTGAGAGAATAGGCGAGTCAGGTCCTGTGGCCGATCACGTACCAAAGCGGCTTGATGCGCCGCGTTAATATTAAAACCGTATTCAACTAGCAGTGAAGCGGTCAATGCCAAGGCTTGGCAAAACAGAATATGGCCATATTGTGCTACCCCAAGGGCGCGTGCCAGGATCGGGATCTCGAGTACGGGAACCAGGAAGGAAACCAGTTGTACAGCGTACAAAGCTCCTGCATTACGCACCACCCGGTTTCTGACCGAATCTGCTTGCATCAAGTACTCTTGGCCGGAGCCCACGCAAATGCAAGCATCAGGATCAGATAGCCCCATTCCGACATCTCAGTCGAAAATGTATTGAGCATCAAGGCCATGCCGTAAGCCAGCGCCGAACCTGAGGCAGCCACGACAAACAGGCCCTGTGCCGATCGATCACCCTGCCGCAGTACCCGCCAGATCGGCGGCACCGCAGCCATCAGAAAACCCAACATGCCAGCTAGACCCAGAATGCCAAAATCTCCTAAGGCGGCCAAATAAGCATTGTGAACGGGCATCAATTCTCCAGTACCCACGATATCCGTTCCTGTCGTTTTAAATCCACAACCAAACGGCTGACATGGGATAATCTGGCTCATGCTGGCTTTCAGCAACCTAACTCTCGCCGGATCCCCCATCCCGATCCGGGTTTCGAAGGTGCGATCCAAGGCTTCTTCCAGGATACGAGCTGGGTCGACCGCTGGCGCTGCCGCCGTCACTGCACCAACTGACGCACTGGGTACTGCAGCCTTGGTGCGTAGCCGATCCAACCCCATGTTTAGGCCTGAATTAAGCAGTTGCAGGAGAACCAGCAAAGCTAACGCTGCCCACATCCACCGCACCTGCCGGCGCAACCCACCCCAGCCATCGATCCAGATCAGAAAGAAGAAAAACCCACCAATAATTGCCCCCAACAGCAGCAACCCTGTTCGGCTCCCGTCGATCAACACTAGAAAAATACAAGCGGCGATCATCAAGCCATTCCTAATCCAGTCGTTGGGCCTCTTGATTGCATCCGCCAGGAAGATCGGTACGAAGAAGGCTCCAGCTTTCCACAATACCCCGTAAAGCGCTAGAAAACTGCCTTCCCGGAGCCCATGGATTAAAACCTGCCCAGCGGGATTCCAAACCTTAGACGCAGCGAAGCTGAGGAGCACGATCGCTATCGACCACCTCATCGCCAAAAGTAGATGAGACCAATTCAGTCGCCAAACCAAGCGCCACATCGCCACAAATACCCCTGCAATCACCCCGATTTTTAGTGCCTGATAGGCAGAAACCAAATCTTTATTGACGACAGCCGAGAGCAGCATCCCCAACCCCAACACGGTATAGGAAACCATCACCCACGCTGGCGGGTGCGATAGCATAAAAGCACCCTGAGCAGTACGCGTAGCAACCAATGTCACAACACACCACACACCCCACATTCCCCAATACCCCAGGGATGTTACAAGGTCACGGAGGTTGCCAGATACCATCAAGATCAGGGACACCGTCAACAACAGCGTATGACACCTACCACCCAACACCACTCGTTCCAAGAATTCTCCCTAGCCACCGCGCGATGTCCCAACATCAGCCTAGCAGCAAACCTCATAACAATGATCAGCATTTATTGTCTAAAGCATGCGACAAAATCATCAACTTCTCGGCCCATACTCCGGTACCCACTGCTTCAACCCCGCCCGCACATCGGCATCCTCTCGCGGGCCCCCAGCCAACCAGGTCTGTACGTCCTCGTAAAATGTCTCTGGCACCGAACGCGAACGCGCAATGCGAAGCTTTTCATGCGGAGTAGGCAAGGTCTCCTCCGCATCGGCCAGCAGTTCCTCGTACAGCTTTTCCCCAGGACGCAGACCAGTGAATTCGATACGAATCTCGTCTTCGGTAAAGCCCGACAGGCGAATCATATTGCGTGCTAAATCGATGATCTTCACAGGCGCCCCCATGTCCAGGACGAAGATCTCACCACCCTTCCCCATTGCGGCAGCCTGCAGCACCAGTTGCGCGGCCTCGGGGATGGACATGAAATAGCGGTTGATCTCCGGGTGCGTCACGGTTACGGGCCCACCGTGGGCAATCTGAGCCTGGAACTTGGGTATCACGCTACCGGTACTGCCCAGAACGTTGCCGAAACGTACGATATGAAAACGCGTTGTTCCAGGCCCATTCTGCAACACCTCGCAGACCATTTCAGCGACCCGCTTGGTTGCTCCCATCACATTGGTGGGGTTGACAGCCTTGTCGGTGGAAATCAACACAAAGCGCTCCACCCCAGCATCCCTCGCAGCTCGCGCCACCACCAGTGTGCCGGCCACATTGTTGCGCACGGCTTGCCAGGCGTTGCCGATTTCCATCAGCGGCACATGCTTGTAGGCCGCCGCATGAAACACCACCTGGGGCCGGTGTTCGACAAACACCTGCGCCATGCGGGACTCGTCCTTCACATCGCCCGCCAGCCGCACGATGGGCACTTCCGGGCGATGTTCTCCGAACCACTGCTCGATCATGTACAGGGCAAATTCACTGGCCTCCAGCAAGACGACACAGGCCGGTTCGAAACGGGACAACTGACGACACAGTTCGCTGCCGATCGACCCGCCAGCGCCCGTCACCAGGATGCGCTTGCCCGTCAACATAGTGCGCACATTGTCATTGTCGATCCGTACCGACTCGCGACCCAGCAGGTCCTCGATCTTGACCGGGCGCATCATGTTGATGGCGACACGGCCGCTCATCAGTTCAGCCAAGCCGGGAACCGTGAACAAGGCCGCCCCGGCCCCCGTCGCCAGGCGTGTCACCGCTTGCAGCGCCTCGGCAGACGCCGACGGCATAGCCAATATCACATGCCGGGCACCGTGCCGCTTCAGGATGGTGGGCAGATCCCGGGTCGAACCCTCGACGCGACAGCCATTCAAATCGAGGCCGCGCTTGTGCCGATCATCATCCACCAAGGCCACGACCTTCCAGGCGGGGCTGCGCGCCAACTCACGCACCAGCATGGCCCCCGCTGTGCCGGCGCCGACCACCACTACGGGCTTACGCTCAGCATCGGACACAGGCGCCAGCCTGGATTCCTTCCACAACCGCCAGGCGATCCGTCCGCCACCCATGACCATGACCAAGAGCAAGGGATAGAGCAATACGATGGAACGCGGAATCAACAACCATGCTTTACCGAACATCGCCAAGACCAGCACGGCGACCACCGACACACCCACTGCCCGGATAAGGCGGCGCAGATCCGGCAGGCTGGCAAAACTCCACATCCCGCGGTACAGGCCTGCCCAGCGGCATGCCAGCAACTGAACCGCCATCAGAATCAGCGCACCGTAGAAGATCTCCGCATGAAATCCACGTGGCCATTCCAGATTGAAGCGCAGCAAAAATGCACCGACCCACGCCACGACAACTGCGGCAAGGTCAAATGCAAACACCAAGAACGAACGGATATTGATCATGCGACGGTCCTCATGCCGTCGCCTGAACCATCACACCCCCCAAAGCCTCACAGGTGCGGTCAATATGTTCGTCTTGCAAAGTAGGATGCACCAGGAACATCAGGCTGGTCTCGCCCAATTCACGGGCAGTCGGCAGGCGGTCGGCGGGCCGGAAGCCCGTGCCGTCGAATGCTTTTTCCAGATAGACCTCGGAACAGGATCCCGAATACACCGGCACCCCATGATCCATAATTGCGTGCAGGATACGCTCACGCGTCCACCCAGGCGCCAAAGCATCCCGATCCAGGAACACGTAGCATTTATAGGCCGCGTGATCGACAAAATCCGGCACGGCGGGCACACGCAAGCCAGGCAGCGTCCGGGCATGCGCCCAGATTCGCTTGGCATGCCGCAGACGCGCTGCCTGCCAAGCAGCCATGCGCCGCAACTGGATGCGCCCGATAGCAGCCTGGACTTCGATCATGCGCCAGTTGGTACCGAACGATTCATGCAGCCAGCGATAGCCTGGAGGGTGCTGCCGTTCATAGACGGCATCCCAGGACTTGCCATGGTCCTTGTACGCCCACATACGTCTCCACAGGGCCGTATCGTCGGTCGTGACCATACCGCCCTCACCACCCGTGGTCATGATCTTGTCCTGGCAGAACGACCAAGCCCCCACATGGCCGATGGAGCCGACCGAGCGCCCCTTGTAGCGGGCACCATGCGCCTGGGCACAGTCCTCGATTACGAGCAAGTTCCATTCCCGCGCCAGGTCCATAATGGGATCCATATCGCAAGGCCAGCCTGCCAGATGCACGCAGATCACGGCTCGCGTGCGCGGGGTCAACACGGCGCGGATGGTATCGGCCGTGATGTTCTGAGAGTCGGGATCGACATCGGCGAACACGGGGTTGGCCCCCGCGTTGACTATACAGGATGCCGAAGCCAGGAAAGTACGAGGCGTCACAATGACCTCGTCTCCAGCGCCGATACCCAGGCCCTGCAGCGCCAGATCCAGCGCCACCGTGCCATTCGCCAGTGCGATTGCATGCCTCGTCCCCGCCCAGGCGGCGAATTCCCGTTCGAATTCGCGGCACTCCTGGCCGGTCCAGTAGTTCACGCGGTTGGACAGAATCACGTCGCGGGCAGCGTCGGCTTCCTCGGCTGTGAACGAAGGCCAGGGAGGGAAGGGGGTATTCAACACAGCAGCATCCAGCAGATTGAGGAGGGTAAAGCATTGTAAAACGGCAACGGACGAGTACCAGGCAAACCCAACCTACGCCTAGGATGCGTTGTATTACTTAAATAAAGGGCGCGCTGGATTGCCAACAACCGTTGTGCCAGCCGCAACATCCTTGGTCACAACGGCCCCCATACCCACCACGGCGCCACGCCCGATTCGCAAGGGTTGTCCAGGTTTCCCCTGTCGCAGGACAGCGCCAGTACCAATGTACGCGTGGTCCTCGATGACAATATTTCCATTGCATTTCACTCCCGGCGCGAAGGTGACAAAATCCCCAATCACGCAATCATGCGCCACATAACTATAGATGTTGGCGTGGAAATGCCTGCCGATACGGATATTTGACGTTAACGTGACAAAGGCGCACAGGATTGCACCTTCCTCCATCGCAACATCATCCAGTTGCACGACATTGCCAGCACGAATCTCCCAAGGAGTCACACCGTGATCCCGCAAGCGGAGCGCCAGCCTTTCCCGAATGCCCCCATTGGCGATCGCCAAAGACACAAACCGGCCGCTCGCTGGTTCCTTAAGAAATGCCTGCCATGTTAACACCCGATGTCCGTTTAGCCGCGACGCAGGAGGCGCATCATCGATAAAAACCAGTTGATCCAACGCCAGCCCGGCCTGCGCCAAGAGATCCCGCCCCACAGGCAACACTTCCCGACCAAATCCAGAGGCTCCATAAATGGCGTATATGGGCTTATTCACGCTTCTTCCCTCCTGGCACTGTGCCAGTAAACAGAGGCATGGTCGCCTCATTGGCAGAACTGATGCCATCGCGTCGCAGTACTCGCATGACCGTCATCCAAAGGATTTTTACATCCAGCCAGCAAGTTCGATGATCCACGTACCAGACGTCCAGCGCAAATTTTTCTTCCCAACTGATAGCATTGCGGCCGTTGACCTGTGCCCAACCTGTGATTCCAGGTCGCACATCATGCCTGCGAGCCTGTTCTGGCGTATATAAGGACAGATATTCCACCAGCAGCGGACGCGGTCCCACCAGACTCATGTCACCCTTCAGCACGTTCCACAATTCAGGCAGCTCATCCATACTGGTGGACCGCAGGAAACGACCAAATGACGTCAGGCGCTGGGCGTCGGGCAAAGGCTGGCCCACTGCGTCCACGGCATCCAGCATGGTGCGAAATTTGACCATCTGAAAAGGCTTGCCACGCAGGCCGGGGCGCACTTGGCGAAACAGCACGGGTACGCCCAGTTTCCTGCGGACCTGCCATGCAACTATCAACCAAATAGGTGAAAAAATCAGCAATGCAATAGCAGCAAATATCACATCCATCCAGCGCTTTATCATTTCCCGTCCCGACTTAGCACTCGTCATCAACCGCCATACTATTTTTCTATTGCTTCAAGAAAGACACGCTCTAACCGCAAAGCAAGCTTGTCGCGGTCGAACCTACTCTCCGCAAGCATCCGCGCCCTCTTCCCACAGTCACGTATCCTTTCCGGTGAACTCAACAACTCCAACATAGGGACAACGGCATCCTGAGGGCTAGATCCAAGCGCGATGCCAGCTCCTTCCTGTTCAAGAAGCTTTGCTTGCCACCCTTCATAGTTAATGGCAACTGCGGTGCCAGAGGCAAGTGCATCAAAAAATTTATTCGCCGAATTTGCGTATAAGACAGGCTTGTCGATAACTAAGGAAATAACGACGGCTGCGGCACTAAAAGCGTCAACCAGCTCACGTTTAGGCAAGGGAGGATAAAGAAAAAAATTAACTCCCAGAACTTCCAAATCCGTAGCCACAGAAAGCAATTGACTTTCTTCAGCACCAGAACCAAAAACGACAAAACGCACGTCCGGTCTCTCGTGCAACACCCCCCGAGCCAGATACGCAAGATAGGACACCCCATTGACCATTCCGATTGCCCCTGGGTAAAGAACAATCGGGCCGAGGCCTAACTCCGGATAACTTTGGCGGAAGCGCATTGCTCCTATGGCATCGTACTGGAAGAGCTGAAGATCACAACTATTTGGAATAACAGTAACATGACCTTGCGGGTACCCCGTTGCAACAATACCCGCCGCCATTCCGTCCGAGAGAGCCACTATCCTCTTTGAGTTACTGTACGCGAAACGCTCTAAACAACGCGCGGTATACTTTACAAGTGGGTTCTTCAACACACCCAAGGCGATCGGAATATCCGGCCAAAGGTCCCGAACCTCAAAAACCATCGGAACCCTCAGACGCCGTGCCGCTAATACGCCCGGGATCGCAATAGTCAACGGGGTACTGGTCGCAAACACAAGGTCACCTCCAACTGTGACCGCGCGCCTCGCTGCTCTCCAGGCGAAGCGCAGAAAAGCCCACAACCGGGCACCAAACCCCATCGCATTGTTGTACCGCACTGGTAACCAGTGGACATTGATACCATCAATCTGTTCCTCAAACCATGCCGTACCCTTTGTTGGTTCGCGCCAGGTTGTAATTACGTGCACCTCATGACCCATTGCCACAAGACGACGCGCCATCTCATAGGACCGTGTTCCCCCAGCCATATCAGGGGTTGCAAAATATTGATGTAGATAACAGATTTTCACAGGAATGAAGTATCTATACTAAATAGCCATCAGCCAGATCAGGGAAGCACCATCTCATAGAAATCCCATAATTTTCTGAATTCATGGGACCACGAAAACTGTGTCATCACTGCCCGCCGTCCGTTTTCTCCCATACACTTCGCTTCATCAAAGTTATTCATTATAAACTCGAACGCTGAGGCAATCTTCTCAACATCATCCGGATTTACAAGAAGTCCACAGGATATTTTCTCGATCAAACGCGAATACAGCGGAAAGGCTGATACCACTACGGGCAAGCGCATCGCCATGTACTCAAACATCTTGGTTGGCCACGAATTCACGTAATTTGGCAGAGGCCTCAGGATAGCCACACCCACATGACAACGCGCAATAATCTTCCAACCATCTTTACCATCTACCCTACCAGGTGCGTGCAACCACCCATCCCTCAAAGCCGATAGAAAAAGAGGAGCACGTGCTACTTCGTCACTTATTGGCCCCAGACACTCAAAATTAACCACCAAGCCTCTATCGCGCAGACGACTAATAGCTTGCAGCACCGAAATTACACCCCGATCCCGGGTCACGCCCCCAATATAGCCCACCGTGAAAGTTTCGAACTTCTCTATGCCATCATCCGCAAAATACTGAGTAATAGGGAAATTCTGAACAACTGCCGCGCGACGAATCCATCCATAATCAGCAATGTAAGATTCCTCAGCCATGACAACCGGAATATTCCGTAACGCCAGGCGCTCAAACCACCTCACTGCCACAGAGACAGGTCTCCTTACCCACAACGGTAACCAGCTCTTTGTAAGAATCTGCTTTGGGAGATTTTCATGCATGTCGTAAATAACAAACACACCCATCCATCGGAGAAGCAAGGAAATCACCAACAGCTCGGGATCATGAAGATGCACAGCCCTGACTTTATGTTTACATACATAATTAAGCACTCGCCATGAGCCTAGCAGCATCCTTTTCCTACGACCATTCCCTCCGATACCGACATCAACGATCTGCACCCCATCCTTTTTTTCATCTCCAAGACCATCAGCCACTAATAAAGCAACTTCACAGCCTACAGCCGCAAGCGACACACACTCTTTATGGAAAATTCTTGTGTCGTATCGCGGATGCACTGTTGAGATATGCATTATTTTTCTAATCAACTCTTCACCCTATAGCAAATCGAAATATACAGGAACGTCGCCAGCCAATCATCGCCCTTCTCAAGCCATTTAATTCTTGGCAACAGTCTCAAAAAGTTGGTGACGCGCGTCTCACCATGTCAAGAAGTCTACTGACACGAGGTCACATGTAATCCTCACACAGATCAGGTGACTAATGCGAAGGCCTCAGCCGGAGCTTTCATGCTCAGCGCTTGGTGTGATCTTCGGTGGTTGTAAAAGCTGATCCAGGTCGCCAATGACGCAGCTTGTATGCTACAACGATTCAAATCGGTGTCGGTGGCCCACTGCTCTTTCAATGTCCGGATAACACGTTCCACCATGCCGTTCTGCTGCGAGCAAAGCGGCGTGATGAACTCCTGAAACGGGCCACAACTGCGCAACCAGCGCCGTGTAGCTACGCCTGGAGAACCGAGCCTATTGTCTGTGCGAAGCAGGAACGGCGCGAGCAACTGACCAAAGTGCAGAATCAAACAATCAGGGTCACGCGCCACCGCGCCACTGGTAGTCGTCGCCTCGCTAGTGCGCGACAGACGCCAGCCTAAAAGCTCCCCTGTGGGGCAGTCGGTCACCAACACCAGCGTAGCCTGAAGCCCATGGTTCACATTTTCACATGCCGCCCCTTGCGTGGAAAGGTTCGCTGCAGCGTGTTCTTGAACCACACCAGGTAGGTTACTGCCTGGCAGCCAAAAGACGGGGCCCCTCGGCATGGCCTTGATCGGTTCAACGAACTTCGGATTGACCTCGGACGCCGGCTTGGTCGACCGGTAGCACGCCGTACGCCGGGGGAAATATTGGACACCAGTACAGCTTGGCAATAGGGACGGCAAAGTCTTCTTCCCTCAGCCTCTGGCGCATCGTCTCCATCATTTCGCGCCCTTGCCCCACATGGACTGCAATTCCTTTCCTGCTCTGAGCTTTCAGCATTACCTCACCATAGGCCGCTTGCCCTGCCCTGGCGCTTGTACGCCTCTAACGGTCCGCAGATTGACCTCGTTAGGACGTTCTCCATACCCACTTGGCATTATCGACCCATTGCCCCCTTCGATTAGGAGATAGCCCGTAGGCCCAGCGGGCCTCATGCAAAGTGTTCTCGCCCTGGGCCATGCCGAAACATCAAGGTGCTTGTGCGCTTGGCTATCCCTGTTCGACCGTGTTCCCCATCTTAGCGCTCGTAAGCAGAGTTACCGTACAACCAAATCTTTTATCGCACTCCACAAACTAAAGAATTCCTGATATTTCTTCGCACGCAGTAATTTTGCTATCCCCCACACCCTGCGCCAACGGGGAAGACCCAGAATTCTTTTTCGTTCACGCAAAGCATCTGTTCTCAGGTTCTCCTGACAAATCAGAACATCAATTCCAGGCTCAGTTAAATATCCAGCAGCAATCAAAACTTGACGTTGTCGCAAGAGCCACGAGGCGACGGGAGAATCGGGGATACTCTTCATCCCTCTTATATTAGATGGCTCCCTAAATCGCGCCCAAAGAAAAGTTAGTCTATTCGTTACGTAGTCAACATTCACAGATTTGGTACCAGTAGCATTTTCAGCGTGTCGTCTGTATAAGGCCAGCACTTCGTTGCGGACAAACTTCCTGCCGACCGCCCACGCACAGTCGTGAAGCCACCTATCATGCGCCACGCCGGGCAGGTTCGGAACTGGCAAACAGAGACGTAAAAAGGATTGCCTGACAGCAGTAGCCATTCCAACCACATAATCTCGCTGGATATCGCAGTCTGTCGACATCCGTGCAAGCTTGGTCTGACCGATTGGCACTAAATTCTCTGTACAGAACTCAAGATCGTGAACCACGAGAACGATATTCTTGTGCTTCTCAAAATCCGCTAGTATAAATTCAATTTTATATGGCAACCATACATCATCTTGATCACAGAGAAAAACGATTTCCCCTGAACACGCTTGAAGCGCCCTAGAGAAATTTTGGGCATACCCGAGATTCTCCTCATTTCGGAGTATCTTGATCACGAACGGTGCACTTTGAGCAAAGCTCTCCACGACCTGTAGTGTGCCGTCCGTCGACCCATCATCAGAAATAATTACCTCATGCGGCAATACCGTCTGATTAGCGATGCTTATAAGCTGTTCACGTAAATATCTAGCACCATTATAAGTCGCAATAGCAACAGACACCGATGACGTCTTCATATTAACAGTTAGCGATCGCTCTTCAATCAAAAGAACTTACGATTAAGCCACGAGAAGCCCTGGCGAATTAGAACCTCAAATTGAGCAGCTCTTGCCAACGCTTTCCAAGAGGTAGGCATCTTTTTTGTAATTGCGCCCCTGCTCTCGCCTAAGACCGTAAGACGCATCTGTTCCCAATGCGCATCAAGGGCGCCAAATAGCTTCGCATACACAATATCGCTAGGTTTCCAAGCATCCTGGATCCTCCTTGCAGCATACTCCCAGCTTTCGCACGCAATATCAGAAGGCGCATTCAAAGTGCAAAGCAGTCCAGAAAATTTTTCCATCGGGTGCTTATCAAGCACGAGCAACGATGGTACGCCATATGAAACCGCCGTGATAAAACCATGCATCGATGAACCAATATAGGCCTGGGAGTTCGCTATTTCCGCCGCAAAACCTCGCAAAGACAATTTAACTACAGGACGCCCAACTGAAGACATTTTTCTAATAATCTCATGCATGTACTCAAGATCGCCATGACATGGGCCTATTGGAAGAAATCGTACCTCACAGCCGCTTCTCTTTGCAATTTTATCGATCGCCTTTGCCGCACTTTCCGAATCACCACCATAACGATGATTAACATGAACAACAATATACTTACCGCTGGCGCTTTGCTTCGGCACAGGCCACATTCTGCTAATATCGAACGCCGTGTCAGGAATCATTTGACACGGCATGCCAGCCAGTGCTTGCATTACCTCCACACTGTAGAGGTCACGCATAGCCGCATACGTTGAATTCTTAAAAAATTGCCGTAATAGAATCTTCTCAACAACGCCCAAATTACATTTCCGCACGCTAGGCCCGTTTATCAATAACGGCACACCACGCGTAGCTGCCAGATGAGCCGCGCCGAGAGACAAAGAAGGATAAGCGGTTCTAGCCAACCCTACATAAGTTGCAAGCGATGTGCGGCGTAGATGAACTATATTTCCCCCACCGACAACAACAGCGTCCACTGGCTGCCTGCCTACATCATCGAAGCAGATTGGATCAGCGGCATCAAGAAATCGAGGCCGGCCGCCG
>Ga0182743_1002069_pt1 | contig 18248 bp, 17 predicted proteins | sample eDN3rd30CKraftOP_FD_128522 | JGI IMG/M metagenome (GOLD analysis project Ga0182743, IMG submission 128522) | Enriched Organic Plus compost microbial communities from Emeryville, California, USA - eDNA 3rd pass 30_C Kraft OP (version 2) (version 2) ... | reverse complement strand
GGACTCCGATGAGCGGGCGCTTCTGTCGCGGCTCTCCGACGATGTCGCGCCGGGGGCGCGGGTCATCGCCAACCCCGGCACGGGCGCCGCCTTCGCGTATGCGTTGACGGGGGTGGACGTGTACCCCGCCACGTGGCAGGTTCCGACCGGCGCCGACTACCTGCTGCTGGCCGAACGACTCCACGACGCCGCGAAGGACCCCGAGGTCTGCGCGGCCGTCGACGCGCTCGGCGTGGGCTACGTGCTCGACCTCGGTCTCAAGGACACCGGAACCGGTCGGGTGGAGATGCCCGGCTTCACCGATCTCGAAGGTCAGCCCGGATTCGAGCTCGTGGACCGTGAGGGCTCGGCCTCGTTGTGGCGGATCACCGCCTGCGACTGATCCTCATCGGAGCTGTCACTCACGACTGCCGGGCCGGGGTCCATCGACGCCTCCAGCAGCGCGATCCTTCGCGCGAGCTGAGTGATCTTGGCATCCTGCGCGACCGCGCGCCGACGCTGGGTGACCACGAACGCGGCGAACACGATCACGAAGGCGTAGAGGAGGAGGTCCGTGCCTCGCCCGACGCCCACCAGTCGGGCGAGCCAGCTGAGCCAGCCGGGGAACAGGACGGAAAGCACCGCGACCAGGATGAATGCACCGAGCAGAAGGCGCTGGATCGCGAGGTGCCGATCGCTTCCCGACCGTCGCATGAAGATGAAGCCGATCGCGACGATTGCGAGGATAAGGATGATTTGGATCCACATGATTCAGCCTCAGTTCACGAGCAGATCGACGAGGATGTTCACCGAGTTCAGCATGCTCTGCCCTTTGGCCTTCGAATAGTCGGTGTATAGAAGCTCGACCGGGTGCTCGGCCCACGGGAGGCCGGTGCGGTTCAGCTGAAGGACGATCTCCGTGGCGTGGGCCATCCGATCCTGTCGGAGATGCACCTTCTCGGCGGCATCGCGGCGAATCACGCGGAGGCCGTTGTGCGCGTCGGTGAGGCGAGTCCCCGTCGTCAGGTTGGTCACCACAACGACCGTCTTGAGCATGACGCGCTTCATCCATCCCGGGCGTGTGCGATCGTCGAGGAACCGGGAGCCGAACACGATTGCCAGATCGTCCTCGCGTGCGTGGTCCACCATCGCGAGGGCATCCTCGACGCGGTGCTGGCCATCGGCATCGAACGTGACGATGTATCGGCACGTGGGCTGGGACAGCGCATACTCGATACCGGTCTGCAGCGCCGCGCCCTGACCGAGGTTGATCGGATGGCGCACGACGAGTGCTCCGGCCTCCGAGGCGACTGACGCCGATCCGTCGGTCGAGCCGTCGTCGACGCAGACCACATTCCGGAAGCTCTCGCGCAGACCACGGATGACATCGCCGATGACATCCGCCTCGTTGTAGAGCGGGATGACCACCCACGTCTCGTCGTCGGAGCGTGGCGATGGCTCGGGTACCGCGGAGGATGTCACGGCTTCCATTGTGACAGGTGTGGGCGGCGCGGACCCGCGCCGGGCTCCGTGCGTCGGATCGCGTGAGACGCCCGTACGATAGGGAAGTCATGCGGATCACTATCGTCACGCGAATCTTCGCGCCCGAGCCTTCCGCGGCAAGTCAGCGGTTGGGATCCCTGGCCGCCGCGCTCGCGGAGCGTGGCGACAAGGTGACAGTGCTCACATCCCGCCCGCCGGAGCGTGCGGCCGTGGACGACGGTCCGCTGATCGTCCGTCGTTGGCCCGTGATCCGCGACCGCTCGGGTTACGTGCGCGGCTATGTGCCCTACCTCAGCTTCGATCTCCCTGCCTTCGTGCGGCTGCTGTTCGCGCGGCGAGCGGATGCCGTGCTCGTGGAGCCGCCGCCCACGACCGGTGCGGTCGTGCGCCTCGCGTGCTGGCTGCGGCGCGTTCCCTACGTCTACTACGCGGCCGACATCTGGTCTCTTGCGGCGCCGTCCACGGGTGCGCCGACGCTGGTGGTGAGCGCGGTGCGGCGGATCGAGCAGTTCGCGCTGCGTGGCGCAGCCGTCGTCCTCGCCGTCTCGCCCGGTGTCGCGGACGAGGTGCGTAGTCTCGCTCCCGACGCCGACGTCGCGGTGGTTGGCCACGGCGTCGACGATCGGGTGTTCCACTCCGAGGTGGTCCCGATGACGCCCGAGGTGGATGCGGCGTACGTCGGCACGGCCAGCGAGTGGCATGGTGCACGCGTCTTCACTGCCGCGCTCGCCCAGCTCCGCGACCGCGGCGTGCATCCTCGGGTCGTCTTCATCGGTCAGGGCAGCGATTGGGAGCGGCTGCAGGAGGATGTCCGGCAGGCGGGTCTCGCGGATCAGGTCACGTTCAGCGGTCCCGTCGCAGGTGCTGAAGCGGCACGACGGCTTCGCGGTGCGCGCGTAGCGCTCGCGTCCGCGCGGATGGGAATCGGCTATGACTTCGCCGTCCCGACCAAGATGTACTCCGCGGCCGCAGTCGGTACGCCAACGGTGATCTCAGGCTCGCCGGAGCTGCGGGATCTCGTCGAGTCCGAGGGCCTGGGCTGGGCGTGCAGCGACGATCCGGCCGAGGTTGCGGATGCCATCGAGGCAGCGACGAAGGCTCAACCCGCGGCAGGTGTGCGTGATCGGATCGCGTCGTGGGCGAGGGAGAACGTGTCTGCACGGGTCGTCGCGGCCCGCGTCGCCGCCGCGCTCGACACAGCTGCGGCAGGCGGTCGCCGACGGGCGGGCCCGTAGGGCGACATTCGAAGCGGACCGTCCAGTGCGGGGCACCGGCTCAGCTCGGTGCGGTGTACCGCGTCAACCGACCCACTTGTGGCCGCTCAGGCCGGTTGCGATCGTCGACACCGTGCCCCACGTGCCCTTGCCCGTGCCGCGGTACAGGACGAGTGAGCCGTCCGGCTTCGCCGCGATGATGTCCGGGCCGCCGGTGTGGTCGAAGTCGCCGGTGCTGAACAGCGCGGTGAAGCCGTTCCAGCCGTTGCCGATCTGCACCTTGCGCTTCCAGCCGCCGACACCGTTGGACGAGCACAGATAGAGCAGGCCCGCGGAATCGCGTGCGATGACATCGGGAGCGCGGTCGCCATCCCAGTCGCCCACGGCGAACACGGCGGTCATGCCGTTCCAGCCGTTGCCGATCTGCGTGGCGGCGGTCTCCGCCCATCCGCCTGCGCCGTTCCCGCGGTAGAGCTTGAGGAACCCGGCGCTGTCACGACCGATGATGTCCATCTTGCGGTCGCCGTCGAAGTCGATTCCCCCGAAGACGAGGTTGAGCGTGTTCCACCCGTTTCCGATTTGAACCGGGGCCGCATAACCGCCGTCGCCGTTGCCGTTGAGACGGTAGAGCAGGCCGCCTGCATCGATCATCCCGAGATCCCCGGTGCCGTCGCCGTTGAAGTCGCCGATCGAGAACACTCGTGCACCGGCGGGGATGCTCACGCCTGCGGCCTGCGTGGCCAGGATGCGGCCGTTGCCGGCGCCGCGGTGCAGCCGCAGCTGATTGTCGGTCGCCACGGATGCGATATCCCGGTATCCGTCGCTGTCGACGTCACCGACACCGTTAGACAGCACCCGGACGCCGTTCGCCTTGAGGCCGGGATCGGCGAAGATGCTGAGCGTCTGCATGCCGTTTCCCACCTGCAGGCGGGCGCCGAACTTCCCGCCGCCTTTGCTCGGGTACATCCACAGCTTGCCCGCGGTGTCGGTGCCGAGCAGATCGGGCTTGCCGTCACTGTTGAGGTCGCCCGGAACGTTGATGCGCGACATGGTGTGCCACCCCGTGCCGATCTGCGTGGAGCCGACCCATCCGCCGCGGCCGTTCCCCTTGTAGAGGATGAGCGCGCCGTCGGCAGCGCGGCGACCGATCAGATCGGGAAGACCGTCGCCCGAGATGTCGCCGGCGCCAACAATGTAGTTGATGGTGTGCCACCCGTTGCCGACCGCTTTGGGCGCACGGAAGCCCGCCCCACCCGTGCCGCGCCACAGCAGCAGTGCGCCGCCGGCGTCGGTGGTGAAGACATCCGGTATGCCGTCGCCGTCGAAGTCGCCGGCATCGGTGAGTAGCACCGCGCCCGACCAGTTCACGGAGAGCGCGACGGGATTCTCGTATCCCAGTGCACCGTCGCCTCTATGCAGTGTGGCCGCGCCGGCCGACGTCACGGTGATGAGATCGCGCCTGCCGTCGCCGTCCAGATCGCCGGGGGCGACCATCCTGGCGACGCCGCTCCAGGGGGAACCCAGGCTCACGCGAGGCAGCCAGGTCGACTTCCCGCTGGTCGGGTAGGCCCACAGCTCGCCGGTCGTGTCGAGTCCCAGCACGTGTGTCACGGTGTCGATGGACGCCACGGAGCTCGAGTGCGTCGACCCGAACCAGTCGGTGTAGTCGCGCCAGAAGTTGCGGTTGCCATAGGACGAGCAGCCGTTACCCGAGCCGTAGAGGTTGTTCAGCGCCGCGGCGTTGGGCGTGTACGGCGTGTAGTTGTACAGTGCAGCCGTCCCGTAGTTCTTGATCGTGACCGACTTGGTGCCGCACGAAGAGGTCGGGCTGTACTGGATGTTGTAGGTACCCAGCTGCCGCCCGAACTTGGCCGCCTTGTACGTCTTCAGCTGCGTCGCGCCGGCGAGGATCTGCACACCGATGCCTTTGAACGCGGGGTCGCAGGGAGCGGTGTCCGGGCAGGCCTGCCCCATCGCGTAGTTGAGGTTGTAGTCGCTCGGGTTCTTGCTTGTGACCAGGCCCTGCTCCTTCTGGAGCGTCACCAGGATGACCTTGGCCGAGATGCCGCAGGCCACCTGTGCGCGGTAGATCACCTCGGAGACGCGGAGGTTCGTGCCACCCGTGAAGGCCTTGCAGACGACGTTGCCGGTCGAGTCCGATATGCGCGCCGACCGCGAGGAGATGTTGGTGCGCAGAATGTTGATGCAGTCGTTGCTGGAGCAGGTGCCGATCTTCTTGTCCAGGAAGGCCTGGATCTGCGCGGACGTCATGGCCGACGCGTCGTAGAACAGCGAGTCGGAGATGATGTCACCGGCGTTGAAGTTCGACGCGGTCGCCGCTGTCGCTGAAGGGGCAGGCGTCACTGCGATGCCGAGAACAACAGCGATACCTGCGATCACGGCAAGGATCTTTCCGCGCAACTTCGCCTCCCATCGGTCGGGGCGGCGCCGTGGGGACTCGGCGCCGGAGGGATCGTCGGGCGTCCGTCGAGCCTACTCGAACGGTGCTTCGCACACGGGGGACCGACACGCCGCGCGCCGCCGATCCAGTGCGGGCCGCGCGTACATCCCCCAGGATTCCCAGATCCCGCCCGGTAGACTCGACGGTGCCCTGCGCCTCGACCAAGGAGATTGCGTGACCGCGTTCATCCCGCCCGCCAAGCCAATCATCGGCGACGAGGAACGCGAGGCGGTCGACCGCGTCCTGCGCAGTGGAATGGTGGCTCAAGGTGCCGAGGTCGCGGCGTTCGAATCCGAGTTTTCGGCGCACTTCGTGGAGGGGCGCCCGACGGTCGCGGTGAACTCCGGCACTGCAGGGCTCCACCTCGGTCTCCTCGCCTCCGGCGTCGGCGCGGGCGACGAGGTCATCGTGCCGTCGTTCACGTTCGCCGCCACGGGAAACTCCGTCGCGCTCACCGGTGCGACCCCGGTGTTCGCCGATATCGAGCCGGAGACCTTCACGCTCGATCCCGCGGCCGTCGAGGCCGCGATCACGGTGCGCACGAAGGGCATCATGCCCGTGCACCTGTACGGGCACCCCGCCTGCATGCGCGAGCTGCGAGACATCGCCGACCGGCACGGCGTCGCGCTGTACGAGGATGCCGCGCAGGCCCACGGGGCGTCGCTGGACGGTAAGCCGGTGGGCACATTCGGCACGTTCGCGATGTTCTCGCTCTACCCGACGAAGAACATGACCAGCGGAGAGGGCGGGATGATCTCAGCGGCAGACGACACCGTCGCCCGCAACGCGCGCCTGCTGCGCAACCAGGGCATGGAGCGCCAGTACGAGAACGAGGTGATCGGCTTCAACGCGCGCATGACCGATATCCACGCGGCGATCGGCCGTGTGCAGCTGACCAAGGTGGATGCCTGGACGAAGACCCGCCAGAAGAATGCGGCGTTCCTCGACGCCCATCTCGGCGGTGTCGTGATCCCGCCCGTCGCGCCCGGCGCGGTGCACGTCTACCACCAGTACACGATCCGCGTCCCCGAGGACCGCGACGGCTTCGTGCGGGCGCTCAAGGAGGAGCACCAGGTGGGAAGTGGCGTGTATTACCCGATCCCGAACCATCGACTGACCTCGCTCGCGCCGTACGCACGCGGCCTGGATCTGCCGGAGACGGAGCGCGCGGCCCGCGAGGTCGTCTCGCTGCCCGTCCATCCCTCGCTGTCCCACGACGACCTGGAGCGCATCGTGGCCGCCGTGAACGCCGTCGCCGGAGCGGGGATCTGATGGCCGAGGTGCTGCGCGCCGGGCTGCTCGGCGTCGGGATGATGGGTCGCCATCATGCCCGCGTCCTGCGCGATATCGACGGAGTCGACCTCGTGGCGATCGCCGATCCCGGCGGCGACCCGCATGGCGTGGCGGGCGATCTGCCCGTCCTTCCCGACATCGACGCGCTCATCGCCGCGGGACTCGATGTTGCGGTGGTCGCGGTGCCGACACGGTTCCACGAGGATGCCGCGCTCAAGCTCGCGGCGGCGGGCGTGCACACCCTCGTCGAGAAGCCCATCGCAGACTCGCTCGACGCAGGCCAGCGCATGGTGGACGCGTTCCGTCAGGCGGGTCTAGTCGGGGCCGTCGGCCACATCGAACGCTTCAACCCCGCACTGCAAGAGCTGCGCCGTCGCCTCGAAGCGGGTGAGCTCGGCGCGGTGTACCAGATCCAGACCCGGCGTCAGGGGCCGTTCCCGTCCCGCATCGCCGACGTCGGCGTCGCCAAGGATCTCGCTTCCCACGACGTCGACCTGACGGCCTGGGTCGCCCAAAGCGAGTACGTCAGCGTATTCGCTCAGACGACGTTCAAGAGCGGTCGCGAGCACGAGGACATGATCGCGATCACCGGCCGACTGGCATCCGGGGTCATCGTCAACCACCTCGTGAACTGGCTGAGCCCCATGAAGGAGCGCGTCACCGTTGTGACCGGAGAGAAGGGGGCCTTCGTCGCGGATACGGCGACTGGCGACCTCACGTTCTACGCCAACGGCACCATTCCGCTCGAGTGGGAGTCCATGACCGCCTTCCGCGGCGTCTCCGAGGGAGACGTGACACGCTTCGCGTTCGCGAAGCGTGAGCCGCTGCGCGTCGAGCATGAGGCGTTCCGCGACGCCGTCCTCGGACTTCCGAGCGACGTCGTCACGATGGAGCAGGGGCTGCGCACCTTGGCGGTCATCGAGTCGGCGCTCGCCTCCGCGCGTGCCGGTATGCCGTCAGTCGCTTAGGGCTGCGCCGCCGCGATGAGGGCGCGGACGTTGTCGACGACCACGTCACGCCCCCAGAATTCCGCCAGCATCGCTCGATTCGCGGCGCGCTGGTCGGCGGCCAGAGGCGCGGCGGGGAGGCCATCGCGCATGAGGCCGCCCAGCGTGTCGACCACTGCGCCCTCTCGGCGCAGGAAGCTTGTGAGGGGGCTGCGGTCGTCGAGGATGACGCGGGCACCGCTGTACAGGGCGATCGCGACGTTTCCGATCGCCTGCTGGCGGCGGTGGCCCATCACGACGACACCGCAGCCTGCGATGATCTCCTGATACTCGTTCAGCGGCATGAACTCCCGCAGGGCGACGAAGTCCGACCCGAACAGGCTCTCGCCGCGCTCCGCCACGACATCCGCGTAGGAGGGGTCGCCGTAGCTCAGCGGCGCGATCACCCGTCGCCCGTCCGTTCCCGCGCGCGCGAGAGCGTCGAAGACCTCGAGATGGTTGCCTGGCGGCGCAGAGGAGTTGCCCACCAGGATGTCGTCTCCGGTAACATCGCGCGCCGTCGTGAACGAGTCCTCCAAGCTCGCGTAGTTGAGCTGGGCGTATCGTCCGCGGAACCCGGGGAAGCGACGCCGGAACACCGCGAAGTCATCCGGGATCGGCGCGGAGAAGAAGTCCGCGGCGCGCGCCGCAGGAGCCAGGGGTCGGGATCCGATCAGGTTACGGCGCATGCGCACGATGCGGCCGGGAAGCGTCATCCGCCGCCGCTCCCATCGCGCCGTCAGGGGGCCCAGCAGGCCGCTCGTGGGCCACACGCTGCGCCCGTAATAGTCCCCGCCCCATCCGCTCCAGACCTTCTGCACGCCGGCCGGGAGCGAGAGAAGGACCTGTGCGGCGAACCCGCCCATGCTGTGGAAGACCGCGATGTCGCAGTCACCGAGCACATCCGCGGCCAGTGCGTATCCCGCTTCGTCGGGGACGACGGTGTAGACGGGCAGGGAAGAGGGCAGCGAGTGCCGCGCCAGATCGGTGTACACGGAATGCAGGACGAACGTGTTGGCGCCAGGGGCGGCCTCTTCGAAGACGCCCGCCGTGAACGACAGGAACGGTGACTCGGGCATGAAATGCCCGATGCGCACCGTCATCGGGCCGCTCGGGTGCGTGTCGGGCGGGCCGGGACACCGACCACGGTGGCACCCGGTTCGACATCGCCGATGACCACGGCACCTGCACCCACCGTCGATGCGGCGCCGATGACGAGCGGATGCTCCGTGGTCCCGTTGATCACGTTCGCTCCGACGCCGAGCACCGCTCCGTCGCCGACGGTGACGTGTCCGGCGATGTGGACGCCGGGGGAGAGTGTTGAGAACGGGCCGAGGTCGACGTCGTGGGAAACGGTGCAGCCGATGTTGACGATGGCATGGGCGCCGACCCGAACATGGTCCGACAGGACGCTCCCTGCGGCCACGACAGCGCCCTCACCGACGATCGCGCCGGGAGCGACGATCGCTCGCGGATGCACGAGTGAGATCGGGGAAAGATCGCGCGCCGCGAGCGCGTTGACGGCGCGACGGCGCAGGGTCGGATCGCCGACCGCCGTCACGAAGTGCGTGTGCGCGGACGCGGTGACGTCACTCAGCAGTCGCACGGGAATCCCGTTGACGGGACCGGTCACGAACCGCGGGTCATCGACGGCGAAGACCAGATCCGCGTCGGGGTGCGCCTCGGCGGCGAGCCAGGCGACTTCGCGGCCGTGGCTGCCCGCCCCGAAGATCAGGATCGTGGGACGTTCCGCGGACACCTTCATGCGCGCACCGCATCCCGCACGATCTCGGCGATGATCGCGATCGCCGCCTCATCGACGGCGGTCCCGGTGGGAAGGACGATGACTTGACCGGCGATCCGCTCCGTGTGCGGCAGGTGATCGGCGGCGCGCGGGTCCAGCGTCCGGTACGGCTCCATGCGGTGCGCGCCGGGCCAGAAGTAGCGGCGCGCGAGGACGTTGTGGGCGCGCAGGCCGGACAGGATGTCATCTCGGGAGACGGCGCAGCTCTCGTCCACGATCGCCACGACGTACTGGTGGTTGCTCTCCGCGTTGCGATCGACCTCGAGGATCGAGACGCCAGGGATGTCCAGGAACTCGCGCCGGTACGCCAGATAATTGCGACGGTTGACCTCGACGACCTCGTCGAGTGCTGCGAGGTTCGCGAGTCCCATCGCGGCGGCTATCTCGGTCATCTTCCCGTTCGTGCCCTCGTACACGACGTTGTCCTCGCCGGCGAACCCGAAGTTGCGCATGAGCCGGGTGCGGGCGGCGAGCTCGTCGTCATCGGTGACGATCGCTCCGCCCTCGATGGAGTTGAAGAACTTCGTGGCGTGGAAGCTGAGCACTTCGGCGCGCCCGAACGCGCCGATCATGCGGTCGCCGATGGAGACGCCGAACGCGTGCGCCGCGTCGAACATGAGCTGAAGTCCGTGCTCCTGCGCTATCGCGGAGAGCTCGTCAACCGGAGCCGGCACGCCCCACAGATGAACGCCGATGATGCCCGTGGTGCGCTCGGTGATGAGCGCGCGCACCGACTCCGGATCAAGGCAGTGCGTGGCCGGGTCGATGTCGGCGAACACCGGTGTGATGCCCTGCCATTGCAGGGCGTGCGGGGTCGCGACGAAAGTGAACGATGGGACGATGACCTCGCCGGTGAGTCCGAGCGCGCGGATGGCGATCTCCAGCGCGATGGTCCCGTTCGTGATGGCGATGCAGTGCTTGACGCCCAGGCGATCCGCGATCGCGGATTCGAGCTCCCGCACGAGCGGGCCGTCGTTGGACAGCCACCGTCGGTCCAGCGCCTCCCGGGCCAGTTCGAGGAAGCGCTCCGGGTCTGCGATGTTGGGTCGTCCGACGTGAAGCGGCTCGGAGAAGGCCGGCACGGAAGGCATCAGCGGGTCGCAGACGGGAAGAAGTCGAGGATCTCGTCCACGACACGATGCGCGGCTCGTCCGTCGCCGTAGGGCTGGGCGTCGGTGTCGGCCGGGCGGGGGCGCGAAGCAGCGACGGCGATCATCGGAAAGTCATCGTTTTCGAGGACGTTCCACCCGAGCGCTACAGTCTCCTCCCACTCGGACTCCGGGCGGATCGTCGTGCACGGCACTCGAAGAAGGAAGGACTCTTTCTGCAGCCCGCCGGAGTCGGTCACGACGCCTTTGCTGTGGATGACCGCACGCACGAGGTCGTGGTACGACAGGGGATTGAGAATGCGGATCGCGCCGCGTCGGAGATCGATTCCATGCCGCTGCGCGGCGGCGCGCAGGCGCGGATGCGCGGGAAGCAGGACGGGCGACTCGAGGCTCGCCAGCGCGCTGATGATTCCCTCCATCCGCACCGGGTCGTCCGTGTTGTCGGGGCGGTGGATGGTGGCGACGTGGTAGTCGCCCGCGGTGACGCCGCCGGGCAGCGGCTCCGGGGACGTCGCAACCTCGTCGCGCGTGCGGTAGAGCACATCCGTCATGACGTCTCCCACGAGGCGGCTGCGGCCACCGAGACCCTCCGCGTCGAGGTGGCGCATGGCGACCTCGCTGGGCGCGAGCAGGAGATCAGAGGCGTGATCGGTGAGGACTCGGTTGTGCTCCTCCGGCATGCGGCGATTGAACGAGCGCAGTCCGGCCTCGAGATGCGCGAGCGGGATGTGCATCTTCACGGCCGCGACCGCGGCGGCGAGTGTCGAGTTCGTGTCGCCGTACACCAGGACGACGTCCGGTCGGAGCTCGTCGAAGGCTCGTTCCAACGCGGCGAGCATGGCGCCGGTCTGCTCTCCGTGTCGACCGGAGCCCACTTCGAGGTTGAGGGCGGGACGCGGGATCCGCAGGTCACGGAAGAAGGCATCCGACATGCGGTCGTCGTAGTGCTGTCCCGTGTGGACCGTGAGGTGCTCAGCCCTGTCGGTCATCGCCTCGGCGACGGGTGCTAGCTTCACGAACTGAGGACGCGCTCCGACGACGCTTACGATCCGCATTCAGTGAGTCCTTCGAGTGGTCGGCGCCGACGGTCCAGCGCACCGGAAGAGTCTAGTCGCCGCGCGCCCGCGCGCCGATTCGGGTCAGCTCCACGTGGCGACCAGGCCGCCCCACGACAGGCCCACACCGAAGCCCAGGAGCATGACCTTCATGCCCGGCTGAAGCGCACCCGCCCGCGCGGCATCTGCCAGCGCGATCGGGATCGTCGAGGAGACGGTGTTTCCGGATTCGGCCAGGGACACGAAGAACTTCTCCGTGGGGACCTTGAGCTTCTTGCGCAGGTGCTCGAGCATGAACGCGTTCGCCTGGTGGAACACGAACAGGTCGATGTCATCCTGCTCCAGCCCCGCCTTCGCGAGGATCGCGTCGACCGACTTCGGCACGACGGCAAGCGTGAAATTGAAGATGTCCGGCCCGTCCATGTAGAGGTCGTGCGCGCTCGGCTCCAGGTTCCGTGCACCGGCATCCGCCTTCGGCTGCAGGTCGTTGCCGTCGCGCAAACCGCCGCGGGGCACGATGAGGCTCTTGGCGCCTGCGCCGTCGGTTCCGTACGTGAACGCGGTCAGCGCGTCCGAGTCGCCGTCGGCGGTCACGAGCGTCGCGGCCGCCCCGTCGCCGAAGATCGTCCGCACGGACTTGTCCGCCGGGTTGATGAACTTCGAATAGGTGTCCGCCGTGATGACCAGGACGTTCGACACCTGTCCGGACTCGATGAGCCCCTTCGCCAGTCCCAGCGCGTACACGAACCCCGAGCACCCGAGGGTGATGTCCGTGGCGCCGGCGCTGGTCGGGATGCCGAGAGCGTCCTGCACGATGCAGGCCGTGGACGGGAGGTAGTAGTCCGGGCTCTGCGTGCACACGATGAGATAGTCGATCGTCGTGGGATCGATCCCCCGCGCGTCCAGGAGCTTCCGGCCGGCGGCGATGGCGAGATCAGAGCTGAACTCCGTCTCGGATGCGATGTGACGGCGGTCGATGCCGGTCTTCGCTGAGATCTTCTCGACACTCCATTCCGGGAACTCAGCGGAGAGCTGCTCGTTGTCGAGGACGCTGGCGGGGAGGTGGTATTCGATGGCAGAGATGCGCGCACTCACGCCTGCGAGTCTATGCCGCCCCGACCCCGGCTGGGGTGGCGCTCGGACCGGCGGTATCGTATCCGGATGCGCCTCCCGTGGACCGATCAGCACCGCGCTCGGCGTCGATCTGCAGACGGCGTCACAGAGACCTCGGCATGAACGTCGTTCTGACCCCGCGGCGCGTCGTGAGCGCGGGTCTGAGGCTGCTTCCGGAGTCGATCGTCTTCCGCCTGCTGCGTGCGCGCGACGGAGCGGTCGATGTCACCGTCCCGCCCGCCGTGCGCGCGCCTGACGGGGCGACGCGCCTGCTTGTGGGCCCGGCCAACTACGCCGGCCAGGGCAAGGCCTGGGCGGACGCGGCGGCCACGCTCGTCGGAGTCGGGGCTGTCGACCTCGAAGTCGCCCGGTCGAACGGTTACGCGTTCCCGGCGGACTTCCGGGTCAGTCAGGAGGTCTTCGTCTGGTCGCGCCGGTGGGCCAGCGCTCAGGCCGCGGCCGTGGAGGGCTTCACGCACGTCCTCGTCGAGGCTGAGCGGCCGATCCTCGGGCGCACGTGTGGATTCGACGTGCGGCGTGAAGGCGCGTGGCTGGATGAGCGCGGGATCGCCCGTGCCTATGTCAGCCATGGCAGTGACCTGCGGCTGCCGAGCCGTCACGCCGAACTGGACCGATGGTCGCCCTTCCGGGACGTGGATTGGGAGCTTCTTCCTTCGCTCGAGGAGTCCGCCCGCCGCAACGGCGCGTTCCTGCACGAGCAGGGGCGCCCCGTGTTCGTCTCGACACCCGAACTCCTCCTCGATGCGCCGGCCGGGGCCAAGTGGCTTCCTGTGGTCATCGATCCGTCGCGGTGGCGCACGTCGACGCCGCTCCTCGCATCTGCGCGCCCGGTCGTCCTCCATGCGCCGACGAGCCCGCGCGCCAAGGGCACGTCGCTCATCGCGCCCGTCCTCAACTCCCTCGACGCGGAGGGCGTCATTGCGTACCGCCCGACCACGGGCGTGAGCGCGGAACGCATGCCCGACCTCGTCGCTCGCGCGGACGTCGTACTCGATCAGTTCCGCGTCGGCAGCTACGGTGTGGCGGCGTGCGAGGCCATGGCCGCCGGCCGGATCGTGGTTGGCCATGTCTCCGACCACGTGCGAGGCGCGGCCGCCGAGGCGGCGGGGATGCCGCTTCCGATCGTGGAAGCGGACCCGGACTCGCTCGAATCGGTGCTGCGCGCGATCGCCGCGACGCCGGACGAGTATCGGGCGGACGCGGCAGCTGGCCCCGAGTTCGTCCGGCGAGTGCACAGCGGCGCCTACTCGGCGGGTGTGCTCGCGTCGTTCCTCGGCTGACCGCCGACCTCAGCGGGCTGTGTAGCCGCCGTCCACGACCAGGGCCGTGCCGGTCACCCAGCGCGATGCCGGCGAGAGGAGGTACAGCGCGGCGTCGGCGACGTCGTCGGCGGTGCCGATGCCCAGCGGGTGCGCTGCGGCGATCGCGTCCCAGCCTGTCGAGCCGACGTTGGCGCGCATCTGCTCCGTCATGGCGGTGCGCACCACCCCCGCAGCGATGCTGTTGACGCGGATGCCCTCCCGCGCGACTTCGAGCGCGAGGGAGCGCGCGAGCGCCGCGACCGCGGCCTTCGAGGCCGCATACGCACTGACCCCCGCTTCGCCGGTGAGTCCCACGGCGGATGACATCAGCACGATGCTCGGGTCTGCCCCGCGCACGGAAGGATGCCGGAATGCCTTGGCGAAGATGAGTGCCGTCGTGACGTTGAGCGCGAAGAGCTCGTCGACCTTCTTTGCCGACACGGCGCGCAGGGGAGTCGTGGCGTGTGCGCCGGCGGCGTGCAGGAGTCCATCGAGCGACCCCGTCTGGGCGACCACGTCGCGCAGGGTGCCGGCGATCGCATCCGTCTGCGTGACATCGAACGGGACCGCGATGTGACCGTCCCCTTCGAGCTCTGTGAGGACGTCGTCGAGCGCCTCCGCACGTCGCGCGAGAAGGACGAGCCGGGCGCCATGCCGGCTGGCGGCGACGGCGGCTGCACGCCCGATTCCGGAGGATGCTCCGGTGATGAGGATGGTGCGCCCGGTCAGGCGCAGATAGTCGTTGTCAGGCACCGGCTGCGAGCGCGCGCAGGTCCGCGACTGTCACGGCGTCCGCGAGCGCGTCCGGGTCGACGGCGACGCCCACGCGCTCGTCGATCTCCGCGATGAAGGAGATGTTGGACAGGGAGTCCCAGCCCAGGGTCTCCAGGTCGCCGCCGAGGTCGACTTCGGAGGTGTCGACCTCGAGGATGTCCGCCACCAGCTGAAGGAAGGTCTGCTCGTCCATGCGGCCCATCCTAACCGGGGTGCCCCCGGCCACAGCCCGGGATAGTGTCGAAGTCATGAAGGAATCCGTCGTCACTGTGGCCGGCATCGCCGAACTGCTCGAGGCCGAGTTCCGGGGCCCGGACGCCGAGATCGCCGGCCTGGCTCCGCTGGGGGAGGCGGGTGCGGGGCAGCTCACCTTCGCGAGCGATCCGACCAAGTTGGCCGCGACCGTCGACACCGCGCTCGAAGCGGGTGCGGTCGTACTCGTTCCGACGACCGTCGATGCCGGCTTCCCCGCGCGCGGGACCGTCGTGCTCGTGGCCAATCCGCGTGCGGCCTTCGCCCGGACCGTCGCGGCTCTGTTCGCGCCGACGCCCGAGCCGGGGGTGGCGCCCACCGCGATCGTTCACGAGACCGCCGTCATCCACCCGACGGCCTCCGTGGGACCCTACGCGGTCATCCGTGAGGGGGTCGTGATCGAGGAGGGCGCAGAGGTGCGCGCCCATGTCGTCCTGCACCGGAATGTGCGCATCGGGGCCCACTCCCTCATCAAGAGCCATGCGGTCATCGGCGAGGAGGGCTTCGGTATCGAGACGGATGACGAGGGCAACAATCTCCGGATCCCGCACATCGGATCCGTGCGTCTGGGACGGCACGTCGAGATCGGATGCTTCACGACCGTGTGCTCGGGCACGATCGTCCCGACGCTCGTGGGCGACTACACGAAGATCGACGATCACGTGCACATCTCGCACAACTGCCGGATCGGTCGTAACGTCATCATCACTGCGTGCGCGGAACTGTCCGGCAGCGTCGTGGTGGAGGATAACGCGTGGGTGGGGCCGAACGCATCGGTCATCCAGGGCAAGGTGCTCGGTGAGCGCTCCCTGCTCGGGATCGGCGCGGTCGCCGTACAGTCGGTGCCCGCGAACGAGGTGCGCATCGGCAATCCCGCTCGTCGCATCCGCGACAACGCCTGAGTCGCGTCCGCGCGGCGCGGTTCAGTAGTTCTCTGCGGGCACCTTCTCGTACCACCAGAACGGGTGGGTGAGCACCTGCATGAGCGGCTCCTTGCCGACCCACTCGGCGAAGTGCCCTTCGCGCCAGCGTCCGCTGCTGTCGCTCAGATACTTCATGCTCGGCGTGGTGAAGCGCGTCTCGTAAGCGTGGTAGACGACGGTGTCGGACCACCGCTGCAGAAGCTCGTCGGCGAAGGCGATGCCGCCCATGCGCGCCGGCTCGTGCGCGCTGAAGCCGCCGAGCGGGCGGCCGACAGCCGCTTCGAAGACCGCACGCTGGCGATCCGCCCAATCCATGTCGGTGCCGCCGACGACCTCGCGCAGGCCGCCTTCGAGATGCAGCTCGACCTCGTGGCCGAGCGCCTCCATCTCCTGGATGCACACGAGAGAGGGCAGGCTCAGCAGGTTGTATCCGCGTGCGTGCACGCGGAGGAAGAACGTCGAGGTGCAGCCGGCCTCGGCATCGGCCCTGGCGACCCGGATCGCCTGCTGGATGTCGTTGTCGATGTCGTGCCGCAGCACCATGTGCTTCGCATGCGGATCGGCGAGATAGTCGCGGAAGCTCGTGACCGCATATCCGTCGGCGAGGTAGGCCTGCAGCGTGGACGAGTAGCAGGCGAGGGAGAAGTCAGGTGTGCTCATGGGTAAGGGTTCCTACAGCAGGTGCCGTATCGCGGTCGGGTCTCAGTCGATGCTCGAGACGTCACAAGGATCTTACGGTGCTCGCGGATGCCGCCCCGAGACGGGTCACCCGCTCGCGACCCCCGCCGACCGATAGACGTCATCCAGAAGCGCTCGCACCGTCTCCGACGTGAACCTCCCCTGCACCGTCGTCGCCACGTCCTGCGCCGACAGCCGCGCTGTCGCTTCGCGCAGGTCCAGTACGGCGTCGGCGTAGGCGCGCCCGGTCTGCTCGACGACGAAGCGGCTGACGTGCGGCTGCGCGTAGTCGACCGCACCGGTGTTCGAGCCGCTCACGATCGGGCGGCCCTGCACGAGGGATTCCGCCGTGGCCACGCAGAAGTTGTCGCCCTGGGTCGGAAGGAGGAGCAGGTGGGCGGCATCGAGCTCCGCCAGGACCTCCGAAGGCGGAAGGGCGCCGCGCAGTGCCACCCGGTCCTCGACTCCGAGACGCCGCGCCGCGGCTTCGACGGCCGGGCGCTGCGGACCCTCGCCCGCCCAGACGAGGCGCACATCGACTCCCCGAGATGCGAGGTCGGCGACCGCCGCGACGGCGAGGAGGGGTCCCTTCCTGGAGACCAGGCCGCCGATGCCGATCAGACGCAGCGGCGGCGCCTCGGGCGGGTCGACCAGTGGTGCCGGCGGGACGACGCACGGGACGATGGCGACGGCGCCGCGCCGATGCGCCCGCACCGCATCGGCGAGCCGTGTGCTCTCGGCGATCACGACGTCGGGTCGGTTCAGTAGCGGACGAAGGACCGTCAGCGCTGCTCGGAGCGCGGGGCTCAGCGACTCGGGCGAGGTGAGCGCGGACCAGTGCTCCGTATGCACCCACGGAAGGTCCGAGGGCCGACCGAGAAGCCACGGGAGCAGACCGGTGAGCGCGTGGGTGTGGACGACATCCGCGCACCGCGCGGCGGCGCGCACGAGGCGGCGCGCACGCACATAGTCGAGCGGACGCACGCGGCGCAGGTCCACGCGCCGCGCGTTAACTCCCTGCGGGGAGAGTAGCGTATCGCCGGCCCCGCCCGTCCAGTCCAGGTGCAGCACGACCACGTCGTGCGCAGTCGCGAGCGCGGCCGCCTCGCGAGCCACGAACACCCCGTTGTGGGGCGCGCGCTGCGTGGGGTACCACGGCGTCACGATGAGGATCCGCATCCGTTGAGGCTAGCAACGCGGACACCCGCTTCCGGTGCGCCGTCGTACCGTGGCCGCCCAGGATCACTATGCGAGAATGGGAAGTGTGGTTGATATGAGAGACCGGTCGTGAAACGGATCGTCCAGACCGCCCGTCGGCTGCTCCCTCACCTCCCTGACAGCGCGCGCAGCTTCATCGGTTGGTACATTGTCCTGTCGTCGTCGCTCGCGATCCTCGACATCGCCGCCCTGAGTCTGCTCGCGGCCTCGCTGGCGGGCATGCTCGCCGGTGCGTCGGTCGCGCTTCCCGTGCTCGGACGCATCGATCAGTCCGGCTACCTCTGGATCCTGCTCTTCGTGTGCGGGCTCATCATCATCAAGTCCGTGCTGGCGCTCATCCTGCAATGGTGGTCGACACGACGGATGGCGAGCTTCGAGGTCGCGCTGGGCGCCCGCTACTTCGACGCCTTCATCCGCGCGCCGTGGGCGGAACGCCTCAAGCGCACCGCCGCGCAGCTCGTGTACTACGGCGACGTCGGGATCGCCAACGTGACAGGGGGTTTCCTGCTGCCGCTGATGAACATCCCGGCGCTCGTGGTCACCGCTGTGGCGGTGGTCGTTGTC
>Ga0182743_1002068_pt1 | contig 18252 bp, 19 predicted proteins | sample eDN3rd30CKraftOP_FD_128522 | JGI IMG/M metagenome (GOLD analysis project Ga0182743, IMG submission 128522) | Enriched Organic Plus compost microbial communities from Emeryville, California, USA - eDNA 3rd pass 30_C Kraft OP (version 2) (version 2) ... | reverse complement strand
TTGACCCCGCCGCCGATCACGATGAGGTCGAACAGCGCGCTCACGCTTGCGGCACCACCCCGTGCCGCCGCTGGAACAGTTTCCCCCGCTCGCTGTAGAGGACCAGCAGCAGGGCCACGACCCCCGCCGCCATCAGCGAAAAGGCCAGCGGGCGGGCGGACCCGTCATAAAGCTGGCCGATGAACGCCCCCAACGCGGAGCCGATCACCAGCCGCATGAAAGTCTGCAACGATGCCGCCGCCCCGGCGATACGGGCGAAGGGCTGCAAGGCGATCGAAGCGAAATTGGCCCCGAGGAACCCCATCAGGCAGAGATTGAGCGTCATCACCGGAGCGAATTCCCACAGTGTTTCGTTGCCGCGCTCGGCCAGCCACAACTGCACGGCGCCCAGCATGATGAACCCCAGCAGGGCCGTGTGCGAGACGCGCCGCGCCCCGAACCGCTCCACGATCCGCGAATTGGTGAGATTGGCGCAGGCCATCGCCAGCGCCATCCCGCCGAAGATCAGCGGAAAACTGTCGCCCGCGCCGAACTGTTCGGCCACGAGCTGCTGCGACGAATTGATATAGCCGAACAGAGCCCCCTGGACGAGCGCCATGCCGAAGACATAGCCGAACGCCGACCGGTTCATCAGCGCAGTGCCCATGTTGCGGGCGATGACCTGCACTTCGATATGCTGGCGGTATTCGGGATGCAGCGTTTCGGGCAGGCGCAGCGCCGCCCACAGGGCCAGCAGCGCGCCCAGCCCGGCCATGATCCCGAAGATCCAGCGCCAGTCGGCCACCAGCAGCACCGCCTGCCCCAGCGTCGGCGCGATCATCGGCACGATCATGAACACCATCGCCACCAGCGATTGGGTGCGCGCCATCTTATCGCCCTGGAACCGGTCGCGGATGATGGTCATGCTCATGACGATCATCCCGGCCGACATCAGCCCGGCCAGCCCGCGCATGACCAGCAGCGCGGTGAAATCCTGCATCAGCGCGGCGGCCAGGCTGAACACCACATAGCCGCCAAGGCAGACGAACAGCACCGGGCGGCGCCCGAACCGGTCGGCCAGCGCCCCCGGAAACAGCGAACCGAGGCCCGAGCAGATGAGGAACACCCCCACCACCAGTTGGCGCTGGTTCGAATCGTGCACGCCGAGATCCTGCGACATCACGCCCAGAGCCGGCAGCATGGCGTCGATCGCCAGGGCCTGAAGCGCCTGCAGCAATGCCATCATGACCACGAATTCGCGCCCGCCCATCGGGAAATGGCGGGGCGCGGCGGAAACGGAAGTACTCATGCCCCGCTCTTGGCCGATAGAGAACCGAATGGCCAGTGCGGCTCGTCGAAAAAGGAGCGGCGGATGCTGCCGCCCGCTCCGCGGCCCGATTTGCGCCGCGATGCCGCGACACGCGGTGCAGAGGCTGCTATCCTGCCGCGATGCGCCCCACCGCCCCCGACGATGGCTTTGACCATGGCCCGGACCACAACAGCGGGGTGGACGCCGTCGGCCTGCGCAAGATTATCCATATCGATATGGATGCCTTCTATGCCAGCGTCGAACAGCGGGATGACCCTTCGCTCAAAGGCAAGCCGGTGGCGGTGGGCGGCAGCGCCTCGCGCGGGGTGGTCGCCGCCGCCAGCTACGAAGCGCGCAGATTCGGGGTTCGCTCGGCCATGCCTTCGGCCCGCGCGAAGCGGCTGTGCCCCGATCTGGTGTTCGCCCGCCCGCGGTTCGACGCCTATCGCGCGGTGTCGCGGCAGATTCACGCGATCTTCCGCGATTACACCAGCCTGATCGAACCGCTCAGCCTCGATGAGGCCTATCTCGATGTCACGGCGGATCTGCGCGGCATCGGCTCGGCCACCCGCATCGCCGAACTGATCCGCCAGCGCATCCGCGACGATCTCCAGCTTACCGCCAGCGCCGGGGTCTCCTACAACAAGTTCCTCGCCAAGATCGCCAGCGACCAGAACAAGCCCGATGGGCTGTGCCTCATCCGCCCCGGCGAAGGGGCGGCGTTCGTCGCGGCGCTGCCGGTGCGGCGGTTTCATGGCGTGGGGCCGCGCGGGGCGGAAAAGATGGCGAAACTCGGCATTGCCACCGGTGCCGATCTCGCGGCGCAGGACATCGCCTTCCTCAAGGCCCATTTCGGCAGTCTGGCCGATTACCTTTATCGCGCGGCGCGCGGGATCGATCTGCGCCCGGTCCGGCCAGACCGCCCACGCAAATCGGTGGGGGCGGAACGCACGTTCGCGCAGGATATCGCCACCGGGCCGGCCCTGCGCGAAACGCTGGATACGATTGCCGATATCGTCTGGGAGCGGATCGAGCGGGCCCAGGCGCGCGGACGCACGGTGACGTTGAAAATGCGCTATGCCGATTTTGCGCTGGTCACGCGCGCGCGCTCGGTGGACCATTGGGTGGCCGGAAAGGCCGAATTCGCCGCGCTGGGTCACGCTTTGCTCGACGAGATGCTTCCGCTGCCGCAACCCATCCGGCTGATGGGCCTCACGCTGTCCTCGCTCGAAAGCGAAAGCGAGGAGCGGGAAAAGGACACCGCGCAGCTTTCGCTGCTGTGACCGGTCTCCTCCGACCGGCCCACTTACCGGGCATCGCGCGCCAGCAGCGCCAGTCTTTCATCCACCGCACGGCTGCGGGCTTCGGGCAGGGCATCACGGGCGAACAGACCGATTTCGACAATCTCCCGCCCATCGGCGCGGGGCTGCCCGGCGATCGTCCCCGCGAAGAGATGCACCGTGTTGCGCGCACCATGCAGCCGGTGATCGAGCACGCCCAACGCACGCATCCCGCTGAGATCGCATCCGATTTCTTCACGCCATTCGCGCGCGGCGGCCACTGCCGGGGCCTCCTTCCGCCCCAGCCCGCCGCCGGGCAGCGTCCAGCATCCAAGGCCATAACTGTGCCGCACCAGCAGCACCCGGCCACGCTCGTCCAGCCCGATCACGCTGCATCCGGCCACATGCGGGCGCGCGATCCGCCACCAGTGCTTGCGCAGCGCATGGGCACAACGCAGCGCCGCCCGGTGCAGCGGTGCGGGAAGCCAGTGGCTCATGACGCTCCCCGGCGCTTCAAGGCAGCGCGTAGTGGCACGTCATCCATGTGCCGCCCCACGGCAATACGCCGCCGGAACGATTTGTCCCGGCGGCTTTGGGGGGATAGACTTGGCAAATGCCTACTTCAGCGTCTGGGCGAGGAACCACACGCGGCGTTCGGCCTGATCGGTCCAGTCGTCCACCAGGCCTTCGGTCGCATTGTCGCCGGCGTCACCCGCCAATTGCTTGATGGTCTTGAAGCGGGCCACCAGTGCGGCGTTGTCATGGCGCAGTTCCTCGACCATTTCATCGGCCGAAAGCGCGGCGTTGTCCTGATCCTTCACCGCCGTGCGCTTGGCAATCGACCCGATCGAAGTGACCGTATCGGCATCCAGCTTGCGCACCCGTTCGGCCATTACGTCGATCAGGGCGAACACGGCGGTCGCCTGCTCGTCGAACAACAGGTGCAGATCATGAAAGCGCGGTCCTGCCACGTGCCAGTGGAAGTTCTTGGTCTTGAGATAGAGCGCGAAGTGATCCGCCACCGCCGCGTTCAATTCGTCGACCAGAGCCGTTTTCGCATTGTCACCCGCTTGGGCCATTTTTCATTCCCCTTTGCTTACAGATGCAACCTATACACTTGAGACGGCGCCCGGTTTCACCGATTTCCCTCACCAGTGTAATCGTCATGCCCGATCACGCAATGATTCCACGCGCGGACAAACCGATGACGATCGCTGCCAGTCCCATGGCCGCCGCCAGCGCATAACGGATCGGCCGCAAGGGCAGCGCCCGGGGCATGTCGGCGCCCAGCGCCCAACCCAGCGTGAGCATTGCGCCGCTCCCCAGCGCGCCGCCGATGCCCGCCAGAACCGGATTGCCCGCCGCCACGGCCAGTGCCAGAATCAGGAAACGGGCGCCGTCGCCCACCTGCTGCGCGGCCAGCACGGCAAATATCGCGAAGTGCGAGCGCGTCGGCTCCTCCGGCCCCCGGCGTACCCGCCATGGCCAGAGCAGTTCCAGCGCACCCAGCAACAGCGCGAAGGCCACCAGCATATGCTTGGCCGCAGGCGGCATGATCGTCGCCAGCACGCTGCCCGCCAGCGCAGCCAGCCCCGCCGTGATGCAAGCGGCCAGCCAGGCCACCGCCAGCAGGCCCCAACCCTCGCCCAGACGCCCGGCCAGATGCGCCACCAGCAATTGATCCCGCCGCCCGAACGAAGCCAGCGCGGCAAGGATCAGCGCGAGAAAGAAGGCTGGCATGGCGTCACGATCCCCGCATTTCCGGACTACGGCATGCAGACCATCATAATGCGTTGTTTTCATCCGTCAAAAAGCCGACCGATCCTCCCGCCCCCCAGACGCATATCCGCTCTCGGGCTGACGAAACCTCGGCTCGTGCACGCTCAACGCCTGTGACCGTGCAAGATTGGCATATTGAACGGGATAACCGGCCGGATAGAAGCCACAAGCCGAAGCAATTCACTCCGCACATTTCGGGAGGATCGCCGACTTTATCGGCGCAGACTGTTACAGCCGTGTCGCAGAACTGGAGCGGGCGAAGGGATTCGAACCCTCGACCCCAACCTTGGCAACTTCGATAAGCGGCTTTTCCATGCTTTCCAAGGCTACGCCATACTACGATTTCTTCAACAGTTGTTGATACTTAACCTCTCCTATCGTATCCTGCTGCTGGACGCAATTGGGCGCCGCATGGAGACAATTTGGAGACAATACCCCTTCCGTCGGGCTTTGTCTCCAACTGGAGGATCACGATGCCAACCAGCAAGCTGACCAAGCGCGCGGTCGATGCGCTCGTGCCGCCGTCGAAAAAGCAGACCGTGCTTTGGGATACCGAGCTGAAAGGCTTCGGCGTGCGCGTGCTGCCGTCCGGCCTCAAGACGTTCATCGTCCAGTATCGCAACGCCGAGGGCATCAAGCGCCGCATCAATATCGCGCGCTATGGCGTGCTGACGGTCGATCAGGCACGCGACCAGGCCAAGCTCAAGCTGGCGGCCGTGATCGGCGGCGAAGACCCCGCCGATGAGGTTCGCCAGGCGCGCAAGGGAATGACGGTCGAGGAGATGTGCGACTGGTATCTGACCGAGGCTCGGGCGGGCAACATTCTCGGCCGCAAGAACCTGCCGATCAAGAAATCGTCGCTCGACATGGATGAGAGCCGCATCAAGACGCATATCAAGCCGCTCCTGGGCAAGCGGATCGTCAAGCATCTGACGATCGCTGATGTCGAGCAGATGCAGACCGATGTGAAGGACGGGAAGACGGCGAAGCCGCGCAGCGGCGGCCGGGGCGGCATGGCGACCGGCGGCGCCGGTGTGGCGGCGCGCTGCGTCGGCACGCTCCAGGCCATCATCGGGCATGCGAAGCATAAGGGCCTGCTGGACGCTCACCCGACGCAGGGAGCGAAGAAGCTGGCCGGTAAGAAGAAGACCCGGCGCCTGAACGTCGCCGAGATAGTGTTGATGGGCAAGGCGATGGCCTATGCGGAGCGCAATGGCGAGAACCCTGTCGCCCTCGGCGTGCTGCGCACGCTCTTGCTGACCGGATACCGCCGTGAGGAAGGCCAAGCGATGCACCGAGCCTGGGTCAATGGAGCCGGCGGCTATGTGGCATTCCCCGACACCAAGGGCGGCGCGCAGATTCGTGCGATCGGCCCTGCGGCCGTCAAGGCCGTCGAGAGCCAGCCGGTGATCGTGGGCAATCCGCACGCTTTCCCCTCGGAAGTCGGGCGGGGGCCATTCACCGCAGTCAGCGCCTGCCTCCAGCGCGTTGCCAAGCTGGCGGGGATAGAGGGCATTACGCCGCACACGCTGCGCCACACCTTCGGCAGCGTGGCGGGCGATCTCGGTTTCTCGGAGCTGACGATCCGCGCCATGCTTGGCCATGCCTCGCAGAACGTCACCCAAGACTACATCCACATCGACGAGGCGCTCAAGCTCGCCGTGCGGCGAACGTCCGACGAGATCGAACGGCTGCTTGCGGAGGGCGCGGCTAAATCGACACAACTCCAGCTTGCGGCATGAACTTCGGTGAGCCGCTCGACCCGGGCAAAGGGCATGTGTCGATGCCATCAAATGACAGCCGCTGCAATCCGACGAACATGGCCGTTAAACTTTTCAGCGTGTCGTATTCTCGACATAGTGGCAATATCAGCATAGACGACGCGACGTGACTGAGACCCGCAAATTCCTTGGCCGGCATCATTGGCTGTGCGCGTTGCTTCTGGGCGCCACGCTGATCGTAAAAGCCCTGGTGCCCGCGGGTTTCATGCCGGTCGCCTCGAATGGTGTGATCCTCGTCCAGCTCTGCTCGGGTCAAGGGCCGCAGACGATCGTCTTGGAGCTGCCGGGCAAGACCGGCGAACATGACCATGGGGAGCACAAAAAGGCGGAAGCGCCCTGCGCCTTCTCCGGCCTGTTCTCGCCCACACTCGCCGCGGTCGATGCGCTTCTTCTGGCGATCGCGATCGCTTTCATTCTCGCGACGGGTTTTCGCCTTCCGCCGCGCATTGTCCTCTGGCGCGGTATCTATCTTCGTCCGCCCGCGATTGGGCCGCCCTCCGCCTGATTCACTCAACATTTTCGCGTTGAACGGCGCCCTGTCGGGCGTCCCATGTGAATCAGGATTCCGACATGACGATTTTGCATTATGCCGCGCGGCGCGCGGCACCTGTGGCGCGTGCTTCCGCCGACGCTGCCGCTTTCAAGACCCGGCTGGCACGCGATATTGCCGCTCCCACCATCATCGCAGCCCTAGCGTGCTGCCCGCTCTCGCCAGCCTATGCGCAGGATGGCATTGCGCTGCCGGAGGTCGACGTGGACTCGGCTAGCGAAGCGCCTTCGACGGGATCGGGCGAAAGGATCTCTGCGTCTCGTCTCCGCAACCTTCAGGCCGGTTCGAGTGATACGGCCGCCATTCTTCAAAGCGTGCCAGGTGTCAGCGGCTTCGGGGCCGGGGGCTTTTCGACCCTGCCGGTGATCCGCGGCTTGGAGGCCCAGCGCCTGACCGTGCTCGTCGACGGCGTGGCGATCGCCTCAGCCTGTCCGAACGATATGAATCCGCCCCTGTCCTATACCGATCCGCAGACCGTGGGTGCGATCGACGTCATTACGGGCGTCTCGCCGGTCAGCTATGGCGGCGACAGCATCGGCGGGATAATCCGCGTCGAGAGCGCTCCGCCTCGCTTCGCGAAACAGGGCGACGCGCTGCTGACAGGTGAAATCTCTGCCTTCTATCGCAGCAATGGCGATGGCTTCGGCGGTTCGCTTTCTATGACGGCCGCGAGCGACAAGATCAGCCTCACCTATAACGGCTCCTATACCCAGGCCGACAATTTCAAGGGTGGTGGATCGCTGGGCATCGTGCGGTCGAGCGAATATGCAAAGACCGATCACAGCCTGAGCCTGGCCGCGCAGGTCGGCAGCGGGCTGGTGGAGCTGAAGGGCGGCTATCATTTCGCGCCCTACGAGGGGTTTCCCAACCAATATATGGACATGACGTCCAACAAGTCGTGGTTCCTGAACGGGCACTATGCGAGCGTCTTCGATTGGGGCAATCTCGATGTGCGGGCGAGCTGGCGCGACACCGACCATGCCATGAACTTTCTTGCCGATAAGGGCGGGACGGCAACCGGCGGAATGCCGATGAACACCGAAGTCCATAGCGCCGGATACGCGGTCCAGGCCGACATCCTTCTAGGCGGCGGAACGCTGCGTCTCGGCAATGAATTCCAGCACCAGTGGCTCAACGATTTCTGGCCGCCCGTCGCAGGTAACATGATGATGGGGCCGAATGCGTTCATCAACGTCAACGGGGGAAAGCGCGATCGCCTCGGCACATTCCTCGAATGGGAAAAGAGCTGGGATCGCGGCTTCACGCTGGTCGCCGGCATCCGCAACGATCAGGTGTGGATGAATACCGGGACGGTCGCGCCCTACGGCACCGGCATGATGCAGATGGCCGACGCGATGGCGGCGGCCGCGTTCAATGCAGCCGACCGCAAGCGGCACGATAGCAATTGGAGCGGCACGTTGCTTGCTCGATATGCGCTCTCGCCTCATGCGGAAATCGAGGTCGGCTATGCGCGGAAGGTGCGTTCGCCGAATATCTACGAACGGTATAGCTGGGGTCGCGGCGGCATGGCGAGCCGGATGATCGGGTGGTTCGGGGACGGGAATGGTTATGTCGGCAACCTCGCGCTTCGCCCGGAAAAGGCGGATACGCTGAGCGCTGCTTTGTCGGTTCATGGCGGCGGCAAGGATGGCTGGTCACTGAAGATCGCCCCCTATTTCACTCATGTTGACGACTATATCGACGCCGTGAAGCTGGCGGACTTTACCGACACGGCGGGCAGACCGACCGCTTTCGATCAATTGCAATTCGTCAACCAGAAGGCGGAGATTTATGGCGTCGACCTGTCGGCTGCCGTCCCGCTCTGGTCTTCCTCATCGGCCGGGAGCGCACGTCTGACCGCGCGCGCGAGCTGGCTGCATGGCGAGAACCTGACGGACCATGGACCGCTCTATCACCAGATGCCGTTCAACGCGGCGGTGGGGCTGGAACATAGGATCGGCGGTCTGGAAACCCGGATTGACCTGACCGTCGTCGGCGAGAAGGATCGGGTCGATCCGACCCGCAATGAGCCGCGAACGGGAAGCTATGCGCTGCTCGACGTCCAGTTGGACTATCGCATCGACAATGTGCGATTGACGCTCGGCGCGAACAATCTGTTCGACGCGGCCTATTATGCTCCGCTCGGCGGAATGTCGCTCGGGGATCTGAAGGCGACCGGCGTTCTTCGCCCGGTCCCGGGCAGGGGGCGGTCGGTCAACGCGGGCGTCACGATCTCGTTCTGACGACAATGCGTTCGGAACGAACATCCATGAGGCAAGGCGGGGGGACAGGCGATGGCCTGCCCCCTGTCTGGGCGCAGCGTTTGGGCGCGGGTCTGGCTGCTGCATCGTGCTGCCTGGTTTTGCTGGTAGCTCTGGACGCCAATCTCTCGGGCTTGGTGCCGTCGGTGTCGCGCCGGGAAGTGAGCAGCTTCACACTGTTCACGCCATCGCCGCCGCCTCCCACTGTGCCGCCTTCTCGGTCGCGCGAGGTCAACCGGCCACCCGCTCAGGAATCTGGAAAGGCAATCGTTTCAGCGCAAACGAGGGACCAAGCAGTCGCCCCGGCGCCTTCGCCGGTAGGTGCCCCGCCGTCATCGACGTCGCCACCGGCGCCCTTGATGCCTTCCATCGCTGGGCCTTCGCGGACCAATATTGCCGTCGATCCTGCGCCGGCCCCTGACAGCAAAGGCGAAAGCGTGCTCGCGTCCTATCAAGGTCAGCTCTGGGCACGAATTGCAGCGCGCAAGCCCAGGGGGCTAAACCTGTCCGGCGTCGCCATGGTGCGCTTTGCCGTCGGTCGCGCCGGCGAGCTGATTTCCGTCGAGCTTGCGGCATCCAGCGGAAACGCGGCGCTGGATCGTTTGGCGCTCCGGACGGTGCGCAATGCTGGTCCCTTTCCGCCGCCTCCCGCAACGGGGGAAAGGGACCAGCTCGTCTTCTCGATACCCTTCAGCTTTCATTGAGGGCGCTGAGCGGGCGGCACGTCCTCGATCGTCATCATGGCGACACGCACCCTTTCCAGAAAGGATACGCGGCTGTCGTCGCCGGCCTTGATGGCAGCCTGTGCTTCATCGACAAGCACTTGTCCGGCTCGCGGCCCATGTTCTTCGAGCCACGCCTGCGCGGTCATGATTTCATCGGTCAGGATTGTCTCATTGCCCGCGTCGCCCGCCTTCAGTCGCAGCGACAGTTTCTTTCTCTCCATTATGTCGTTCTCCCCCAAGATATGCCGATCAAGCGCTGGCGCTCACCAGCCAGGCCTTAGCGCCCATGCGAACGCCGTCATCGTCGCGGTTGCGCTCGAACAGCGCGGCAAGATCCCGCTGAATGGCCTCACGCACCTCAGCGCCGCTCGGCCGAACGAGATCGCCGATGTGCATCCCGTCGAGCACGAAGCGCGCGGCGCTCTCGGGATCGCTGCCAGGTCCGCCAATGCGCTGATCCCCGGTCCAGACGTCGAACTTAATGTCGGAGAAGCCCGCGCTTTGCAGAAGGTCGATCACATAATCCTGCTCGGCCAGCGCGAACGGCCCCGGCGCGCGCGGCTGAGGCGTCGGCAAGTCGATATGCTCGCTGATGATCCCCATGATACTGCGCTGCCAGGGATTCTCGGCAACCGGCGCCCAGACCGCAATGTCGAGCCGCCCGCCTTCGCGGAGCATCCGGCGCAGATTGGCGAAGGCAGGGTATGGCTGGGAAAAGAACATCGAGCCGAAGCGCGAGAACAGCCGATCGAACGGCGCTTCCTCCGGCATGGCTATCGCCGCATCGCCTTGCTCGAAGCGGATATTGGCGAGGCCTGCTCGCGTTGCCCGATCGCTCGCGGCCGCCACGAGATCGGCCGATATGTCGAGGCCCAGCGCAAAACCGGTATTGCCGACGGCCGCGGCGATCTGCCGGGTCGTCCAGCCACCGCCGCACCCGACATCGACCACCGTTTCGCTGGCGGTGTAGGCGGCCTGGGCGAGCAGTGCCTTGCCGATCGGCTCGATCATGCTCTCGAAACGGTCGAGCTGGGCGAGCCAGCGCGTGCCTGCCTGGCCTGCCCAATCATGCGCGGCAAGGCCGTCCAGATTTTCGCCAGCATCGTCCATCAAAGTCCTCCCATCATAGTTGCGAAAAATCAGTTCCAGATTGCGGCCGCGCTGCGCCACAGCATGTAGGCGGCGACCACGAAGATCAGCACGGCGAAGATCGTATTGAGCGCGCCCCTATGACCCGACAGCCGGTGCGAAAGAGCTGCGCCGGCAATACCGCCGACGATGCCACCGCCGATGAACACCGCGGCAAGTCCCCAATCGACCAGCCCGAAAAAGGCGTAGTTGAGCGCGGCCGTAAGACCGAAGGCCGTTACCGCGACCAGCGACGATCCGACGGCGTTGCGCATGGGCATCCCCGTCGAAGCCATAAGCCCCGGAACGATCAGGAAGCCCCCGCCGATGCCGAAGAAGCCGGAAAACAGGCCGGTGGCGCCGCCATAGCCGATGACCTTTGGCGCGTTCTCGCGCCGGCACTGGACATCGGGATTGCCGGGATCGCCCCGCTTTTTCAGCATGAGCGCGCCAACCAGGATCATCAACAGCGCGAACAGGAATAGCAGCTTCTGGCCGTCGAACGCCTTGCCGAGCGTCGATCCGGCATAGGCCCCTGCGACGCCGGCGGCCGCGAACATGCCCGCGCAGCGCCACTTGATCGTGCGCTGACGGGCATGGGGCACGAGATTGGCGCCGGCATTGGCGGCAACCGCGAGCGCGCTGGTGCCGATCGCGACATGGGGCGAGGCGACGCCAACGAGATAGACCATGAGGGGGACGGCGAGGATCGACCCGCCGCCCCCCACGAGGCCGAGCGTGAAGCCGACGAGCGAACCCGATCCGGCTCCGAGCAGATATTGGACGGGTTCGAGCGTCATGGCCTTACAGCGTGTTGACCGGGAGCTTCAGATAGCTGGTGCCGTTGTCCTCCGGCTCCGGCATGTGGCCGCCGCGCATGTTGACCTGAATGGACGGCAGGATCAGCCGGGGCATTCCGAGCGTCGCGTCCCGCGCCTCGCGCATGGCGACGAACTGGTCCTCGCTCACCCCATCGCGGACATGGACATTATGCTCGCGCTCCTCGCCCACCGACGTCTCCCAGGCATAGGTATCGCGCCCTGGGGCCTTGTAGTCGTGGCAAAGATGCAAGCCCGTCTGGTCGGGCAGCGAGAGCAGACGCCGGATGGACCGGAAAAGCGTGCCCGCGTCGCCGCCCGGGAAGTCCGCTCGGGCGGTGCCATAATCGGGCATGAACAGCGTGTCGCCGATGAACGCCGCATCGCCGATCACATAGGTCATGTCGGCGGGGGTGTGGCCCGGCACATGCAGCGCGATCGCCTCGATCGACCCGACCTTGAAGCGGTCGCCATCATCAAACAGGCGATCGAACTGCGAGCCGTCGCGGGCGAAGCGCGTGCCCTCGTTGAAGATCTTCCCGAACACCTCCTGCACGGTGAGGATATGGCGGCCGATCGCCAGCGTGCCGCCCAGCTTCTCCTGAAGATAGGGCGCGGCCGACAGATGGTCGGCATGAGCGTGCGTCTCGAGCAGCCATTCGACCTCAAAACCTTCGCTCTGGATATAGTCGATCACCTTGTCAGCCGACGCGAAGGACGTGCGCCCCGAAGCCGGGTCGAAGTCGAGCACGCTGTCGATAATCGCAGCTTTGGCGGTCGCGGGATCGGAGATGACGTGGGTCACGGTGAACGTGTCCTCGTCGAAGAAGCTGCGGATGACCGCGGGCCGCGCATTGCTCGCGGCCTCGACGATCCGGGCGGCTTCACGGATATGCGGATCGGTCATGGCCTTGTCCTTTCATTCGATAAGCGGGTGTGCCAGCTTCGCGCTAAGGGGGGAGGGGCGCGCGAAGCCGGCCCGACCGGCTCAGAGTGTCTTCTTGCTGAAATACCAGTCGGTGTAGTCGTAGCCCTCGTCCTTGCGTGCCTTGGCGGCCTCGGCGGTCGCGGGCGGCGGCACGATCACGGGTTCACCGGGCTGCCAGTTTTCCGGCGTCGCGACCTTGTTCGCGTCGGACGTCTGAAGCGCGGTCAGCAGGCGGACGAACTCGTCGACCGAGCGGCCGTTCGACATCGGGTAATAAACCATTGCCCGGATGACGCCTTCGGGGTCGATCAGGAAGGTCGCCCGCACGGCGGAGGTGTCCGATGCGCCGGGATGGATCATGCCGAAGGCCCTGGCGACGTTCATCGACAGGTCGTCGATGATCGGGAAGGTGATCTCGACGCCGAACTTCTCCTCGATGCTGCGCATCCAGGCGATGTGCGAATGCACGGAGTCGATGGAGAGGCCCAGCAGCTCGCAATTGAGCGCCTTGAAGCGATCGGCCGCCTTCGCGAAGCCCATGAACTCGGTCGTGCAGACCGGGGTGAAGTCGGCGGGGTGGGAGAAGAGGACGAGCCACTTGCCCTTGTAATCGTCGAGCGAGCGTTCGCCGTGGGTGGTCTTTGCCTTGAAGGCCGGCGACGGTTCGTTGATCCGGGGCATGGAGGGGGCGGCCACGTCTGTCATTTTATCGTCTCCTGTGAGTGAGTGGGTGACAGACATAAGATACACATTTCTATTAATCGTGATAACACGATAAACCTAATTCCTCTGATCGGATTTTTCAATCTATTCCAAAAGCGGCGGCAAAGGCCGGATTCGCGGCGCGCGAACGCGAGCGTGCGAACGCCTCAAGGCATCATTTAACCTAATTTATAGGGTGATCCCGGCCCGAATCAGGCGGCGGCGAGAGCCTGTTTTGCCCATGCGACGAGTCGCGCGCGGTCCATCGCGCCGGCCTGCCGCGCAATCTCGCGACCGCCCTTGAGGAGTATCAGCGTCGGGATCGACTGGATGCGGTAGCGCCCCGATATGCCCTGCTCGGCCTCGGTGTCGACCTTCAGCAGCCGGACATGCGGTTCAAGCTCGGCGGCTGCGGCGTTGAACGCCGGCGCCATGGCGCGGCACGGCCCGCACCAGCTCGCCCAGAAATCCACAAGAACAGGCAGACTTCCGCGCCCCACATGGCGGTCGAAGGCGGTGGCATCGACATTGACAGGCTGGCCCTGGAACAGCGGCATCGAGCATCGCCCGCAATTGGGCGCAGCGCCGATCTTCGCCGCCGGAACCCGGTTGATGCTCGCACAGACCGGGCAAACCACTAGCTGGGACTCGGACATGCGGACATCTCCTATGGAACGCTATCGCTGCTTAATCGTTTACCCGCATGATGTAACCGTGTAAGAAAGGGGGTTCAAGACTTGCCTCCCTTCAGGAGTAGGAAATTTGAATCCCAGCGCAAATGAGAGTGGCGTCTGCTCGCCGGTCCAGATCGGCGATGCCGCGCCCAATTTTCAGGCGCGCACGACCATGGGCGAAATGAGCCTGTCCGACTATCGCGGCCGCTGGGTGTTGCTGTTCTCGCACCCTGCGGACTTCACGCCAGTCTGCACCAGTGAATTCGTCGCGCTCTCGCGCGCCGGGGAGCGGTTCAAGGCATTGAACTGCGCGCTGGTCGCGATCTCGGTCGACAGCCTCTATTCCCATCTCGGTTGGATACGGGCCATCCATGAGCATTTCGGTGTCACGGTCGGCTTTCCGATCGTCGAAGATCCCTCGATGGTCATCGGCCGCGCTTACGGGATGATCGCGGACGATGCGCCCGACGCGGCGACGCTCCGTGCGACCTTCTTCATCGACCCTGACGGCATTGTTCGAGCCAAGCTCTGCTATCCCGCCACCATCGGCCGATCGGTGGAGGAGCTGCTGCGCGTCGTCGCCGCGCTGCAAATGGTCGACAGCGACAATGTGGTCACGCCCGAAGGCTGGCGCCCAGGCGATGACGTGCTGCTCCCGCCCTATCAGGATCAGGATTCCGCGCTCGATGCGGCAGGCGATGCCTGCTGGTTCCACCGGACGCGGCCCGACAAGCACAAAAAGGCAGGCAAGTGACGACATTCACCGATAGCGAACTCGATGCCATCACCGATATTCTCAAGGCGCTCGGGCATGACGTGCGGCTGAAGCTCATGCGGACGCTGCTTGAGAATGGCGAGAAGTCGGTCGGTGAACTCGAAACCATGACCGGCATCGGCCAACCGGGCCTGTCGCAACAGCTTGCCATCCTGCGCAAAGCGGAGCTGGTGCAGACGCGCCGCGATGCTAAGCTGGTCTTCTACAGCCTCGCGCCGGATGCGCTGGAAAGCACGGCAAAGTTGCTCTGCGCCTTGTCGGGGATTTCCGCCAACGATGTGCAGCCCGGGGTGAAAGGCGCCGTGTCGCGCGCACGGGGATCGGCTGCAACCTTCGCCCGGATCTTGTGATCGCGCGTCATTGATAGGCTGGGGGACATCGGATCGGCCGCTGTGTCCCGCGACACCGGCCATCATAGGAGACGCAGATGACGCAGGATTCCGGCAAGGGCGCAAAGCCTGACGATCCAAAAGAGAAACCGCCCAAAGCGGGCCGCAAGAAGCCCGGTGCGGGCAACACCGGGAGCGGCAAGCCCAATGAAGCGGCACCGCTCGATCCGGTCGAGGAAGCGGGCATAGAATCTTTCCCGGCGAGCGACGCTCCAAGCTGGACGCCCTGATCCGTGGCTGGTCTGATACGGGCGACCGCCCTCGTATTGGCGGCGCGGCGGCTGTTCCGGTCCAGCGAAGCCAGCCTGATCCTGCTTGCGGTAGGCGTCGGTATCCTTGCCGGCCTGCTGGCCTCGCTTCTGGGCAAAGCCGCGTGGATCATGCAATCGCTGCTCTATGGCCTCGGCACGGACCTCCGGTTGAGCGGCCTCGTCTCGATTTCGCCCGCTCGCTTGCTGGCGCTGCCGATCGGCGGCCTGGTGCTGGGCGCGCTGGTGCTGTTCACGCGCCGCAAGAAGCGCACGTCGATCGACGTCGTGGAAGCCAACGCGCTTCATGGCGGCAGGATTCCCCTGCGCGATACCACGATGGTCTGCGGGCAAACGCTGATCTCCAACGGCTTTGGTGCATCGGTCGGCCTCGAAGCCGCCTATGCGCAGGCCGGGGGCGGCATCGCCTCGCTTATCGGGCAATGGCTCAACCTGCGGCGCGGCGATTTGCGCGTGCTGGTGGGAGCCGGCTCAGGCGCGGCTATCGGAGCCGCATTCGGCGCACCGCTGACGGGTGCCTTCTATGCCTTCGAGATCGTGATCGGCGCCTATACCCCGGCAAGCATCGCCCCTGTCGTGGCGGCGACGATCTCCGCGGTCATCACCGCCAGGACGCTGGGCGCAACCCCCTATCTGATCGCGGCGCAAAGCAGCCAGCATCTCTCGGCCGCGAACTATATCCTCTACGCAGGGCTGGGGCTGATCGCGGCCCTGCTCGGCATCGCCATCATGCGGCTCGTCTCGCTCGCGGAAGCGGGGGTTCGGCGCACCGCGATTCCCGAATGGCTGCGGCCCGCGCTGGGCGGCGCTATCCTGATCCCGCTCGCGCTCACGACACCGCATGTCCTGTCGGCAGGTCACGGCGCGCTGCACCTGACCATCGCTGGCAATATCGCGCTTGGCGCCTTGATCCTGATCTTCGCGCTCAAGTCGCTCGCCTCGATCGTCTCCCTCGGCTTCGGCTTCCGGGGTGGCCTGTTCTTCGCCTCGCTCTTTCTCGGCGCGGTGCTGGGGCAGATATTCGCGCGCCTGTGGGCGTTCGTCCCCGATGGGATTCCCCTGTCGCCGATGGATGCCTCGCTTGTCGGCATGGCCGCGCTGGCGGCCGCGGTCGTCGGCGGCCCGATGACCATGTCCTTCCTCGTCCTCGAAGCCACGCATGATTTCGAGATCACGGCCGTCGTGCTGACGGCCGCGCTCTGTTCGAGCACGCTGGTCCGCGAGCGGTTCGGCTATTCCTTCTCCACATGGCGCCTGCATCTGCGCGGCGAGGTGGTTCGCAGCGCGCGTGACATTGGCTGGATGCGAACACTCACCGCGCGGCGCATGATGCGGACCGCGCCCGCCACCGCGTCGCCGGCGATGCCGGTCAAGGCATTTCGCGAGCATTTCCCGCTCGGCTCGACAAGCCGCGTGCTGCTTCAGGACGAACAGGGCCGATATGCAGGCCTGGTTCCCACGGCGGCGGCCTTCGCCGATCCGGCGCAGACCGAAAGGCCGGTGTCCGACTTCGCAATCCTCAAGGATGTCACGCTTTCGCCGGATATGTCGATCGTGCCGATCATGGAGCTGTTCGACAGCAGCGCGGCCGACGATCTTGCCGTGGTCGATGCTCAGGGCCGGATCGTGGGAATGCTGACTGAACGCTATGTCCGCAAACGCTATGCCGACGAGCTGGATCGGGCGCAGCGCGAACTCTACGGCGAGGATTGACTTGAGCCGCCGATCTCAAGGATCGACCCGTCATCTTTGCCGGCAAGCGCCAGCAACGCTCGCCTGTGGCTCACGACGACAAGGCCGGTTCCGGTATCGCGAAGCCAGGTGTCGAGCCGGCGTGCAAGCCGCGCTTCCGTCACCATGTCGAGGCCTTCGCTCGGCTCGTCGAGCAGCAGCCACGGTTTCGCGGCGAGAACAGCGCGCGCGATCGACAGGCGTTTGCGCTGCCCGCCCGACAGGCGCGCGCCGCCGTCGCCAATCCATTGGTCAAGCCCGTGCAGCATCGCGCGCACATCGACTGCGAGGCAGGCGACTTCCAACGCCACCCATAGCTCCTCGTCGCTGAGGCCGGGACGGGCCACGCGCAGATTGTCACGCACCGTTCCCGACAAGAGTTGGGCATCCTGCGGCGAGAGCGCGAAGGCTGCTCGCACCGTCTCAGGCGGCAGCACCTCGATAGGCTGGCCATCAAGGCGAATGCCTGAATTCCGATCCGGCGGACGAATGCCTGCCAGCGTTTCGAGAAGGCTGGTCTTGCCGCTGCCGGATTGTCCCGCAATCCCCAGACGCTCGCCAGATTCGAGCCGCACATGCACACCACCTCGATCCAGGGCGATGCTCCGCCCGATCGGCCCGGATGCACTCTCTGCTGAGATGGGAGCACTATGCGGCCCCGCCATGTCCTCCAATCGCGCGAGGGCGGCCGTCACAAGCGCGCCCCGCGAGACACCCCGAACATAGCCGGACAAGGCCTCGATCGCGCCCGCCGACGCCAGCACGGCGAGCACCGTCATGGGCAAAGGGGCGCTGGAGATCGCGAGGACCGCGCCCATCGCGATACCCCCGCCAAGGGTCAGCCCGGCGTCGATGACCGCTTCGCCGCGCGCGAAACGGCGCCGCGCCCGGTCCAGTTCGGCCGTCTCGACGGCAAGGCTCCGCTCGATCGCGGGCGCCAAATCATAGGCCAGGATTTCGGGCGAGGCCGACGCATAATCGACCATGCCTGCCTTCAGCCGCGCCAGCGCCGCCGCGATGTCCGTGGCGGCGATCGTGAGCAGACGGGGCGTCGCCAGATGCGCCCACAAAGCGAGGCCCGCGATAAGCGCCAGCAAGGCAAGGCTGGCCCAGGGACTTGCAAGCCATGCGAGGACAAGACCGATCACCGCGCCGGCAAGGGCGGCGGGAAGCG
>Ga0182743_1002066_pt1 | contig 18273 bp, 15 predicted proteins | sample eDN3rd30CKraftOP_FD_128522 | JGI IMG/M metagenome (GOLD analysis project Ga0182743, IMG submission 128522) | Enriched Organic Plus compost microbial communities from Emeryville, California, USA - eDNA 3rd pass 30_C Kraft OP (version 2) (version 2) ... | reverse complement strand
TGATGTCGGTGGTGCCGCTGGGAGGTTCGTTCATCACTGAGCCGGCGGCGATGACACTGGCGGCAATTCTGTTGCGTGATGCTTATTTCTGCCGATCGGGACATGCGCGTTTTAAATATCTGACGTTGGGCGTGTTGTTTGTCAACGTGTCTATTGGTGGGGTGTTGACGGCTTATGCTGCGCCACCGGTCTTGATGGTGGCTTCCACGTTTGGATGGGATACGGCCTTTATGGCAACGCATTTCGGCTGGCGTGCTGCGATCGCCGTGTTCGTCAATGCCGGGATTCTGACCTGGATCTGCCGTAGCGCCTTGATCAATCACAGTATCGGAACGGGCAATGGGGTCAATGCTGCGGAAGACGAACCCCCCAAACGCGCTCCTGTGCCTCTGTTGATCATTCTGATTCACCTGGCATGTCTGGTGGGGATTGTGATGACAGCGCACCATCCGGCCGTCTTTTTGGGTTTGATGATGCTGTTCATCGGTTTTTCCCATGCCTATCGGCGCCATCAGGATCGTTTGCTGATCCGCGAGGGGCTGATGGTCGGCTTTTTCCTGGCGGGGTTGGTGGTGTTGGGCGGCCTGCAAAAATGGTGGCTACAGGATTTGCTGGGCGGTTTGGAGCCCACGGTGTTGTTCTGGGGAGCAACCGCGTTGACGGCGATCACGGATAACGCCGCGTTGACCTATCTGGGCTCGCTGGTGGAAGGATCGAGTCCGACATGGCACTACATGCTGGTGGCTGGCGCGGTGACCGGAGGCGGATTGACGGTGATTGCCAATGCGCCCAACCCGGCAGGTTATGCGATTTTGCGCCCCTTCTTTCCCGACGAAGCAATCTCCGCGGGCAAGCTGTTCTTGTCTGCGCTGGTGCCTACACTGGTGGCGGCCGGGATGTTCTTGTTGCCGCTGGGGCGATAGTGTCCCGGTCCGCGATTACCAGTCCCGTTACCAACGATATTTCAGGCTGGCCGTGACCATGCGCGGAGCGCCTTCATAGCAATAGCCTGCGTCGCAGGTCGTGTAGTCCCTGTCAAAGAGATTCAAGGCATTGACCTGCGCGCTCCAACCCTTGAACGATGGCGATAGGCGTCCCAGGTCATAGCCGATTTTGGCGTCGGCCAGCAAATGCGCTGAGTTCTGGAATGTATTGGTCGCGTTGCCCCAACTGGTGCCGACATAGCGCAGGCCGAAACCGACATCCAGTCCCGCCAGTGCTGTGTCTGACTGAAATGTGTAATCGGTCCAGAGCGAGAACGTGTGCCGTGGTGTGCCGGAAAGCGTGCGCCCATCGGTGTCCGGTGAGCCGGACATATTGACGGCCATCAGGTACGTATAGGCGCCGTGGACCTTCAGTCCCTGGGCCAGGTCGAGCATGCCCTCCAGTTCGATGCCGCGGCTGCGTACCTTCCCTGTCTGCACCTGAAATAGAGGGTTATTGGGATCCGTGACCAGCGCGTTGGACTGTTTGAGTTCGAAGACCGAAGCGGCGACATAGCTGTTCATGTTGCTCGGCGCGTACTTCACGCCTGCTTCGACCTGCCGCGCGGTGGTGGGGTCAAAGGTCTGGCCGTTGGCGTCGACGCCGCTAGTGGGCGCGAACGACGTCGAGTAGCTGACATAGGGAGCGATGCCGTTATCAAAAACATGCGTCAATCCGGCACGGCCCGTGAATTTGCGATCGACGGTTTTTTCCCGGCTATCGGCGATCAGATCGTCCGCGATGCTGGTGCTCCAGTCATGACGCCCGGTGAGGGTCACGATCCAGCCGTCGAATTTTGCCTGTTCTTGCAGATAGAGGCCGGTCTGACGTTGACGTTGGCGATAACGCGAGGCGTCGGTCGGCGGGTCTTCCGTGGGACCTAGTGGCTCGAGCGTCGAGGCATCGAGGTCAGAGGCTGCGCCGTAGCCGATGCCGCCGTCCAGGCCGAGATAAGAATAATCCAGTCCCACGAGCAGCTTGTGCTCGACATCCCCTGTTTTGAAGTCGGCCTGCAATTGGTTGTCAACCACAAACGATTTAAGTTTGTCGTGCACATAGCCCGTGGAGCGGCTGATGGTATTGGCCTCGGTGTCGATTTCTCCGAGACTGTTGTAGCGGACGTGGGTATTGACCTGGCCATAGCGCAGATTTTGCCGCACGGTAAAGGTGTCGTTGAAGCGGTGTTCGGCCAGATAGCCGACGCGGAATTGCTCTTGATCCTGACGGTTGTAGTCGCCGGTGGCGCCAGGCAGGTCCGAGCGGGCGCCGCCCCAGGCGTAATACGGCAGGGCAGCAGGCGTCCTGGATTTCAGGTATTCGCCCAACAGCGTGACTTTGGTGTCGCTATTCGGTTGCCATGTGAACGCCGGGGCGATGGAGGTGATGTCGTTGTTGCCGCCACCATCGGTATTTGGCGAACCGGCATCGCGTACGACGCCGGTCAGTCGATACAGCCACTGGCCGTCTTCGTCGGCGCGGCCGCCAATGTCGAATTGGCCCTGTTTGCGCTGGTAGTTGCCCGTCATGAGCTGGACTTCGCCGAATGGCTCGTCGATCGGGCGTTTTGAGGTGATGTCGACCAAACCGCCGGGGGAGCCTAGTCCATAGAGCGCCGAGCTGGGACCGCGCAGCACGGTGACGTTTTCCACGCTATAGGGTTCGACTTTGAATACCGACATGTTGGCGCCGGGTAGGCGCAGTCCGTCTCGGTAAATGCCGTTGTAGGTGACATCGAAGCCGCGCAAGGTGAAGACATCAAATCGCGGGTCGAAGCCACTTTGCTCGGTACGTACACCGGGCGTGTAGGAGACGGCCTCCAGCAACGTCTGCACGTTGCGGTCATCCAACTCTTCGCGGGTGATGACGGAGGCCGATTGCGGTGTTTCCAGTAGCGAGGTGTCGGTTTTGGTGGCGGCGACGCTACGTGCCGCGACATAGCCTTGCGTTGATGGCGCACTGGCCACGGCAGTGACGGCGGGCAGTGTGGCCACCTCGTTTTGCGACGAGACGGGCGCCGGGCGCAGCACGTAGCCGGATTCGGTTTTGTAGGCGAGGTAGCCGCTGCCCCGCAGCAGCAGATTGAAGCCTGCTTCGATGCCATGGCTGCCACGCAGGCCGGGCGATGTCAGGCCTCGCAATTGGCGCGCGTCCATCGCAAGCGACACGCCCGCTTGCTGCGCGTACTGGTTCAACGCGTCAGCCAACGGCCCTGCGGGGATGTTGTACGTCACGGTTCTTGCCGCGGTCTGGGCAGAGGCGGGCAAGGCAAAGCCCAGCCCAAACGCCACAGGGCCGGAAAAGACCAAGCGTACGACCAGGCCGAAATGTGCGGGAGCCAATGAGGCGTGACGGCGCGCTGCGCTGCGGCGCCGGGCGGGTCGGGACATGGTTCGAGTTCCTTGTTTGCGTTGCAGATTTTTCGGTGTCCAAGACATGACGAACGAAACGCAGAAAGTGGAACCTCAAAAGGGAGAGATTTTTGTTGTCGGGCCGCCTCCAATGGAGTGTCACGGGCTCGGCGCAGGGGCATCGATCAGCACCAGGTAGTCGGTCAATGTCCGTACGCGCAGGATCGGGAAGCTGGCTTGCAACAGTTTTATGGCTTGGTCGGGCGCGTCCAGTGGCAGCACTGCGCTGACACGAATGCCCTCGATCTGGGGACGGTCGTAATAGATGAAGCCGCGCCGATGGCGCGCCAGTTCGTCCAGTATCTCCGCGAGGGGCCGGTCGGCCGCGACGAGCTGATGACGTTGCCAGGCGTCTTCGACTTGCGCGGGGATGATGGTTTCGGGGGCGCTCACGGCGTGCTCTGTAATACGTACGCGTTGTCCGGCCTGGATCTGGGCCGAGGCGCCGGCTTGGCTCTCGCATTGGGCGGCGGTCTGGACCGATGTGCGGGATTCGATCATGCTGAGTACGGTAACGTCATCGTCACGTTCGACCACAAAACGCGTACCCAGCGCACGCACGCAGCCGTGCGCGGTACTGACCACGAACGGCCGGGACGCGTCCTTGGCGACGCTGACCAGGACGTTGCCCTGTACGAGTTCAATGGCGCGGCGGCGAGAGTCATAGTGGAAATTCACGGCGCTGGCGCTGTCGAGCGTAATGCGTGTGCCGTCGGACAGAGTATGGGTTTTCCATTGGCCCGCAGACGTGTTCAGATCGGCCAACAAGTAAGTGGGCGGCGCGATGTGCAGCACCAGTGCGAGGGGGGCACATAGGGCGAGCAAGAGCAGCGCCGCGACGCTCAGACGCTTGGCGCGCCGCCGGCGGTCGTTGCAGGCCTGTACGGCGTCGAGCGCTGCACGTGCCGGCCGGCTATCGCCCGCCGCAGGCGCGCGTAGGTCCTGCAGCCGGCCGATCAACGATTCCATCGCGGCGGCTTCGGCCGCGTGGCGTGGATCCGCTCGTTTCCAGGCCTCGAATTCGAGTCGGGCACGTTCGCGCTCAGCCTGGTCATCGTCGGTGAGCCGTACGATCCAATGAGCGGCTTGTTCGGCCAATGGGCCCAGAGCAGGGCTGGCAGTCTCGAGCTTGACCATGCCGTCAGGCGCCTTGTGCGGCCATGGCAGGGCAATGTCTCCGGCAGTGCAGCAACGCCTGCACCAGATATTTTTGCACCATGCGTTTGGAAACGCCCTGGGCGATGGCGATGTCGGCCTGAGACTGTTCTTGCAGATAATGCCGCAGAAAGGCCTCGCGCACCTTGGCCGGCAGCGTGTCGAGCGCCGTGCTGATTTGTTCCAGTGCCTGGACGGCCATCAGGATCTCGTCCGGCGACGGATAACCGGGCAGCGTCTGGGCCAGCGACGTCAGTTCGGCCACATAAGCCTGCTCGATGAGCTGCCGCCGGGAGCGGTCCACCAACAGGCGCCGGGCCGTCGTGACGAGATAGGCACGGGGTTCCTGGATGCCCAGCAGCACATCGCGCGACGCGATGATGCGCACAAAGGTATCGTGGGCCATGTCGGCGGCATGGTGCGCGTCGCCCAGCTTGCGGCGCAGCCACGCCTGCAGCCAGCCGTGATGGTCGGTGTACAGGGTCGCAACCCGCTGTTGGAGCGAGGATTCGTTGGCGCGCAAGACGTTGGTTCCAGCAGGGTTCTGTTAGTTGCCGTCACGACTCCCGGCACCACATGCGCTCATCAGGCACGGCAAGCGGGCGGTACGAGAATGGAAACTCAATTCAGTGGATGAGAATTATTTTCATTCTATGAGATGGCTCTTGTGGCTGGCAAGTACGCCCCGGGAGTGCCTGTTGGCCGCAGGGCACTGCTTCGTCGGCAAAAACCGCTAAAATTCAATACTTTCCCGTATTGGATCCGGCGCCGCCAGGCCGCCGCCTGCTTGCCCGGGTGGCGACACGGCGGCTTTTGATGCGCCGGCGTGCCTGGAACATCCCAACAATGCCTATCTATGCCTACAAATGCAGCGCCTGCGGCCATGCCCAGGACGTCCTGCAGAAAATGTCTGATGCGCCGCTGTCGGTTTGCCCCGAATGCGGTCAGTCTACGTACGCCAAGCAGGTGACTGCGGCCGGTTTTCAGCTCAAAGGTTCGGGCTGGTACGTAACCGACTTCCGTAACAATGGCACCAGCGGCGGCACCGCCAAGTCCGATAGCGGTACATCCGGCGCCAGCAGCACGGCCACGGCGGCTGCGCCTGCCAAGAGCGACGCGAGCCCCGCGCCCGCCGCTGCCGCATCCCCCCCTGCGTCTGCGGCAGCTTCCTGATCGCTCTGGGGCAGATGGGCATGCGCGTCATCAAGAAGTATTTCATCACTGGGTTGCTGATCTGGGTGCCTCTGGCGATTACCGTCTGGGTGCTGGGTTTGTTGGTGGCGACTCTCGAGGGTTTCGTGCCCAGCTTCTTGTCGTCGGAGTCCCTGTTCGGTATTGACATTCCCGGTTTTCGGTTTGCGCTGGTCATTGTGGTGGTGCTGCTGACCGGGATATTCGCCGCCAATCTGCTGGGGCGCACGCTGCTCGAACAGTGGGAAGCTCTGTTGGGCCGCATCCCGCTCGTGCGTTCCATCTACAATTCAGTCAAACAGGTCAGCGACACGGTGCTGGCGCCCAACGGCCAGGCGTTTCGCCAGGCCGTGTTGGTGCAGTATCCGCGCGCCGGGTCCTGGACGATTGCGTTCCTGACGGGCGTGCCTGGGGGCGAGGTGGCGAATCATCTGCCGGGCGAGCACGTCAGTGTCTATGTTCCGACGACGCCGAATCCCACGTCGGGGTTCTTTCTGATGATGCCTCGCGACCATGTCATTGACCTGCAAATGAGCGTGGACGCGGCCCTGAAATACATCGTATCCATGGGCGTGGTGGCGCCGCCGGCCCAGCCGGTCGCGGCAGCCGCCCCCATTCCGGCGGCTCCGGCCGTTGATTTGTAATTTTTTACGCTGACACACAGCACCTAGGAGTCATTCCGCAATGCGTACCTGCTACACCGGCGAGGTTTGCCGTGACCATCTCGGCCAGACTGTCACCCTGTACGGCTGGGTGAACCGCCGCCGTGACCACGGCGGGGTCATCTTCATCGACCTGCGCGACCGCGCGGGGCTGGCCCAGATCGTGTTCGATCCGGACAATGCCGCCTTTGCCACCGCCGAACGCCTGCGCAACGAATTCTGCATCCGCGTCACCGGTCTGGTGCGTCTGCGCCCCGAAGGCACGGCGAACCCCGATCTGGCCTCGGGCGAAGTCGAAGTGCTGTGTAAAGAGGTCGAGATCTTGAACGCGTCGATCACGCCGCCGTTCCAGCTCGAAGACGATAACCTCTCTGAAACCACGCGCCTGACGCACCGCGTGCTCGATCTGCGCCGTCCGCAGATGCAGCGCAATCTGATGCTGCGTTACCGCGTGTCCATCGAGGTGCGCAAGTTCCTGGATCAGCTGGGTTTCATCGACATCGAAACCCCGATGCTGACCAAGAGTACGCCCGAAGGCGCGCGCGACTATCTGGTGCCTTCGCGCGTGAACGCCGGCCACTTCTTTGCCTTGCCGCAGTCGCCGCAGCTGTTCAAGCAGATGCTGATGGTGTCGGGCTTTGATCGCTACTATCAGATCACCAAATGCTTCCGTGACGAGGACCTGCGTGCAGACCGTCAGCCGGAATTCACCCAGATCGATTGCGAAACCTCGTTCCTGAGCGAAGTCGAAATTCGCGAGATCTTTGAAAACATGATCCGCCATGTCTTCAAGGTCGTGCAAGACGTCGATCTGCCTGCGCCGTTCCCCATCATGAGCTGGACCGAAGCCATGCAGCGCTATGGTTCGGACAAGCCCGATCTGCGCGTGAATCTCGAGTTCACCGATGTGGCCGACATCATGGCCGACGTGGACTTCAAGGTGTTCGCCAGCGCCGCGACGACGCCGGGCAGCCGTGTGGTGGCCCTGCGCGTGCCCAATGGCGGCGAGTTGTCGCGTAGCGAGATCGACGCGTACACGCAGTTTGTCGCGATTTACGGCGCCAAGGGTCTGGCCTATATCAAAGTCAACGAAACCGCCAAGGGCCGCGATGGCCTGCAGTCGCCCATTGTCAAGAATCTGCACGACGCCGCATTGGCCGAGCTGATCAAGCGCACCGGCGCACAAGACGGCGATATCATTTTCTTTGGCGCTGACCGTGCCAAGGTGGTCAACGATGCGATCGGCGCCTTGCGCGTCAAGATCGGCCACAGCGATTTCGGCAAAAAGCACAACCTCGCGTCCAGCGGCTGGAAACCTCTGTGGGTGGTCGACTTCCCGATGTTCGAATACGACGAGGAAGACGGCCGTTACACTGCTGCGCACCATCCGTTCACCAGCCCCAAAGATGGCCACGAAGACTTCCTGGAATCGGATCCCAGCAAGGCATTCGCCAAGGCCTATGACATGGTGCTCAACGGTTGGGAAATCGGCGGCGGTTCGGTCCGTATCCACCGCGAAGAAGTCCAGAGCAAGGTCTTCCGTGCGCTGAAGATCGGTGCCGAAGAGGCCCGCGAAAAATTCGGCTTCTTGTTGGATGCGCTGCAATATGGTGCGCCTCCGCACGGCGGGATCGCGTTCGGCCTGGACCGTATCGTGACGATGATGACCGGCGCCGAGTCGATTCGCGATGTTATCGCTTTCCCCAAGACCCAGCGCGCACAGTGCCTGCTGACGCAGGCGCCGTCGGAGGTTGACGAGAAGCAATTGCGCGAGTTGCACATTCGCCTGCGCAATGTTGAAGTGAAATGAAGTAATCTGCGGGCAGAGGGTGATGCGGGTTCCGTGTTACCCACCCGCTAGCCAGGGTAAGGGCAGCTTAGGCTGCCCTTGTCCGTTGCATAAAAGGCGCCATTCGGTTTATGTCGCTTATCCGCGTTGTCAGCTACAACATTCACAAGGGACGCTCGTCCCTGGGGCGTCACGAGTCGCTCAATGACTTGCGTCTCGGCTTGTATGGGCTGCGTCCTGATTTGGTGTTTCTGCAGGAAGTACAGGGCCGCAACGAACAGCGTTCCATGTCGCATGCGCAGCACGAGTCGCTGGCCGCGGCATTGCGCCTGAATGTTGCCTATGGGTGCAATGCCATTCGTGACCGCACGGATCATGGCAATGCACTGTTATCGCGCTATGAGATTCTGGACCACGAGAATCTGGATATCTCCGATCATCGTCTGGAGCAGCGAGGCTTGCTGCATGCGCGGGTGCAGATCGAGGATCGCAACGTGCACTGTTTTGTCGTGCACCTCGGATTGTTTGCGGGCAGCCGCAGCCGGCAGATTCTGGCGCTCTCAGAGCGTATTGCCCAATCGGTGCCTGAAGGCGACCCTATCCTGATCGCCGGGGATTTCAACGATTGGGGTGATCGTCTGGCGCCCTTGTTCGTACAGCAGTTGGGCGTGATCGAAGTCTTTGCCAACGCTCCCCGCAGTCATGGCGGAGAACTGCCTCGGCTGAGGGATTCGGTGCGACGGCTTAGCAATGCGCTGCGAGGAGTACCCAACGCGCTGGCCGTTCAAGAACGCGGCAATCAGTTGGGGATGGACGGCGCATATTGTCCGCTGCCACCGCCGCGTACCTTTCCGGCCGTGTTTCCCTGGTTCAGGCTGGACCGCATTTATCAACGTGGATTCGCAGTGCGCAGCGCGCGTGTTCTGCGTGGCCGCGGATGGGCGCGTTTGTCGGATCATGCTCCGTTGCTGGCGGAGCTCGAGCTGCCGTGAAGGCCGATATCGTCAGGCTGGATTGGACCAATCACAACGCCGTCGATCTGCTGCAAAATGGCGCTGATTTTTTCCCGGCGCTGTGCCGGGCGATTGATGCGGCGCGCGTCAGTGTGCATCTGGAAACGTACATCTTTCTGCCTGACCGCACTGGCAAGCAGGTCCTGCATAGTCTGGAGCAAGCGGCGCGTCGCGGTGTGAAAGTGCGAGTGGTGCTGGACGGGTTTGGCAGCGCCAATACTGCTCAGGCCATACGTGATCGCGTTGTGGAGGCAGGCGGGCAATGCCGCATTTATCGACCTGAACCGCCCTGGTATGGACGACTGGTACCGTCACGCAGCCGGCTGCGCCGCCTGCATCGCAAACTGACCGTGGTGGATGGGGAAGTTGCTTTCATTGGCGGCATCAACGTCGTGGATGACTACGACGATCTCGATCCTAACGACGGTATCAATGCTCCGCGGTTTGATTTTGCGGTACAAGTACGAGGCCCCCTGGTGGCGTATGCCGTGCATGCGCAGGACTTGCTATGGGTACGGATGAACTGGGCCAGGCTGCGCCGCTATCCGCGCGAGTGGCCCCGTATCAAGCTCGGCTTGCCATCGTGGCCCTCTGCAGCATTGGCGGGCCATCAGCGTGCCGCACTCGTGTTGCGTGACAACCTGCGTTATCGGCAGACGTTTGAACGGGCGTATTTGTACGGTATTCAACATGCCCAGCGAGATATTCTGATCGGCAATGCGTATTTTTTTCCCGGCCGCCAGTTCCGCAAAGCGTTATTGCGCGCGGCCGCACGTGGCGTCAAGGTGCGTTTGCTGCTGCAGGGTAAGATCGAATACCACATGCAGTATTACGCGACGCGATCGCTGTACGATCAGTTATTGCGAGGGGGCATAGAAATCTACGAGTACATGCCCAGCTATCTGCATGCCAAGGTCGCGGTAATTGACGACATGGCTATAGTCGGATCGTCGAATCTCGATCCGTTCAGCTTATTGCTGGCACGCGAGGCGAATGTCGTGGTTGACGATCTGGCATTGGCCCGCGACTTGCAACAACGTCTGGAAACGGCGATCGCGCAAGGCGGGCGATTGGTTCGCCCCCTGGACTATCACCGGCGCGGCTGGTGGAAGCGGTGTGTCGATGCCGTGTCCTATACGATGCTGCGCATCGGCGTGGCCTTGACAGGACGTTCCGGGGAATACTGATCGCCTCAAACGGAACGCGGCGCCTGAATGCTGCGCAATACGTGCCGAACGACTTCGTTTGCAGCCTGAACCTGCTGATCGTCAGAGACGGTGTACAAGATCTCTTCGAGCTTGTTTTCAGCGTCAAACAGCAGCGATCGCAGCCACTTTTCATCGAGCGCCACGATTTCCTGTTCGGACTGGCGTAGCGCCGCCTGCACTTGTTCGATAGTGGCATCTTGCGACAAGAACGAAGCGCAAGCTTGTTCTACGCGCTGGACTGCCTCTGGGTATAGCCAAGTATTCATTATCCTCCTCGGCGAAGAATGGTGACGACGATATTGCCGCCATTTTCGGTGACAGCCCCAACATTACCACTCCAGTATGTGGTGCGGGTAACGCCGTTGACGATCGATGTGGTGGGGTCTCCCGTGCGGATGACGTGCTCGACGATATTGGGAGGGATGTTGCGGCCTGCGCCCACCGTGCCTGCCGGGGCGCCCAATCCGGAAGGCAGCATGCGGTCTACCGCGTGCTGGGAATAAAGACGGTCGCCGATTTGTGCGTAGGTTCGCCCTCCTTGCGTGACTTTGGGATAGTCGTTCCATGACCCCCAGGGTAGGGAGTCTCGGGTTGCAGGGACCGGTTCTGCCGGCCGCGCTCCGGCTTGGCGTGCGGTTTGCGGGGTTTCAGTGCCGGGTCTAGGCATAGAGCGGCTGGCTCGCCGTGGCGCGAGACGGCCGGCTCCCCGAGTCAGCATGGCGATGACTGCGCCGACACCCATCGCCATGACGCCTTGCGCGAATTGCTTGGCCGCTTCATTCAGATCGTTTTGGCTGGATGCGTCGATGGTCAAATTGAAAAATCGCGCCAGATTCTTGATGCCGCTGAAAATCGACCAGCCCGCGAAAGCAAAGCCGATGGCAATCAGCGCCGCATCTGCGACAAATCCTACGCCGACGGCGTGCGATCCCGCCCAGATCACAAGCCCGCCGACAATGATCGCCAGATTCGTGCCGCTGAGTTGGCCAGCCAGTTCCGTTTGGAGTGCGGCAGGCATGTACTGCAGACTTTGATTGAGGACGTAGCCGAACCGATCGGCCAAGGGCCATTGAGAGACCGGACCAGAGAGCGTGGCCGACAGTTGTGCAGGCTGCACGCTGCCGTTGACGTCGTAGCTGGCAGAGTCTGGCAAGGCGACTGCGGAGATCTGGCCGGCCTGCATCAGCGCCATCATTTGCTCGGTGGTCTGCTGGGCGGAGTAGTGTCCAGGGACCGAGCCGGAGCAGATCAATCGACGATAGAGCGCCGACAGTTTGGCCAGCGACGCATCGTTGCGCAGGTGGGGATAAAGCACCGCACGCAGGCGCGTGGGCTCGTTGATGACCAGCGACCGGGATATTCCCTCGAATACATACCAGGGACCAATGAGCAGAAGTTCGCCGTTATTACGCAGAGCGGCAACTTCGCCTGATCGTTCTAATGATTTGACGTCCATAGGGCTGTCGTTGTTCTGTAATGGCCACGACTGGACTCTGGCGAGACGACACGACGGCACCGCCTGCGACAGAGCCGTCAAATGCTAGCAATCTTTGTGTAATAAGCCGGGAATCGATAATATTTCTCGCGCTTTTTTCAAATTGACATAGGCGCGCGATATACAGGCCTGCTTCGGGTTCAGGCCCGGCGCTGACCCCGTGATACGCTGTCTTAGGCAAATCGCGCGATCCTTTCAGATCAGTCGCGTCGTACTGGCCAGCGCATCAATCCCAGCGAGAGCGCTGTTCCGATCAGAATGATGGCTGCGCCAATCAAGATACGCGGGGTCAGCATCTCGTCCAAAAACCAGACGCCCCACAGGACGCCGAAGACCGGCACCAGAAAGGTGACACTGACCGCGCCCGTCGGACCGACGCTGGCGATCAGGCGAAAGAACATGATGTAGGCGAATCCGGTGCAGAGAATCGCGAGTGCAACGGTGGCAGACCATGCTTGCCAAGAGACGGGCGCGGCCGGCCAGGTGGCGATGGCCAGCGGGGCCAGGATGAGCGAAGCCCCGATCATGCTGCCGGTTGCGCTGGACAACGCGTCGACGTCACTGAGAAATCGTTTGGTCCAGTTGGCGGCGATGCCATAGAACAGTGGGGCGGAAACGGCGGCCAGTACCGCGGGCCCGTCGCCGCCAGCGCCGAAATTCAGCTTGTCCCAGACCAGTACAACAATTCCCAAGACCGCCACGGCCAAGCCGAACGCCCGACTCCAGGCTAGCCGGTCTTTGAGCCATAGCCAGCCGATGACCGCGCCCCAGACCGGTGTGACCGCATTGGCAACCGACATGAATCCGGCACCAAGCGATTGAGCGGCATAGGCATACAAGAGGAACGGTATGGCGGAATTCAACGCACCCACGACCAGAATGGCTTTCCAGCGTTGCGCAATCAGTGGGAGCTTGCCACGCAATGCGGCAAGCGGCAGTAGTGTCAACGCCGCCAGGCCGACGCGCAATTCCATGAGCGGGCCGGGGCCGAACTCCGGTACGGCCAGACGCATGAACAGGAATGATCCGCCCCACACTGCCGCCAGCAGCAGCAGGTCCAGCAAGTCGCGACGGCGCATGACGCAAATTTCCCGTTAGGCTTTGCGCCGTTGAGCGGCGCGGGTGAGGACGTTTTTCATTTTGACGCGATGCGCCAGATAGGCGCAGACCAAGGCCAGGACGACGCAGATGACGAGGCCGATACGCACACCTTGCAAGACCGAACTGCGGGCAATGGCAATACCGACCAGGGCCGTCCCTGCGGCGCTGCCGATGGCGCGAGTGGTCTGTACCAGTGCCGAGGCGATGCCGACGTCGCGGCGTTCGCTGAGCATCTGCATGAACAGAGTCAGGTTGGGCAGCAAAAAGCCCAAGGCGCAGCCGTTGACGAAAAAAGCCGTCAGAATCCAGATCGTCGAGGTGTCTTTGCCGAACGCCAGCACCATGAGCGAGCCCACTGCCAGCAGACAGCCGCCAAATACCATCAGGCGCTGTGGCTCGCTCTGTTTGGGAAAGAGCTGTCCATTGACGATGCTGCCTATGGGGATGGCTGCCACCAGCGGCGTCAATAACAGGCCAGCCTCGCTCGGTGTGTAGCCCATTTCCGTTTGCAGCAGCAGGGGGCTGTAAAAGATCAGAATGAACATCACTGCACCGACAGCGAGGCCGGCGACGTTCAGCAATTGCGGCTCGGGCTGGGCAATGACGCGCAACGGAAAAATCGGCGAGGACACGCGCCGTTCGTAGGGAATCAACAGGGCGATTGCGGCCACACCTGCCAAGGCCAAAGCCAGTGCGAGCATGGGATGGGCATGCTCGCCGGGCGCGAAGGCCAGTTCCATGGCGGCCAAGGGCGCACTGACAGCGATGACAAGCAGAAGACTGCCCACCCAATCGATGCGCCGGCTGCTTGCCTGCGTCGCAAGCGGCCGGATGCGCGGAAAATAGCGCGCCAGCAGGAACAGGGCGACGACTGCAGCGATGGGGGATATGAAGAACGCAGCACGCCAGCCCAACGCCTGTGTGGCAGCTCCGCCTAGTAGCGGGCCGATGCCGCTGGCCATGGCAAAGGCCGCCGACACCAGCGCCAGCCAACGCACGCGTTCCTTGGCGTCGGGAAACAAGTCCGCTGGCGCGGCAAAGGCCGTGGCGATCATCATGCCGCCGCCTATGCCTTGCAACGTACGGAAGGCAATCAGTTGCGGCATGGATTGGGCCAGGCCACAGGAGATCGAGCCCAGTGCAATGATTGCCACAGACAGCAACATCAGGGGCTTGCGCCCGAATAAATCGCCCAGGCGTCCAAAAATCAAAATGGACGCCGCGGTGGCGAGCAGATAACCAGTTCCCACCCAGGCGTACAGCGCCATGCCATTGAGGGCTTGTGCGACGCGCGGCAGCGTCGTGCTGACAATGGTGGAATCAAAGGCGGCCAACACGACGGTGGCCGACACGCCCATCATCGCCATCAGCAAATCGCGCTTGGAGCGGGGGGGCTCCGAGGCGGTATCGGCAGAGGGCGTCGCGGGTGTAGTCATGCCGCCAAGGATATCATTGACAGGTCAGCGATCTAATCGTGAACGAAGGGCGATTCAAAGAAAATTCGATGATTCACATCGTTCGCGTATGAGTTCAAGCGATTGACCATGTTATGCCAGCAGTTGAGCCGGAGCATGACAGTCCGTATCGCGGGCACGACCTATTTGAACAATGCGTGATATCCCACAATCATGACTACCACGGCTGCCACGGCCAGCCACGACCAGCGTGACGAGGCCAGACCACGTTCGGGCTCTTGCACCGGTGGTGGAGGAGCGGTACGTGGAACCTTCGACATGTGATCGATGAAGGCGGCAAAGAATTTTTCCACCAGCTTGCCGCCGGCCTTCATGAGGATGGGTTCGCCGACCTTGCCCAGCGATCCTCCAGCCATGGCGGCGACCGTATAGGCCAGCCGCGTGCCGTCGTCCTTCTCGGATAAATTGATCTGCGCAGTCCCGATCGCCAGACAGGCAGTCGGGCTTTTACCCTCGAAGGCCAGCGCGCAACTGTGAGGCGGCTTCAGTTCGGAAAGCAAAACTTCTCCTTCGTAACTGGCTTCTACGCCGCCCACATTGGCATGCAAGGACAAGGCATACTCTGTCGGGGATCGTTTTTCGATTTTGACGCAACCCGGCAGGCATTTCTGCAGCACAGCAGGGTCCATGAGCGCGTCCCAGGTTTGGTGCTGGGTGGACGGAATCCATTGAGCATCGGCTATGCGCATGGCGGTCTCCTTGGTCTGCTTTTGAATTCATTGTGGACCGGACTGCCGTCGTTGTCATCTGTCTCACATCAAGTCCCGCCGCAACACTGACACCTCACCGTAGGGAAATTAAAAATATGTAGCAAAATAGTACATCTAGACACGAGTAAACTAGGACAAAACCCAATATAAACAGCGGCTAGCATTAGGCATGGCCTGCATGCATGGAGTTTCCTGGGTGTTTTTACGCATGAGTTGTGCCACGCCGTATGTCGTCTTCTTTGTATTCCCCTGAATATCGTCCCGATATAGATGGTTTGCGCGCACTGGCCGTGCTGTCAGTGGTGCTGTGTCACGCAGGTGTGGCCGGCTTTGGCGGTGGCTACGTTGGCGTCGATATCTTCTTTGTGATTTCCGGCTATTTGATCACTGGGCAAATATTGTCCGGTCTGTATCAACGCGAATTTTCCTTTTGCGATTTTTACGCACGGCGCGCCAAACGCATTGTGCCGGCCTTGTTGGCGGTGGTTGCGTTCACCTTGGCCGCGAGCTTTTATCTGTTGATGCCGGACGAGTTGGCCGAGACAGGCAAGGCTGCTTGGCAGACGGCCTATTTTTTCTCGAATCACTATTTCTGGGGCTTGGGCAACGGTCACTGGGACTACATCGCCCAGGGCACGCAACCGCTGTGGCATCTCTGGTCGCTGGCTGTGGGCGTGCAATTCATGATCGTGCTGCCGGGCTTGCTGGTGCTGCTTTTTCGGGTGGGCCGACGCACCGATCCGGCGGGGCCGCGTCCTTTCGCGCCACCGCCCATATGGGTGGTGCGCAGCGTATTGATCGGGCTGGCACTAGTGTCGTTCGCCGTGAGCGGCGCCCTATTGCAGGCCGATCCGTCGGCCGCGTTTTATCTGCTGCCATCCCGGGCGTGGGAGTTGTTATTTGGCGGCATCATTGCATCGCTGGCAGGGGCGCGCCTGAGCCGGCCGCCACTGTGGCTCGCGGAAATCTGCTCGATTGTCGGGTTGATCTGCCTGCTGTGGGGGGTGTTGACCTATACCCAGGCGACTCCGTTTCCTGCCGCGCACGCCTTGGTGCCGGTAGCCGGTACTGGCCTGATTCTCTACGCGGGCTATTCGCGCACGCCGGCGTGGATGACACGGCTGCTGTCTTTGCGGGCGTTCGTGTATGTTGGGCTGATGTCCTATTCGCTGTACTTGTGGCATTGGCCCTTGTGGGTCCTGTCGCGCTCGACAGTGTGGTCGGTCCACGGGTGGCCGCAAATCCCGGTGACAGGGTATCTCGCGCTCACGCTCCTGATTTCCTGGCTTTCTTGGCGTGGGATCGAGCGGCCTTTCCGGACGGGATGGTTTTCGAAGGCGGGGTCCAAGACGATACTTGCTGGGGCCCTGGGCGTGTGTATCGCATGTGTTGGCGCGGGATGGTGGACCATACATGCCAGCCGCACCGATCAGCAGAGCCTGCCGCCAGTGCTGACGCAATTGGATCATGACACGAGCGTCGCGCCAGGTATCGAGTGCGAGGGCAAGCCGGAGCTCGACGCGATCCGTCTGGGGCAGTCCGGATGTGGGTTGGGGGATCCCACGGTGGGGGCGTCCCAACCGGATTTCATCTTGCTGGGAGACTCGCATGCGCGGATGTGGGTCGGTGCATTCGATGCGTTGGCACGTGAATTGCAATTGCATGGTGTTGCCATGGCCTATGCCAACTGCGCACCGTTGCGCGGCGCGGTTCCACCGGTCCGCACCGATTGTGCTCAGATCACCGATGCAGCGCTGGAATATGTCGCGCGCTCTCCCGTTCAGCAGGTAATTTTGGCTGGTTTTTGGACCGAGGCAGAGGCCACGGCTTTTGCGGGACCGGCAGTCGCGGCGAATGGTTCGCCGATGCCGGCATTGACGTTCAGTACCTCGTTACGCGACACCATCCGATATCTGCAGCAGGCCGGCAAAGCCGTAACCTTGATTCTGGATGTGCCGCGGCTGGCCAATGACGATGTTCCTCGCGATTCAGCTTTGCTTAGTGTCAACCAGAAAGGGACCGATGTGTACGGGCCCAGTCTGGCCGATCATATGGCCCGCCAGGCGACCATCGTAAGGAGCATCGAGGAAGTCTGGCCGACGGTGAAGCCTTTTGGCATTGTGGATCCTGCCGTTGAGCTGTGCGCCACGGGGCAATGCCTGGTGGCGCGCGACGGGCGCACCTGGTACCGCAATGCGCACCAGGTGACCGACGACGCCGCTCGCGAATTGCGCCCGGTCTTTTTACCGCTCTTGAGATCCGTGTCCGCACCGCGATGAGGCCGCCCACGAGGACGGGCACCATAAAGTTTACGTTTGTTGTAAATTGCCAGGATTCTGTTTTGCGGCCTGACCCCTGTTTTGTGGGTCCCCGCTAGTCCATTGATGGCAACCCGTATTCTTATTGTCCGTACTTCGTCGCTGGGCGATCTCGTGCACATGCTGCCCGCGATCTCCGATATTGCGCGCCACGTCCCCGATGCTGTCATCGACTGGGTCGCAGAGGAGGCATTTGCGGAAATACCGAGCTGGCACCCTGCCGTGCATGACGTGATCAAAGTGGCGCATCGGCGTTGGCGCAAGGCTTGGTGGTCCGAGCCTGTGAAAGCCGAGCGGCGGGCGTTGGCCGAGCGGTTGCGCTCGGTGAAGTACGACGTCGTGCTGGATATGCAAGCGCTGATGAAATCGGCCTGGCTCGTGCGCCAGACGCGCGGCGTGCGCCACGGGCTGGACTGGCGTTCGGCTCGCGAGCCTCTGGCATCGTTGTTTTACCAGGTACGTCACCGCGTCGAGTTTTGGCAGCCGGCCGTGACGCGGCAACGATTGTTGGCGTCTCTGGCGTTTGGTTATACCTACAGCGGCCCGCCGGATTTCGGACTGCAGGCGTTCGCGCAGCAGGCGCGGGCGCAGGCCCAGGCCTGCAAAGGCGTGGGTGATTGTGCCCGGCCGCACCATCATCTGAATACCGATCGTGGCTACGCCGTCATCATGCCGTCGGCCAGCCGTGACGACAAACTGTGGCCCGAGGAGGACTGGCGCGCCGTATTTACGCGGGTGCGCGAAGCCGGGTGCACATTGCGGTT
>Ga0182743_1002065_pt1 | contig 18298 bp, 15 predicted proteins | sample eDN3rd30CKraftOP_FD_128522 | JGI IMG/M metagenome (GOLD analysis project Ga0182743, IMG submission 128522) | Enriched Organic Plus compost microbial communities from Emeryville, California, USA - eDNA 3rd pass 30_C Kraft OP (version 2) (version 2) ... | reverse complement strand
CAGCCATTCGGTGACAGCGGCCAGCGTTTCCTCGCGCGGACGGGTGTCGGTGCGCTTCATATAGTTGGTATAGATCGTGCCGGAATATTCGACATAGGCGTCGATCTCGCCGGCGGCGAGCGCGCTGAAAGCCACCGTCGAGCCCAGCCCCTCGCGGCGGCTGGCGTTTTCTCCCTCCGCCTTCAGCCGTTGCTCAATGAGCGAGGCCAGGATGATCTGCTCGGCGAAGGGCTTGGCGCCGATCAGGTAACCTGCCGGTGCGCGCATCAGGCCCGGCCCCAGCGCGGCCAGAACGATCAAGGCGATGCCGGCGGCGCCGATCAGGATGCGCATGCGGCTGCGGACGGCGACGCCGCGCTCCATCATCCCGAGCATGGTGTCGATGGCAAGCGCCAGGATCGCGGCCGCGAAACAGCCGAACAGGACGAAGATCCAGTTCTGTATCTGCAAGCCGGTGAAAATATAATTGCCGAGGCTGGTCTGGCCGACGGGTGTCGATAGCGTGGCCGTGCCGATCACCCAGACGGTGGAGGTGCGGATGCCGGCCATGATGACGGGAGCTGCCAGCGGCAGTTCAACCATGCGCAGCGATTGCCAGCGCGTCATGCCGACACCGCGCGCGGCCTGAATCAGTGCGGGGTCGATGCCTTCGACGCCGGCGATCGTGTTGCGCAGGATCGGCAGCACGCTGTAAAGCGCCAGCGCCAGCACCGATGGCAGGAAACCGAGCGCCGAGAACTCGAAGCCGAACCAGGCTCCGGACAGTGCCGCGATGCCGAGGAGAAGCGGAAAGAACAGCGCCAGGAGCGCGATGCCCGGGATCGTCTGCACCACGCCGGCGATGCCGAGCAGGACGGTTCGAAGCCGTGGCCGGCGCAGCGCGAAGATCGCGAGAGGAAGGCTGATCGCAAGGCCGAGCGCGAGCGCGGTCGCGCTCACCTGCACGTGCTGGCCGAGGTGGTCGGGCAACAGGCGGAAGGCTTCGGCGAGAGCTGTCTCCATGTCGGATCACTCGCCGCGTGCGATCAGCGCGTTGAGCCGGTCGGCCTGATGGCGCGGCGTCGCCATCATGGCGCGCGCGGCCTCGTCGCGGGGGTCGGTCAGGAGCGCATGCGGCGTGCCGATCTCGACCAGCCGGCCCGCTTGCATGACCGCGATGCGGTCGGCGAGCAGCACGGCCTCCACCATGTCGTGGGTGATCATGACGCTGGTCAGACCCAGTTCGTCATGGAGCTTGCGATAGTCGCCGGCCAGCGCCTCGCGGGTTAGCGGATCGAGTGCGCCGAACGGCTCGTCCATCAACACCACCCGGGGCCTGGCGGCGAGTGCGCGGGCGATACCGATCCGCTGGCGCTGGCCGCCGGACAGGGCGTCCGGCTGCCGGTCGGCGTATTCGGCCGACGGCAGGCGCACGAGATCGAGCAATTCGTTCACGCGCCGCGCGATATCCGTCTTATTCCAGCCGATAAGCCGAGGTGTGATGGCGATGTTCTCGGCCACCGTCATGTGCGGAAACAGGCCCACGCCCTGGAAGACATAGCCCATGCTGCGGCGAAGATGAATCGGGTCGAGATCGCGCAGGTCGGTGCCTTCGAACCGAACGGTGCCTTCGGTGGGCTCGTTCAGGCGGTTGATCAAACTGAGAAGCGTGGTCTTGCCGCAGCCGGATGCGCCGATCACCGCCAGGAATTCGCCCGTGGTGACCTCGAGCGTCACGGCATCGAGGGCCTTTGGCGCGTCGGGAGCGTAACGCTTCGATACGCTTTCGAAGGCGATGATGGGAGGCGATTGGGTCATCGGCATCCGTGGATGCGGGACCTTGACCCTATCCGTCCGGCGTGTCCACCCCGTCCGGCCGGACGGTTGATCGCGGCGCGTCGCGACGACAACAATGCCGTGGACATCCGGCAGACGGGATAGCGCATGGCCGACGTTTTCACTGCGGAGCGCCTCGATATGAAACTCGATAGAGGCCGCTGGGCGTTCGCCGACCAGCGGCGCGCCGAGATCGACGCCTATTTTGCGGAGCGTCAGCGGGCGCAGCCAGCGATCTGGAACGGGCGCGTGCTGATGATTGGCCGCTATGCTCTCTCGAACGGCGTGCTCGGCGGGCGATGGTTCGAGACGGATTATGCGAGCATGCTGGCTTGGAAGGCTTGGGAGGCTTGGGAGGCTTGGAAGACCTCGGACGCGACCTGGGGCGCGGCCTGGGGAGCGCCTGACGCGACCGTTCGCAACGGTTTCGCGCTCGGCGCGCTGCGCTCATCCGACGGCGCGTTTCTGCTCGGCGTCATGGGCGCTCACACGGCCAATGCCGGCATGATCTACTTCCCCGCCGGCACGCCCGATCCCGGAGACGTCGTCGGCGACAGGGTCGATCTCGCGGGCAGCGTGCTGCGGGAGTTGGAGGAGGAGACCGGGATCGCCGCCGCGGACGTCGATATCGCGCCGGGCTGGCATGTGGTGGATGCGGGGCCGCCGAGGCTGGCCTTGATCCAGTTGTTGCAGGCGCGCGAGGACGCGGCGGCGCTCCGCGAGCGGATCCTGCGCCATCTCGCGGCCGAGGCCGAGCCGGAGCTTGCCGATATCCGGATCGTCCGGTGCGAGGCGGATCTTGACCCAATGATGCCGGATTTTGTGACCATTTTCCTGCGACGCCATTGGCGGACAGATCGTTGATCCTGGGAGGATCGGAACTGGCGGACATCCGGGACGTTGGCTTTCGACCGGAAATGCGGAATGGGCGGTGCCCGGACATGACCAATCCGAAGCTCGATCGGGAAACAGCCAGGGCGCTCGTGGATGCCGGCTATATGCCGATGGCGGAATACGTGCGGCTTTTCGGGCCGAACCGATCGGACCGGAGCCCGACGGACGCCAACGGGGGGCGGGAGGCCGGGGATCGCGGGCGGGAACGCCCTGGGGCCGGGAACAAGGATGCGTTCGTGGATGTCCGGCCTGCCCGCGGCGGATATCGACTGAAATCCCAGTACGTGGATTGGCGTTGATTCTCTCGTGGGCGCCTCGATGGGCGCTCGCATGGGCTGGCTTGAGATCGACCGCGGCCTTTCAATCGGCGCTGGCGTGACCATTTCAAATGGCGCCGGGCCAGGAGTTCCGACCCGCGCGCTTCACGACTCGGTGGGTCCGACCCATTGGGTCTTGCCCTGGCTTACCAGTGTTCGCTAAAAGAGTTCGGAACGCACCGGCCAGGGGTTAACGTCCGCTTTACCGCGGCGCCCGATCCTGGGTCCGAAGCAGCAAGGGTTTTGATTCGAAGCCATGCCGACGCGCCACACCATTTGCGCGAAAGCCCGGGGGGCCTCCCAGTCCCGGCCGGCGGCTGCCCGTCTGCTCGGCGGTCTTCTGCTCCTTATCCGCCCCTGAGGGCCGGCCGGGCGCGTGCGCCTGGGCACTCAGGGGATGGTTCAAGAGCCAGAATTCCCGGAGCGCCCACAGAAAAGGGCGCATGCGAAAAGGACCTTTTCCATGACCACCACGACCGCAGGATCCGACAAGGATCGCGTCGTCATCTTCGACACCACATTGCGCGACGGCGAGCAGTGCCCCGGCGCCACCATGACTCACGAGGAGAAGCTCGAGGTCGCCGAGCTGCTCGACACGATGGGCGTGGACATCATCGAGGCGGGTTTTCCGATTGCCTCCGAGGGTGACTTCGCGGCTGTCCACGAGATCGCCCAGCGCACGAAGAACGCCGTCGTCTGCGGCCTCTCGCGCGCGGCGCCGAAGGATATCGACCGCTGCGCCGAGGCCATCAAGCCGGCCGCCCGCAAGCGCATCCACACGTTCCTGTCGACCTCGCCGGTCCACATGAAGTGGAAGCTCCAGAAGGAGCCGCACGAGGTCTACGAGATGGTGATCGCGCAGGTCACGCGCGCGCGCAGCCACACCGACGACGTGGAATGGTCGGCGGAGGACGGCACCCGCACCGAGCACGATTTCCTGTGCCGCTGCGTGGAGGCCGCGATCAAGGCCGGCGCCACCACGATCAACATTCCCGACACCGTCGGTTACACGGTGCCGCAGGAGTATTTCGACCTCATCAAGATGCTGCGCGAGCGGGTGCCGAACGCCGATAAGGCGGTGTTCTCGGTGCATTGCCACGACGACCTGGGCATGGCGGTGGCCAATTCGCTGGCCGGCGTGAGTGCCGGCGCGCGCCAGATCGAATGCACCATCAACGGCATCGGCGAGCGGGCCGGCAACGCCTCGCTGGAAGAGGTCGTGATGGCAATGCGAGTGCGGGGCGACGTGCTGCCGTTCTGGACCAACGTCGATGCAACCGCGCTGACGCGCGCCTCCAAGCTGGTCTCGGCGGTGACGTCGTTCCCGGTGCAGTACAACAAGGCCATCGTCGGCCGGAATGCCTTCGCGCATGAGAGCGGCATCCACCAGGACGGCATGCTCAAGAACACCCAGACCTATGAGATCATGACGCCGGAAAGCGTCGGCGTGAAACAGACCTCGCTGGTCATGGGCAAGCACTCCGGCCGCCACGCCTTCATCCATAAGCTGGAGGAACTGGGCTACCAGTTGGGCCAGAACCAGTTGGAGGATGCGTTCAGCCGGTTCAAGGCGCTCGCCGACAAGAAGAAGCAGGTCTACGACGAGGACATCGAGGCGCTGGTGGACGAGGAGATCGCCCACGCCCACGACCGCATCAAGGTTCTCTCGCTGACGGTGATCGCCGGCACCATGGGACCTCAGTCGGCAACGTTGTCGCTCGATGTCGATGGTCAGCACCTGACCACGCAGGCGGTCGGCAACGGTCCGGTGGATGCGATCTTCCATGCGATCCGCAATCTCGTTCCGCATGAGGCCAAGCTCGAGCTGTACCAGGTGCACGCGGTGACCGAGGGAACGGACGCCCAGGCCGAGGTTTCGGTGCGGCTGTCGGCGGATGGTCGCGCGGTGACGGCGAAGGGCGCGGATCCCGATACGCTGGTGGCTTCGGCGAAGGCCTATCTCGGCGCGCTGAACAAGCTGTCGAGTCGCCGCAACCGCATGGCGGTCGAGCAGGAGCGGCGTATCCATTCGACGGATGCGGCGAGCTGAGCGCGGCAGTCCCGATTTTCAGTTCAAGAATGCGCCGCGTCCGATGATCGGGCGCGGCGTTTCATTTCAGTGTCATGTCGATGACAGTCGATCGTCTTGTTGTCTGATGGTCATGTTGCTGAACATGCCTTCATCTTCATGCCAATACTGTAACCTGACCGATGTTTAACTTGCTGCTTCGCGTGTTGCGATCTCTACTTGCGCCATCGACCGAAGCGGTCGCGCAGGAATAAGGAGTTCGCTCATGTTGAAGTCGCTTGTCGTTGCCGGCACCACGGCGCTGGTCATCGGCGCAACGGGTCTTGCCATCGCGCAGCCCGGTGCGAAGGGCCCGGGACCGGGCATAACCGCTGAAGACACGGCCGCTCTGACCGATGCGCGGATTGCCGGTCTGAAGGCCGGCCTGAAGCTCACCACGGAGCAAGAGAAGCATTGGCCAGCGGCCGAGACCGCCATCCGCGAAATGGCGGCGGAGCGTGCCGAGAAGCGTGCGCAACGCCGCGAGATGCGCCGCGAGGCCCGGCAGAAGTGGCGCGAGACCATGAAGGAGCGCCGTCAGGCGCGCCAGGAGGGTTCGGCCACCGAGGACGCGGCGGAGGCCGCCAAGACGAAGGGTGAAGGGCTGCGTGGTAAACGCGTCGACATGGTCGAGCGGATGCGGGGCGGCGCCAAGGCGATGACCGAGCGCGCCGAGGCCATGACGAAGTTCGCCGATGCGATCGAGCCGCTTTATGACAGTCTCCAGCCTGACCAGAAGCGTCGTTTCGCCATGCTGATGCGTGCCGGCCGTTCGTTCGATGGCCGCCCCGGCCATCATCACCGTGGCGGCCATTTCGGCCGGCAGTAAAGTCCAAGGCTGGCCGGCGGCGTTTGCGCTGCCGCCGGCCGCACGGCCTGAAGCGGCTCGTCGCCGTTTCCTCTATGCTTCGCTTTCATGATCGTGTCCTGCCGCCGGGCAACTGTCCCGGCGGCTTTTTTTGCGGGCGCGTCTCAAACCAAGGACGCGGCGGCGCCGAATTCCTCCATTCGCACTGCCCTTTAAATTCGTAACCTGCTTGGGGCGGAGAAACCGGTCTCAACGGCCACGGATCGTTCGGATATGCAGGCTATTGTTCACTTGCGGTTTACCGGCGTCACGTAATTAGGGCTTGCATTGGTGGGCGGGGACGGCGATCTGGCGGCCCTGATCGGTCCGACATGAGCCATGAAATTGTCGTCGGCATGCTGAACCCCGCCATGTCGGCGATCTTCGGCGCGTGCCTGTTTTCGCTCTGGTACTACCATCGTCATCTCACCTATATCGCGATTTTTGTTCTCTCATATGTCGTGAGACTTCTGTGCTTCGGCATCCTCTATATCGCGTTCGCGCTGGAGGACCCGGTGCTGCGATTGCTGGCCAACGCGTTCATCCTGTTGGCCACAGCGCTGTTGTCCGTCGCGCTGTCCATGCGGCTCGGACGGCGCCCTCACTATGGCACCCTCGCGGCCATCGGCCTGATTGTGCTGGCGACGCTTTATGTCCATCAATTCGTCGATCCCAATCTGCTGGTTCGCGCTGTTGTGTTGAACCTTGGGCTGGCTGCTGTCTGCCTTCTGATGTTGGTCGACATTGCAAGGCTCCCCGAACGCACCCCGATCGAAAAGCTGCTTTTCAGCCTGATCGCCGTTGCCTGTGTCGGCTTTCCTCTTCGTCCTCTTGCTTTTTGGATTCCCGGCATTCCGAGCGACCAGTTTGAGGGGGTCTATTGGATCGTTGTCTCGATCTCGGACGCTCTGATCTGCTCTGTGCTGGCGGTGGCCATTTTTGCCGTCATCGCGGTTGATGTGATGGACAGGATCAGATTGGAAGCGCAGATCGACGTGTTGTCGGGATTGTTCAATCGCCGCGGATTTGAGTCCCGTGCCACCGACGCGCTGGCGCGGCAGGACGCCGACGCACCGATCGCAATGATCGTGAGCGACCTCGATCACTTCAAGGAGATCAATGATCGCTTCGGGCATATGAAGGGCGACCGGGTCATCCAAGCCTTCTCCGGGATCCTCAAGGACAAGGCCCCTCCAGATGCGATCGTTGCTCGCCTCGGTGGCGAGGAGTTCGCGGTCGTTCTTCCTCAAGGCCAGGTTGCCGCCGCGCATCTTCTGGCCGAGTCGGTCCGGTCCGCGTTCAAGGAGTTGGCGCCCAATATCGGTTTGGATGAAGTCCGTCTGACGGCGAGCTTTGGGATTGTGGTTGCTCGCAATGCCGAGGACCTGCCCTCATTGATGGATCGCGCCGATCATGCGCTTTATCAAGCCAAACGAGATGGACGCGATTGCATCCGGCAGATTGTGTAGGTCGCCTCAAGGGGTGGCCTGAACATCGGATGCGCCGCGATATATGGCCTTTCCTCTTATGGCCTTTCCTCTTATGGCCTTTCCTCTTATGGCTTTTCCTCTGGCGACCTTGTTTCGTCGACGCGTGACAGGATCGGGCGACGGCGGGTGGCTCGCGCGCCCGAATCGCCTCGGCATCAGCATGCAATCACGATGGATCGTGGTGGGCCTGCGTCCGGAGGGCTTGCGCGAAGCCTCCAGATGCGGTTTTTGCGTTGAGGCGGCCGTCTGGCCGCGAATGCAACGCCCGGAGGAGCTGTCATGAACGAGGTCGAGCGCGCCATCTGCGATCTGGTGATCGCCAATCGCATCCTGGCCATGGAGGATGTGGTCGATGCCTATGGCCACGTCAGCATCCGGCATCCGCAGAAGCCCGACCGCTATCTTCTGTCGCGTTCGCTGAGTCCCGAGCTTGTCACGGCCGAGGACATCATCGAGTTCACGCTCGAGGGCGAACCGGTGAATGACACGCGCCCTGCCTATCTGGAACGCTTCATTCATGGTGCGATCTACGAAGCGCGGCCGGAGATAAAAGCAGTGATCCATGCCCACGCCGAGGCGGTGCTGCCCTTCAGCATCTCCAAGAAGATGCGCATGTGCTGCGTCGCCCATGTGGCGAGTGACATGGGCGCGAACGTGCCGGTGTGGGACATCGCCGATCAGTTCGGCGATGCGACCAATCTGCTCGTGACCAACATGGCGCAGGGCCGCGACATGGCCAAGGCGCTGGGACCGGACACGGTCGTCCTGATGCGCGGCCATGGATTCTCGGCGGCGGCGGAGAACCTGCTCAAGCTCGTGCGGCTGTCGGTCTATCTGCCGCGCAACGCCCGCATCCTCACCACGGCCATGCAGTTCGGCGACTTCAAGCCGCTGTCGGAGAACGAGCTCAAGACCCGCACCCAGTTCAAGCCGGGCTCGCCCGAGTTGCAGCGCGGCTGGGAATATTGGGCGCGCCGCGCGGGCTGCGCCGATCTGCTCGCGAGCGGCACCGGCGGCGTCTGACCGTCAAACACGAACCCGATCCGCGGGATCGGGTTTCTGTCTTCCAAGAACTCTGACTTCCAAGAGCTTTGTCTTCCAAGAGCAATGGCAGCCCGGTCGCGCGCGGCGCGCATATGCTCCGTGCGAGGCGGGCTTGAGGGAGGATCCGCATGACATCGCCGCAGCGTATCGACGTTCACTTCCATCTGCTGCCCCCGTTCTTCTGCGAGAGAGTCTATGCGGCGGGTCTCGGGCCGGCCATCGGCCGCTATCCGGACTGGACGCCGGAACTCGCGCTCGACTTCATGGACCGGTCCGGGATCGCGGCTGCGCTGACATCGCTGGGTCAGCCGGGCACGGACTTCCTGCCGCCACCGGATGCCAAGGCGCTGGCGCGCCGCTGCAACGATTACGCGGCCGATCTCAACGCGCGCTGGCCCAAGCGTTTCGGCGCCTTCGCGACGCTGCCCATGGCGGACATGGACGGAGCGGTGACCGAAGCGGTCCATGCGCTCGACAAGCTGAGGTTCGCCGGCGTCAACCTGTTCGCGAGCTATGGCGAACGCTTTCTCGGCGACGCGCATTTCGATCCGCTGATGGAGGCGCTGAACGAGCGCGACGCGGTGGCGTTCATTCACCCGGGCTTGCATCCTTCAAGCAAGGGCCTGAAGCTGCCGTGGCCCGGCTTCATGATGGAATATCTGTTCGACACCACGCGCGCGGTGGCGAACCTGGTGTTCGGCGGCGCCCTGCGGCGCTATCCGCGCATCCGGTTCATCCTGCCTCATGCCGGCGGATTGGTGCCATTCTTCTCGTGGCGTCTGGCGTCCTCGCCGGCCATCGATCCGCGCATGCCGCAGCTGTCGTTCGACGAGGTGATGGGCCTGTTGCGGACGTTCTGGTACGACAATGCGCTGTCGCCGGGAGCGGCCACCTGGGGAAGCCTGTCGCAGGTGGCGGCACCGGACCGCATCGTGTTCGGCAGCGACTGGCCGTTCGGCCGCGAGCCGGTGATCGCCAATGCGATCGCGACCTATGAGGCGCTGGAAACAATCACGCCGAGTCAGCGCACGGCCATCGACCGCGCCAACGCGCTGGCGTTGTTTCCGCAATTTGCGTGACCTCGCAGAACGTTTGAAAAGAAATCGCCGGGCCTTTGGGCCCGGCATGGTGCAGGCACCTCAGATATCACCGTCAGAGATGGCTCGTCATCGCCAGGGGACGCCATTGCCGGGCTTGACCCGGCAATCCCATCTTGTTTCGATGGATGGGTGCCCGGATCAAGTCCGGGCATGGCGAGCAGGGGTTTAATTGATCTTCTTGATGCCTGCCTTGCGCACCACCTCGCCGTAGAGCTTGGACTCGGCGGCGATATGCTTGCCGAAGGCCTCCGCGGTGCCGAGCGGCATGGAGGCGCCGGTGTCGGTGAAACGCTTCTGGGACTTGGGCGTCGAGAAGGCGTCGTTGGCGGCCTTGTTCATCCAGTCGATGGCCTCCTGGGGTGTGCCGGCCGGCGCGACGATCCCGAACCAGGCGGTCAGTTCGATCGGTAGGTCTTGCTCCCTCAGCGTCGGAATGTCGGGCATCGCCGGCGAACGCTCCGGGGTTGCGATGCCGATCGGCCGCGCCTTCTTGGCCTCGATATTGGCGCGGGCCAGCGCCGCCACGTCGAACATCGCGTTCACATGGCCGGCGACGAGATCCTGTGAGGCGGGCGCCGCGCCCTTATAGGGAATGTGCACGACGTCGGTTCCGGTGAGCTGCTTGAACAGCTCGGTGCCCAGATGGCCGGTCGTGCCGACGCCCTGGGAGGCGAAGGTCAGCTTGCCGGGGTTCTTCTTGGCGTAGGCGATCAGCTCCTTGAGGTTGGTCACCGGCACCTTGGGATGCGTGACCAGGACGTTCGGAACGCTGATCACATGGACGACCGGCACGAAATCCTTCTCGGCGTTGTAAGGCAGCGTCTGCATGTGCGGCAGGATCGACAGGACGCCGTGATAGCCCATCAGGAACGTGTAGCCATCGGGCTCCGACTTGGCGACGTGGTCCGCGCCGGGGATGCCGGCGCCGCCGGTGCGGTTCTCGACGACGATCGTCTTGCCGGATTTTTCGCTGACCGCATGGGCCAGCGCTCGCGCGGCGATATCGGCGACGCCGCCCGGCGCGATCGGCACGACGATGCGAACCGGCTTGTCGGGATAGCTCTGCGCCACGCTGGGAAGCGGGGCCAGCGTCCAGGCGGTCAGCAGGCCGGCTGCAATAAGAGCGGATTTCTGACAGGCTATCATTCGTTCCTCCCTCGCTGATCGGGGCCAGCGTCCTCCCGGCCTCCGTGTGGGCGCAGCCTAGCGCAATTCGCCGTTCATGCGACGACTCCTTTCGCCGCATCCAAGGATGCCCCGGCCTTGTATCGCTGGGCGGGACTTCGCTGGTATATTTCGGGGAATGCCTGGAACGGTTTCCAGCGCCGGCGTGGTTAAACCGGGCCGGTCTATTATGTGCGAGGTTGCCGCGCGCCCGCCAGGTTGAGAATCGCTTCGATCATCGCGGCAGGGCTCGCGACGCCCTTGCCGGCGATGTCATGGGCGCTGCCGTGCGCGACCGATGAGAACAGGATCGGTGTGCCGATGGTCAGCGCGATGGTGGCGTTGGGGGCCGCGAACTTGGCGGCGACGTGGCCCTGGTCGTGCAGCATGACGACGAAGGCGTCGTAGCCCTTCATATGAAACATGATGTCGGCACCGAACGGGCCGGCTGTTTCCATGCCCTCGACGGCGGCCGCATCCATGGCCGGCTTGACGATCTCGATCTCCTCGCGGCCGAACAATCCGCCTTCGCCGGCGTGCGGATTGATTCCGCTCACGGCGATCCTGGGCTTCGCGATCCCGAGGTTCTTCAATGCGCGATGGGTGACGCGCAGGACCTTGAGCACGCGCTCTTTCGTGATCGCGTCGATGGCGCTGCGCACGCTCTGATGCAACGTGCAATGGGCGATGCGTGTGCCGCCGAAGCACAGCATCATGAAGACATCGTCCTCGGGCGTGCCGGTCTCGCGTGCGACGAACGAGGGATGGCCGTCGAATTTGATCCCGGCCTGGGCGATGGAGGTCTCGTTGTGTGGAGCGCCGATCACGGCATCGACCTCGCCGGCGAGAGCGGCCTTCACCGCGGTGCCGACGAAGGCGATGGAGGCGCGGCCGGCCATCGGGCTCGTGGCGCCGAACGCGAGCGTCGCCGCCTCCGGCTGGCGGCAGTCGTGGACGTTCAGCTTGCCGTCGGAGAAATCGGCATCGGCCATATGCGCGATGACGCGGATATCCGCTTCGATACCGCAGGCTTTTGCGTGACGGGCGATCACCGCCGGATCGCTGACCAGCACCGGATCGCAAACCGCGCGCACCGCGGGATCGAGCGCCGCCTTCAGGCTGATCTCCGGGCCGATGCCGGCCGGATCGCCCGTGGCGATGGCGATTGTTGCGCGTCGGCTCACGCCCTGCTCCTGTTCGTTTGGCCCCTCCCTAACCCTCCCACTCAAGGGGGAGGGAACAGGATTGCCATGCCGAGAGGTTTGCCCCGGTCGGGGCGCGCTTACTCCCAAGGCATCAGCGAGGCGTGGATCACATCCGGCACGCCCTGGCCGCCGACCGAGCGGATGGCCAGGTCCACGTCCTTGAGGCCGAAGCGGTGCGTCGTAATCTTCTCCAGCGGGAAGCGCTTGGAGGCGATCTGCTCCAGCGCCAGCTCGCAGGCGCGATAGGAATGGCCGCGGGCGCTCTTCATGGTGATGAACTTCACCGTGAACTTCTCCAGCGGGAAGTTCGGGAATTCCTTCATCTCGCCCTGGGCCACGATGATGCCGCCCTTGCGCTTGAGCGCCTCGATGCCGAGCAGGATCGGGATCGTACCCGCGCCAGCGGTGCAGTCGAGCGCGACATCCACGCCCTTGCCGCCGGTGATCTCCATGATCCGTTGCAGGGGATCTTCCTCCTGGACGTTGATCACGTAATCGGCGCCCAGGGCCTTGGCGACCTCCATGCGGGCCCTGTCCTTGGACGTGCCGGTGACGATGATCAGCGAGGCGCCGGCCTGCTTGCAGATCACGGTCTGCGACAGGCCCTGCTGCCCGGGGCCCTGGATCAGGACGGTGGAATTGTAGCCGACGTTGCCGTCGAACAGCGACCATTCCACGCCGTTGGCCATCGGTGTGACGAGGCCGGCGAGCTCCGGCGTGACGCCCTTGGGCACATGGTGGATCACCGCGTTCCAGGGCAGGTAGACATATTGCGCGAAGCCGCCCCACAGGTGCGGGGGCTTCTCGTCGGACGTATAGCCGTAGCGGATCGCGTCCGGATTGGTGCGCCAGTTGGTGTTGTCGCAATGGCGGTACTGGCCGGCGTGGCACCACTCGCACTTGCCGCAGCTCACATAATGCTCGACGAAGACGAGATCGCCCTCCTTGAAGCCCTTGCGCGCGGTGAACTCCCGGCCGGCCTTGGCGATAATGCCGATGTTCTCGTGCCCCATGATGGTGCGCTTGGGGGTCGGCGGGTTCTTGTAGAGCTTGACGTCGGTGCCGCAGATGCCGGCGACCTCCATCTTCATCAGCGCGCCGTCCGGCGGAACATCCGGCATCGGGTATTCGAGAATCTCGGTCTTGCTCGGGCCTGTCCGAACCGCCGCCAGAACCGTTTCCGCCATGAATGTCTCCTTCAACCGGATTTGAGGTCCGGTCTTGACCCGGACGCTATCTTCGCCGACCTCTTCGTAAAAGGATGGATAGCCGGGTCAAGTCCAGGCCCGGATTGAGGCAGGGTGCCGATGCAAGGCTTTGCGATGCAGGGCTTTCTCAAGCGCGATCCCGCGCATTCCCGGGCTTTGGCCCGGGTCCGGGACCTCGCGATCGAGGCCCTGAGGCTGTCCCAGGAGGACACGGTGTCCGTCGTCGAGGTGGCCTGCGGGCTGCCTGGCTGCCCCCCGCTGGAGACCGTGATCGTGTTCTGGACCGGCGGGCAGCGCCACCACATCAAGATTTTCAAGCCGGTGGCGGAGGTCGAGGCTCATGACCTGCCGCCCTGGTGGCTCAAGCCGATGTATGCCGTGGACGAGGATTTCGACGGCGCGTGCTGCTGAGTGACCCCAATATCTCACAACACCCAAGGAACAAGAGAAAGCAGAGCATGGCCGGACCCCGCTTCAGGACTGTCACCCGCACCCAGGGCAACAACCGCGCGCTCAAGGACGGGATCGTCCAGCCGAAGACGTTCGAATTCGCCTTCGAGGAGGTCGATCCGCTGATCGCCGCCTTCCGCCGCATGGTGCGCGGCAACGAATTCGACATCTGCGAGATGGCGATCACGACCTATATCTGCGCGCGCGCCCACGGCAAGCCGATGACGGCCATTCCGGTGTTCCTGGTGCGGGCGTTCCACCATGGCGCGATCCTGGTCAACACCAAGGCCGGCATCCGCTCGCCGAAGGACCTCGAAGGCAAGAGGGTCGGCGTCAACCGGGGCTACACGGTGACGACCGGCGTCTGGGCGCGCGGGGTGCTCGCGAAGGAGCACGGCGTCGATCTCGACAAGATCACCTGGGTCCTGTCGGGCGACGAGCACGTCGAGGAATACGTGCCGCCGAAGAATGTCGTGCCGATCGAGGCCGGCAAGACGATGGCCGACATGCTGGTCTCGGGCGAACTGGCCGGCGCGATCGGCGTCGATGTGGATCATCCCGACGTCGCACCGCTGATCCCCAATGCGGTCGATGCCGGTCTCGCGGCGCTCAAGGCCAGCGGCCATTATCCGATCAACCATCTTGTGGTGATCAAGGATGAGTTGCTGGCCAAGCATCCGGGGCTCGCCGCCGACACGTTCGAGGCATTCGCGGAATCCAAGCGGCTCTATGTCGATGCTTTGAAGGCGGGCCGGATCGAGAAGCCGACCGGCATCGACAAGATTCACCAGCGGGTGATGGAGATCGCGGGCGATCCGTTGCCTTATGGGATCGAGCCCAATCGCAGGGTGATCGAGGAACTGATCGGACATGCGACGGCGCAGGGAATCGTGACGAAGCCGGTCACGATCGAGGACCTGTTCGCCGCCGAGACCCGTGAATTGATCGGCTAGCCTGCATCTCCGACAGACAGTCGTGGTGCTGTCGTCATCCTGCGACCGGACTGTCATAGAACGATTCTAAACCTGCTCTCTCCTGAAGCCTCCGCCCGTCGCAATGGTGCGACGGGCGCGGCGGCTCCTATCGGCGAGAGCGGCCATGGCCCCCAAAATCGAAATCTTCGCGGGCATCGACGACGACGAGGTGCCTTGCACTGAAGGCACCAACCGGCGCTTCGAGGACGTGATCGCGATCCGGCTGCGGCGTCGCGACTTCGTCGCGGGTGGCCTTGCCAGCGCGCTTGTTGGCCTGTTCGGCCATCGCCCGGCGGAAGCCGTGTTGCGGCGCGCGGAGAAGGGCGGCAAGAGCATCCTCGGCTTCAAGCCGGTCGCCATCAGCACCGCCGATGCCGTCACCGTTCCCGAGGGCTATCGCGTTCAGGTGATCCTGCCCTGGGGCGAGCCGATCCTTGGAAACATGCCGGCCTTCGCCGAGGACAACAGCGGCGAGGATCAGGCGAAGCAGATCGGCAGCCACCACGACGGGCTGCATTTCTTTCCGCTGGACGGCCGCTCGGATGACGGTCTGTTCGTGATGAACCACGAATACACCGAGCCACGCTTCATGCACCGGTCGGCGTTCGGGCATCCGCTCGGCGTCCATGCCGGCTATCTTGTCGACGGCAAGCGTCCGGCCGACGAGGTGCTGAAGGAGTTGAACGCCCATGGCGTGTCGGTCACGCACATCCGCCGTGACGACAAGGGCCGCTGGAACGTGGTGAAGGACCCGCGCAACCGCCGCATCACGGGCGTCACCGCAATGGAACTATCCGGCCCCGCGCGCGGCAGCGATCATCTGAAAACCAAATACAGCCCCGACGGAACGAAAGCGCGCGGCACGCTGAACAATTGCGCGCATGGCGTCACGCCGTGGAACACCTATATCGCGGCGGAAGAAAACTTCGCCTTCTACTTCGTCAACAAGGACACGCGCGACGGCAAGCCCTATCAGCCGCGCGAGCATGCCGACTATCAGATCCAGCGCGAGCGCACCCGATACCTCTGGGAGCTGGCCGACAGCGACGACGACGTCTACGCGCGCTTCGACGCCACGCCGAAGGCTGCGAATGCGACGGAGGACTTCCGCAACGAGCCGAACGCCTTCGGCTGGCTGGTGGAGATCGATCCGTTCCAGCCGGACAGCATTCCGGTCAAGCGGACGGCGCTCGGCCGTTTCGCCCATGAGGGCGTGGTGTTCGCGCCCGCGGCCGAGGGCCGGCCGCTGGTCTGCTATTCCGGCGACGACGCCATGTTCCAGTTCATCTACAAATTCGTCAGTGCGAAGCCGTATCGGGCGGCCGATGCCGGCGGACATCTCCTGGACGAGGGCACGCTCTATGCCGCGCGCTTCAATGACGACAGCACCGGCGAATGGCTGCCGCTGGTGTTCGGCCGGAACGGGCTGACGCCGGAGAACGGCTTCGCGGACCAGGCGGATGTCCTGGTCAACGCGCGCGCGGCCGCGCGTCATCTCGGCGCGACGCGCATGGACCGGCCGGAATGGGGCGCCGTCGATCCGAACAACGGCATGGTCTATTTCACGCTGACCAACAACCCAAAGCGCGGCCCGGACGACACCGACAAGGCCAATCCGCGAGCGACCAACCAGTACGGCCACATCATCCGCTGGACCGAAGAGGGCGATGACCACGCCTCCACCCAGTTTCGCTGGGACCTGTTCCTGATCGGCGGCGACACCAAGGGTGGGCGTGACATGGCGGGCCGCCCGCTCGACGACAGCAACATCATGTCCTGCCCAGACGGCCTTTGGTTCGATGGGGCGGGCCGCCTGTGGATTCAGACCGACATCGGCGAGGGCCAGCAGAACAAGGGCGTGCACGAGGTGTTCGGCAACAACGCCATGCTTTGTGCCGATCCGAACACGGGCGAGTTGCGGCGCTTCCTGACAGGGCCGGTCGGACAGGAGATCACCGGCGTCGTGACGACGCCTGACGGGCGCACGATGTTCGTCAACGTCCAGCATCCCGGCGCGACGACGCCGGCGAAGGACTTCGCGCAAGGGCGCTTCGTCAGCCACTGGCCGGATGGCGGAACAAGCCGGCCGCGCTCGGCGACGCTGGTCATCACCCGCGAGGATGGCGGCGTGATCGGGGCCTAGAGCATGATCCCGAAAAGTGCGCAGCGGTTTTCGGCCAAGATCATGCGCGGGTCAAAGCCTGATCCCGAAAAGTGCGCAGCGGTTTTCGGACCAGATCATGCTCGATGAAAAACGATGATCCCGAAAAGTGCGCAGCGGTTTCTTGTGTGTCGTCATGCGCGGGCTTGACCCGCGTATCCATCGACAAAGTATTCAGGTCGGACGGTGGATTGCCGGGACGAGCCCGGCAATGACGAACGACGGGGATGGCTGCAACGTGCAGGTCTCTTCGTTGCGCATGGCCTGATCCGAAAACCGCTGCGCACTTTGCGGGGCCATGCGCCTAGCGCTTCTTGAAGCCGCCGCGCTGGCCGGGACGGCCGGACGAGGAGCGCGGGCCGGCGGGACGGTAGGGCTTGCTCTCCGGCCCGGGTCCCATCTCATCGAGTGATGGCTTGCGCGGTCCTTTGCCGGACCGCGCCGGCTTGACCTCGTGATAGAGGGCGACGCCCATCTCGTCGAGCGAGGGCTTGTGCGCGCGGCTCGCCGCCGGGCCTTTTCCCTTTCCGCCCTTGGCGGGGAGGCGAACCACCTTCGCGGTCGGATCGTCAACCACCGCCATCTCGGTCGCCCGCAGGCGCTTGAGCTCGTCGCGCAGGCGCGCGGCCTCTTCGAAGTCCAGATCGGCGGCGGCGGCGCGCATGCGGCCTTCGAGGTCGGCCAGTACGGCCTCGAAATTGTGCCCGATGGTGGCGGCGTCCTCGAAGGTGCCGCCTTCGCCCGCGCCTGTTGAGACCAGCACATGGTCGCGTTCGTAGACCGACGAGAGAATATCGCCGATCGTGCGCTTGACGCTTTCCGGCGTGATGCCGTGTTCGGCATTGTAGGCTTGCTGCTTCTCGCGGCGGCGATCGGTCTCCGCCATCGCGCGTTCCATCGAGCCGGTCACCCGGTCCGCGTAGAGAACGACCTTGCCGTCCACGTTTCGCGCGGCGCGACCGATGGTCTGGATCAGCGAGGTCTCGCTGCGCAGGAAGCCTTCTTTATCGGCGTCGAGGATCGCCACCAGCGCGCATTCGGGAATGTCGAGGCCCTCGCGCAGGAGGTTGATGCCGACCAGCGCGTCGAAGGCGCCGAGCCGCAGGTCGCGGATGATCTCGATGCGTTCCAGCGTGTCGATATCGGAGTGCATGTAGCGCACGCGCACGCCTTGCTCGTGCAGATATTCGGTCAGATCCTCGGCCATGCGCTTGGTGAGCACAGTGATCAGCGAGCGATAGCCCTTGCGCGCCACCTCGCGCACCTCGCCGACGAGATCGTCCACCTGTGTGCGGGCTGGGCGGATCTCGACCGGCGGATCGATCAGGCCGGTGGGCCGGATCACCTGTTCGGCGAACACGCCGCCGGATTCGTTCAACTCCCAGCCGCCGGGCGTCGCGGACACGGCAAAGGTCTGCGGCCGCATCGCGTCCCATTCCTCGAAGCGCAGCGGCCGGTTGTCCATGCACGACGGCAGGCGGAAACCGTATTCGGCGAGCGTCGCCTTGCGGCGGAAGTCGCCGCGGAACATGGCGCCGATCTGCGGCACGGTGACGTGGCT